>Ga0247843_1003247_pt1 | contig 27271 bp, 22 predicted proteins | sample LaCruzMarch2017__FD_192420 | JGI IMG/M metagenome (GOLD analysis project Ga0247843, IMG submission 192420) | Freshwater microbial communities from meromictic Lake La Cruz, Castile-La Mancha, Spain - LaCruzMarch2017_8m | ecosystem: Environmental > Aquatic > Freshwater > Lake | place: Spain... | reverse complement strand
TGTTGAAGTGGTTGCATCTCAGGTGAAACTTGACGATGGTACATTCTCGCCCATCAATTATGCCGACGATGTTGATATTGGTCCAAGGACGGGCCATGTTTACTTCTCAGATGCAAGTAATATTAAGCCAGATCGTAATATACATGGACAGTGGGATTTTTTGTATGCATCCAAGATAGAGGCTCTCAGGGGTAATTTAACAGGGAGGTTACTGCGATTCATACCCGAGACTGGTGCGGTCGATATCCTGGCCACAGGTGTGGCATTTGCCAATGGTGTGGCGGTGGATGTCGATGAAGCATTTGTTCTTTACACATCGACATTTGATGCAAGCATTAGGAAGTATCATTTGGATGGATCTGGAGAAGAACGGGTACAAGGTGTTTTCCCAGGTGTAGTGGATGGAGCCGATTGTTCCTTCCAGACAGGTCTTTGCTACATTGCAATCCCAACACCGCTATCTCCTTTTGTGAGCGCAATATTCGCAGCAACACCTTGGCTCAGCCGACACCTCCGGTCATTAGTTATGATGCTACCCAGAATGTTGTCTCCACCAGCACAGCCGTATGGAGGTGTAGTAGAAATACACCCAGGCGTCCCAGCTAGCATTACGCGCTTATTCCAAGATCCTGATGGAAAAGTTTCACCATGATTACGGGTGTGACCGAACATGAGGGGAAGCTGTACCTTGGCTCTCTTCATGCAAATTATGTTGGTGTTGTATCTTTATCTTAAGGAGTCTGGAAGCAAAGTAAATTGTTTGTGCTTTAAGGAGAGAATGATGTATCAAAGTAAATAGAGAATTTTCTGTGATAGTTGCACTTCCTAGCTCCATTTCCATTACTTCATGATTGAACTAATTTTAATAGCTTTCACCTGATCCTGATCAAGAAAAAATGGCGCAGTGTGGTAGGGTTAACCCTAAGGCATTTAATCGTACGAATCTGAGATTAAAGCCAAGCCGAAATGTCTCTTCTCCTTCGATCCCACATAGGAATTCAATATATGTTTTAGGAATTCTCGCTGAAAACTTCCCAAAAATGGGGAAAAGGAGCAGTGTTTTGTCATTGGGAACACGCGAAAATGGACTGAAGGTTGAGGATTCACCAAAATTCGTTCTGGGGAGTATCGCTGGTGATGAACCAAGCTGATAGCTGTTTGTTTGAGCAGGTTGGACGGGTGTGCGTTCGGTGCCGACGACTACTCAGATAATACACTTGTCGATCCTGCGAGGCGGAGATCATAGAAGTATTGCATCGATACTACTGTCCCTCCTCCTCGGTGTTCTGTTTTGCGTGGGATCTTTCTAGCGGCATTATTCATCACGTCGGTTTCCAACTTCATACAAGAAGATAGTATTCGGCAGAATTTCATACTCGTTTATATTCATATGGCGCAAGTAATTCATATGATTGACAGCCGCAATTTTACGGTCATGGGTGAACCGACGAACATTGAATATGACATCCACGCTCAGAATCCCGATCAGGGAGAGCTATCCGCCTCGGCGGGCAATGCTGCTCAGCGGCAACAGCATCAATTCTACCCTCCACACTCTGGCGCACATGATTATGAGAATGACAATTACGGTGGTGATGGCGATCTAGACGCCGACGAATACTATGAAGATGCCGATGGCGAAGATGATGAGGATGACAATGCCGCCAATCAGTTCATCGACCCATCACGGCTCGATCAGCCGCTCAAGCTATTCATCGGACAGGTGCCCAAATCCATGTCCGAGGATGACCTTGCCTTCGTGTTTGAGCCGTACGGGCGTATCCTCGACCTGGCCGTGATACGTGATCGTCGGTCCGGTAATCATCGGGGATGTGCATTCGTGACATACGAGAATGGTGAGGATGCCATGAAGGTCGTGAGTGAGATGCATGGCAAGTTCAAGTTCGAGGGTGCACCGTGGCCGGCCCAGGTTAGGCCGGCAGCGGGGGAGATTGATAGCGGTGCCAGGGGGAGCGAGGGTGATGGTAAGAAGAACTTGTATTATCCCAGTATATTTACTTTACTTACATTTACCTGATGACTACCTTGCACACAACACATGACTTGATAGACTCGTCCAAGCTATTCGTGGGGCAATTGCCAAGAGATGCAGATGAACGCCTCGTCCGTGAGATCTTCTCTCCGTATGGAGACATTGCAAACATTTATGTCATCAAGAAGAAGATCCAGCATGATTCTGCCAAGAACGGATGTGCCTTTGTTAAATTCAGGGAGCGTGAGATGGCCCAACGAGCCATCGAGGCACTCGATGGTGAATTACAGCTGGAAGGAGTTGATAAGCCCATAAAGGTCAAGTTTGCAAATCAAAACAAAATGCAGCAGTTGCCGCAGAACACCCCTCCCAGCAGGATGGATCACAGCGGGATGCATCAGGCTCAAGATATGTACATGAATGCCAGAAGTCACATGGTAGGGGGTGGATATTATCCAATGTCTCCGTACCCGAGCCAGGTGTCACCTGAAGAATACTCCTCCGATGTTGGTACTCCTCCCACACCTATCATGACTCCGAATGTGCACCCTCCTCCTCTAATGGGCATGCCTCCTGGGGCATACGGTCATCATCAATCCTACCACCAGGGTCACGCACATCACATGCATCACCCGTACCACCCAGGATATGGCATGTATCCACCATATGGACAAGGCCCGCGTCCTCCTCCGTATGGCCCAGGTCGTGGTCAGAGAGTAGGACGAGGGGTTGGACCTCCACCACAAGTCCCAGCCAGGCCCCGGGAAGGTCCAGCGGGTGCCAATCTCTTTATTTACCATCTTCCAATTGATCTTACTGATGCCGATCTTGCCACGGCATTCAACCCATTTGGCAATGTCATTAGTGCCAAAGTTTTTGTGGATAGGTATACTGGCGAATCCAAGGGATTCGGATTTGTCTCGTACGACTCCATAATGAGTGCAGAACTTGCTATTGAACAAATGAATGGCTTCCAAATCGGCAATAAGAGGCTTAAGGTACAACACAAACGTGTGTCTCACCGACCTCCTCAGACGGGACTTGCTCACCCCGAACCCATGGACCGTCATATGCCACTCATGCATCAAGCACATGATCAATACTACGAGCAGGGTCCTCCTGACGGTCCCTACGCCCAACAACAAAAGGGTACAAATCAACCACCTCAACAGATTAATACTTCTGGATTGAAACGGGAAGTTGAAGGTCTTGATGATGAGGATGACTCTCCGGTTGAGGTAAATATGTAAATGTAAAAACCCCGGCCCCATGATGTGGCTTAGCCGAGATTTATGCGTCGCCCTGACGGCCGTGCCGAGATGGGATAGTTTATGTGTTATCTGTTCTTTGGAAAAACTTGTGTGCATGATGTCTGTTTTTTTATGTTAGTGTTCTGTCTGCTGATGTCTACAGTTTTCGCCAATGACAAAGATTATTAGTCTCTTTAGAGAAATGGTTTTTTTGCAACAAAACTTATTGAGTTCAATGTACACGAAGGTCTGTTTAAAGATTGTTATTATGCGTTCGAGTTGTGTCATCTTGTTGACAAATGTCCAGCTCATTCAACAATGCCTCTACTACCCCGATCGAAATTGTGGGAGAAGCATGAATGCGCTGACATCCATCCAGGTTAATGACAGTAGAGGTATCGTACATACGTACAATCACAAAAATACATAGCGCGAGTCCAGACCTTGTCACTTTCACTTCCACTCCATCGTAGATTCACGATGATCACGTCCTTCTTCGCTCCGAAATCGTCGTCGTCCAAGGCGGTTAAGAGAAAGGCGGAGGATGATGGTTCGTCTGGTGCTGGTCCGACGAAGACGCCATCGACGTCGAAATCACCAACGCCACGACCGCTAACTGAGGAGGCGGCATTGCTCATTTCCTACCTCCAAGTTGACGGATGGTGCAACGCACTCGAGAGGCATTTTAATACAACAAATTTTGCCAACCTTGCCAAGTTTGTTGCCAAGGAGCGGTTGTCACAAACAGTCTATCCCCCACCTCAGTTGGTCTTCTCATCCATGAATCTCACACCCTTATCTGAAGTGAAGGTCGTTATTGTGGGTCAAGACCCGTACCACCAACCAGGTCAGGGACATGGTCTATCATTCTCGGTCCCACAGGGTGTAACAATACCACCCAGTTTGCGAAATATATACAAAGAATTAATGAACGATGTCAATATATCTGAATTCGACATTGTGCCAAAGCATGGGAATTTAGAACGATGGGCAAAACAGGGTGTACTATTACTTAACAATGTCTTAACAGTACGTAAAGGAGAGGCAGATAGTCATAAGAAGAGAGGATGGGAGGAATTTACTGACCTTGTAATAGAGGCGGTGGTCCGTAGAGATGCTCAACGGGGAGTTGGAGGCAATACTACCAATGACGAGGACGAAGAAGTTGATAGAGGTAGTGGGACGGGATTGGTGTTCCTTCTATGGGGTAAACCAGCATCGCTCAAGGCACAGACTGTATTGGCAAAGTGTAAAGACAGCAAGAGACATGCAGTGATAACTTGTTCCCACCCAAGTCCGTTAGGAGCAACGAAAACCTCCTCTCCCTTCATTGGCAGTAGGTGTTTCAGTCGAGCGAATGATGAGCTGGTAAAGAGGGGGTGGACTCCTATCGATTGGAGGGTTGATGGGACCCTGGAATGAATCAAATGTAAAACCAATTAAGCAGTGGGCGTATCTACTACTGAGACAGCTTTAAATTTACTCTGTATTATTAGTTCAACTTTTTGGCTTTTTGATTCATCTTATCAACCTTTGATACATTCTCTGTTGTGCTCTTATGAGCATCATCGATACTACCATTGATACCAGTCAACAACTTATCTTGATGTGCGACCTCAGCGCCCATACGTTGCGCCAGCTCGTGTAAGAGCGTGATTCCATCAGCTATCTCGTCCAGATCTGCCTCGATCTCATCAGCATCACGATAACGAATCTGTTGCAGTTGCAATTTTTGATATTCCGTGAGAGCAATGCCATTAATCTCAGGAGCTAAGTAAGTCGACTTTTCCAGAGCAGTCAAGTTCGTTTGCATATTCTGCACTGTTGCTCCGCTGGCAGAATATCTAATCTGTTGCGTTTCCTTCAACATTTTGATTTCGACATCCAATTGCACAACCCTGTAAAGATATTTTAGTACATGTGAATGATTGAATATGCAAATGCTGAGCCATCGACAAATGAATTATGAATATCATAATTGAACAGACACGATGCTCGAATTCAAAAGAATGTCATACTACATACTCACGAGCGTTGCTGCATGTTCAATTCCTCATTAGTGAATTTTGATTTCTTCTTCTTTGCCTCTGCTTCATATAGCTTGCTAAGTTCTTCCCATTCCTCTTCCGCACGTCGTATCATTTCCCTAATCTCAGCATCTGCAGCTATGGTCAACTTGGAAGTTTTTACCTGCGTTGTATCAGACCGTTTATCCATTAAATTGTGAGTTGCCTGTAATCTATCGACAATGATTGATTCAAGAAACATAAAATGCGACCTTGTCTTGGTTGTAACGACACCACCCTTGTCGTTGGAAGTTCCAGTATTCTTTCCTTTTAGATCCTTTTTGCTGTCGACCAAAAAGAGAGACGAGAGTAGTTTCTTCGACTTACCACCACCCATTGAATTATTGTTACGAGTGTCGATGGGGAGTGGCATTGCTCAATGCATTCAATGCTATCAGCAACTGCAACGAAATTTTGGAGCAAAATTTGTTCGAACATATATTTATGTAAATAGAAGATATGTACATAAAAGGGTTGATGGCTGAGTTGCCACAGGGGTGCTGAAAGGTGCTGAAGCTGCTACACTAGATAGTAGCAATCGGTCTCAATCGCCATGACAGCAAATTCTGCCTACTATGACACTATCGACGGTCACGATTGCTTTCGCAATCTGAACTCAACAATCCAATCAATGTTCGATCTTGCCTCATCATATCCAACCCTGGTTTCGACGGCAGACATCGGTGACAGTCAAATAAAGAAATCGGGTGTTGGTGAAGGGTATGACATATATGCCATGAACATCACTGCTCCATGGTCATCGTCATCAACTACGTCGATCAAGGGAAGGATGCTAGTGACGTCAGGTGTGCACGCACGAGAATACGCACCACCGGAGCTGGCACTTCGATTTGCTGAGCACCTACTACAGGGATATAATACCGACAGTGATATTACATGGCTATTACGGCAAACAGAGATTCATCTTATATTGCACGTCAACCCTGATGGTAGATACATTGCCGAGAATGAAAATAATATGCAGAGAAAGAATATGAATGCGGTGGACGGTGGTGGAAAAATGAATGTTGCCTGCACAATTGGCGTGGACTTGAATAGAAATTTCGACATTATGTGGGGAGACACTAGTGGTGGATATACAAGCAACAATCCATGCGATGACAGTTACCATGGACCTAGTCCGGAAAGTGAGTCGGAGACACAAGCCGTCGCAAACTATGCAAGAGCATTGTTCCCAGAAGGACAGCGTAAGGATGATACTAACATTGCTTCAGGCGAGGAGATTATGGGCATCTTTGTTGACATACATGCCCAAGGTGGTCAAGTGTACTTTCCATGGGGTTATAAGGACATGGCGAGTCCAGATGACGATGCTTTGCAAGCGTTAGGGCGAAAGGTTGCGTACTCGCCTGGCTATTTGTTATGGGGCCCAGGGTCTCCTGACTTTTCATACACGACATCAGGTGATGCATCCGATTACATGTATGGCGCATTGGGTGTGGCAGCGTTTGGCTTGGAGATTGGAGAAGATTTACACGAAGATTGTCAATTATTCGTCGAAACGATTGTCCCAGATTTGCTTCCTTCCCTAATCTACGCTGCGAAGATTGCTAAGAAGCCATTCAGTCTCATTAAAGGACCGGACATCATTAATCTTGTTACATCATTGACGGCTGACTTGAGCACAATAAAAGTCACCGTCGTCGCCAGTGATAGTCAAATGGTAAGTGACCATTTTACTGGCAAACAAGGCGTGGCGAAAGTTCAGATTTTCCTAGACGTGCATCCAGATGATTACAAGGATGGTGACTTGTCTTTGACTATGGCATCGGCGTCCAATGGCGGAGATGAGAATAATACGGGAAAAAACACATTTAGCCTTGACATGATTATTCCACAAGGATTTGACTCTGGTCAGCACACTCTTTTCGTTCAGGCAACGGATGGTGGCGGATACGTAGGGCCGGTTTCTAGTTCATTCTTTGATGTTGAGAACTTGGAGACGACATCTCCAACCAAAGCTTTGACGATGCAGGTGTCAACTTCGTCACCATCATTTTATGCCACTGATGAACCTTCTATACAAGCCTCTATAAGTCCTTCGTATGCACCGTCCACATCTGTTCCTATCATTATAACGATGAAGCCAACCACAAATACACTGGACACTTTCATAATTGCAACCGATGATGCAACGAGTACGACTAAGGATTCCGCAAGTGCAGATTCGGCTTTCAGATCCGTATCATTTCAATTTATAATAGTCGCTGTTTCTCTGTTAATATTGACAATAATGTGACCATTGATGATGGAATCAAATCAAATATTTCTCCCGCCCAACGCTCCCCCCCAATCCTCTACCTCATCAAATCGACTCTCTTCTAGATACTATCCCTCCACTTCATCCTCCTGCTAAGATGAATGAACCATGGAGCAAACGACGTGAGTGTATCCTTCCTGCTCATGAGCATGTTGCTTTTCCTAAATTAATCTTACGATGTTGTTTCTTTTTCATCATCATCACTGTTTATCATGCTGTTGTTATTATTCTGTAGACAAGAAAGACTTCAAGCAATGTAAATTCAGTCTCTCGAACTCATTCGCAGAGCCATTGTCAATGCCCGAGCTGCTAGACAAGGTCAAGGCGAGTGGAGATCCAGATAACCTCATTGATATGTTTAATAATCATGAGCTAGTTTACGTTCCTAATGGTGGCTCTCTCGATTTACGAAACGATATTTCACGTGTCATTTACGACGACAAATTGTCACCAATGGAAAATATACTAGTCTTCCCCGGAGGACAAATTGCAATCCAAACGGCCGTGATGGCATTTGCACCAAATTGTCATTCTATCGTATTCACACCTGGATATCAATCGACTGTACAGTGTGGGATGTATGGAAATCAGGGTATTACCGAAATCCCAAGACGGCCTGAAAATAATTGGCAAGTGGAACCTCAGAAATTACGAGATGCCATACAATCCAATACCAAATTGGTAATACTGAATGAACCACACAATCCCAGTGGTATACTAATGAGTCCTACATTACAGAAGGAAATCATTGATATTTGTCGAGAACACAGTATAATTATCTTATGTGATGAGATATATAGATTGTTAGAGCATGAGGATGGTCTACGATTGCCTGCGATTGCGAATGCATACGAAAGAGGAATATCAATGGTAGCAATGAGTAAACCATGGGGTGGTTGTGGGATTACTATTGGCTGGCTGGCTTGTCAAGATAAAGAGATCGTACAGCGATTAGTTGATAGGCAGTATTTTGGTTGCGTTGCTTGTAGTCGTGCAAGTGAGATACAGGCACGTATGGTGTTAAAGGTGTCAGATAGAATCTTGCAAGAGAGGATGGAGATTATATTGAACAATAAGGCAAAGCTGATCAATTTCATTGAGAATAAATACAGTGAATGGTTCGAGTGGAAAAGACCAAATTCTGGTGCCATAGCATTTGTTAAATGCAAGCTTCCGGGCGTATCCTCTGAGGAGTTGGGAAACCAATTAGCGGCGATTGGAATCTCCATCAAACCTGCATATGTGTTTTCCACATCTCCATGTAAAGGAGTGGAATGCTATTTTCGGATTGGGTTTGGAGAACGTAAAATGTTGTTGGCTTTGGAAGCTCTCGAAGAATTTGTAAAGGCAAATGAAGCCGGCTGGAGACTACTTCAATCCGCGTAGTTCTGATATAACTACAATTCAATAGGTGTAAGCCAAGTTTATACGTTTTATGTGCGTGTCTATACGTGTCTATATCGTAAGGCCACCTGATTTTATACACGTTGCTAAAAAACCTAATGAATGAATAGCCCATCTTATGTCACCATGACAGCGACAAAGTCCTCCCTTTCTATGTGCATTGTTGTTAGAGTTAGGGCGGCTCCTCAATACCTACCCCCAAAAAGGATGCCTTCCTTGCCAGATTCACATTCTTCTCAATTTCTGATGGAGCGGGATGCTCATTACCTTTGAGAATTTCACGTGCAATCTCGTATGCTAGCGAGGCCTTCTCCTTGGAGTCAAAAACGCCAATGTAGCGCGACTTGCCTGCGTAGTAAAGCTGGGCTTGCCACTTCCTCGATGGACGTTGTGTGACCCCACGCAAGGTAACCTCATTCAATTTACGTTGCTTCTCGGTCCCATCCCCATACACGTCATTGACGGCTGCGATTGCATCGGCGATACGCTGTTTGTCTGATGGGTCTGATGATGTGACCTTGGATTTTCCTCTCCCACCACCACCTTCGCCAACCGCCGCGGTTTGAACTGTTTTTCGTACACGCTTCGGCATTGGCGCCTCAATCTCAATTGGAGCTTTGGGTGCCACTGAAACAGATTCAGCCTTCTTCTTGTTGGCTGCTGACTTGGGTTTTGACCTCGACCTCGACCTACTCTTCGATGGCTTCACCGGTGATAGCGAAGCATTGGTATGTATCGGTTGCGGTTGAGCATAGTAATGCTGCTGTGGCTGGCCTGGGTACACATATCCGGGATGGGCGCCGTATCCGGAGTGGTTTTGGTAGTGGAATCCACCATAGGGCACAGTCTCGTGTCCTCCGGGCTGTGTGTACTGTAGCATGCTTAGATGGGAGTAACCTGGTGGATGATGCTGGTCGTGATGTTCTCCGTCATGCGCCTTCCTCTTGTGTTGTGAGTTGCTTTTCAGCGAAGACTTCATGGAAGAGGAGCTGCCACAAGTACGAATAGACAGTTGGGGAGGACTTGCCCCATTCTTCGTGTCAGGTTTACCTCTAGAGGAACCCTTGATTATTGGTAATTGGAGTGAGCTCGGCGGTTCGACATTCCTTGCGGCGTCCGATGCCCTTCTCAGACCACTAGTAATCAGGGGGGACATGAACGCCATTCCACACGGACGTCCGCCGGGAGACGTCGACTCCGCGAGCTGGAGCAGTGCGTTGAGGTCATGGTCGAGGTTGATTCCCCTCTCAGCCGAATGCAATGCACTTACGACGGGGCTAGTCTGTCGACCATCAGACGTGGACGCACCGTCTTTATGGAGCGGAGTCTGGCGCAGACGTGGGGTGGGTAGTCGAGGCGACGCGAATACCTCACTATAATTGATGCTCATGGGTGTGTCAGGCGCCGTAGGTTGTCCCTTCTTCCCCGTCTTATTCCTCGAGGCCAGTGGTGAGATACAGATCATGCTACGTTGGCAGTCTGGGACCTTGGGCGTGTTCACGCCAACGTCCCCACCGGCCTCAAGCTGTACTTCCGAGTACAAAGAGTAGCTCTGATGAGGATGGCGCGGCGACGGTGCAAGCTTGGGTGCACCACATCCGGCTGCATTATCAGTGGCGGAAAAGCCATACATCCCTCTAGGGGTGTTCATGGCAGACAGCGAGTTCAGCCCGCCAGAGGGGGTGAAGAGTCCGTCTCCTGGGGATTGCAACCATGCAAAGACTGTTTTGCGGGTGTGAGGGAGAACTATATGAAAACACAGTAATGCATTGAGGGGGGATGATTAACTTACCATTGTTTGCATCCACGGCGCCCATACTCCCCTCCTTCTTATGACCTCTGCCAAAATCAATTGCAAAATTCGTGGGTGTCAACCCCAAACCGGGCGTTAACCTGGGAGTTAGTCCGGCCAAGCTAGACTTGGCACTAGCGACGCGAAGATACTCTGACGATGGGGGCATGGGCGTGCGGGGAGAGAGCCATAGCCCCGAACTTTTGGCTGATGATGTCTCATTCGAGGCCATCGGGGGAGGGGGTGTAAACTCTCTCTTTATGGTCGAACCGGCTACAGCAAATGCAACCCCATTCGAAGGAGCTATGGTCTTGCTATTTTCGTTGCGCCTGGTCGAGGAACGGAGCGGACTGATCTTACCATCAAGGAAAGTCGACGTGGGGGGAGGCAGACGTGCTGGGGTGGTTGAGTAGGCAGGTCCTCCAGGTGCAGCAGCTCGATGTTGCTGCTGATGATGATGAACCTCCCCATTTTTCAATATCCCGTCTAAATTCCTTGGCTTGAGTTCGGACATATTGGAGGAGGAATCTATTGTAGTGATACCATCACCTCCGCCGTCCTCCTTTACACAGGTGCTGGGGGGGCATAGTGTTCGCGTGTCCTTACGCGGGGACATTCTCGGCCCAAGCCGGACAGTAGGCGTCGCTGCTGCGGCTACTTTTGGGTTGGCAGCCTCTGACAACGATGAAGCAGAGGACGACATCGATACCGTCCTCTGCGACGAAAGGGGATTTGATGCAGAGGATGACGCCCCCTCCTCTACGGACGCGTCGTCTGTGCCATCTGATGCCGATACGATGGCGCCCCCCTCATCTTCCACGGTCCCCTCACCCTCATCTGTATTCTTTTGCGTCTGCGGTTGCGATGATTGCCGCTCATCTTCTTTTTCCTCATCATCCGGCAGCGGTGGCCCACCGATGGTTCCGGGTGTGACGGTCGCAAGACCCGTGGATCGTCGTGGCGTCGTGTATGTTGTGGCTGCTTCTGCGGCTGCTGTTGAGGAGAGGGTGTCCAACTCAGACGCGGGAGATGGGCCAACGTCCGCCAAAGATGAAGTTTGTTGAGCTGACAAGGGCTCGCACTCGGAGGCAGAGCTGTGTAATGCTGCGCACGGGATAGGCACCACCGTCTCGACGCCAGACATCATTGCCTCTTGACCACCCTCTACCCACTTATTTACACTCAAATTCTTCCGAAGAGCCGGCCGATGTTGCAATTAGATCGATGTCAAACCAAAGAAATTAATACTCGTATTGAAATTGTTCTGCGGTCACGACGAAGATGGAACCGTCGTTACTTTCAGAGGCAAGAAGAGAGCAAGGGCAGTGACGACGGACAAACTTGGGCTGTCGCGTCTTCAATGCGATGAACGGAACGGCTCGTCTCAAAATCAAAAATCTGTTCGGTGTGGTGGCGGGTAAATGCTTCCCTTCTGGTTTGTGCAAAGAAATCAAACATTTTTTGTCCGAGGTGAGAAGGGCTGAATCTTATTTCAACGCCAGGGACCGGACGAGTTTGAGATATTGGTGTATGAAACCGAACACCTCAATCATCTACTCCTCCTCTACGTTCAATTGCATTCATCATATATGATATATATGTATATAAGATTATAATGTCTCTATGCTCTGATGAAGATAGGCTCTGCACCAACCAAACAGACAATTTTACTGTGAAGGACAAAGATTCCTTTTTGATTAAGGAAATTAAAAAGCTGACTATCTTAAGCAGGTCTTTCAACTTTGACGACCATCAATACCTAGTTCAACCTTGCTCTTCCTCAAATCCAACTTTCTTCATGGATGGCAATTTTGTTGGACATAGACTTATTTGCCATACAACCATGTATGGCAAATAAGTCTAGTCCATCAGTTCTGCATCAAATGTGTAGCCATAATTGTGGAGAATTACTCGTTACATTTGTAAGTTCAACAAAGTCCATCAATAAGGCGCAAAACACACATCATTACACAAAGAACACATGATAGCTATCCAATGACTCGTACGAAGCTTTCATCTTCTTTCTTGCGGCATATGATACCAACATTCATTGCTAGCACCATGGAAATAATTTTGACAGGGTAACTATTGCGTCGGATACACAACTTCTGTTTTCTGTTAGTCTCATTTGAACGCATTTGGGTACATTAGACGGCCAACTTCTCCCTATCGTTGTTACGACGATGAGAAACAAATATCAATAAGCATAAGCGCATTAGTCCCTGATATGTTCGCGAGAAATGAAAGACACAGTACTAACTCCTCACCTGTAATGAATCAATAAGGTATACCGCACACACCATCCTAGCATACCGATAAGTTGCACCTCTGTAGAACGCCCCAAACCCACTTTTAAATATCACCTTGGCCGTGTCTATAAATGTTCCATAAGTTTTACGTTCTATATCACCCTGCATACATGTCTTGATGGTATCAAACGGATGGGACAAATAACACGCAAACAGTCCTCCGAGGAGTGCAGCTGGAATACGTGCCTTGGCATCAGAATCAAATTCCTCTGGATACCTTTCACGCAGTGTCCGGCGTACGACCGGTGGGAAGCTTAAATACCCGCATGTCCATAGCCCCTCTCGGACTGCCACACCAACAAATCCTCGATAGAAGTGGTGTGGTGTTGTAATCGTACGTATGGTGTCGATGGTTGATCCTCCTTTGACCTGTTGTTGGATCATAATTAGCGTTAGTGGACTTGCAACGAATGCACTTATAACACCCGCTGCGATGCCAATACCCATCTCTTCGTGCATTTGCAATCTACGACAATTATCTGTTTGTTGTTGCTGGTGATGTCTTGTTCCTTCTCCTCCCATGTTACGATTACGATTGCGTTCCAGGACAAGTTTTTTCAACGATCCGTCGACAGCAAATTGGATCATGGTACATGCACCCATATTGACAACGTTTGCACCTAACCCGCGATACATAATCCGTGGGTCGAATGAGATAGGGAGGGATTGCTGCTTCATATTCTTGAAGTAGTTGAGGGGTTGGAAGCAATGAACCTCAATGACCCCCATTGTCATACCGACTTGTGCGTTTTCCAGCCCACTTAGCTTCGTCGACATACATGTACTACTGCTGGAGGTAGGTAGATGGGAGAGCAATCTGCGGAAGTGAATACGCAATATTTGGCGCGCTTTCACCAGTGCCACAAAACCCCAACCACCCGGAGTCCACCACGGAGTCCGGAGTCGGAGAGTCGTCCAGCGCCCTAGCCACTCTTTTCATTTCTGTCGCGTCAGCTCATCGACTCGTTCCTCCATAGCATCATCTTCGGCTAAGTGGATGCTCCGTGTGTGTTTCTCTCTGGTCGAGGTACGAATCATCAACAATGATAGCAACAATGCGTCGGATTAGTTTTGTTCCATCATCCATCATCCAAGCAGCTCGCCCTACAACGACGTGCTGGCGAGGACCTACATCTACGTTGAAAATTAGCTTAGTGAACAATCAGCGCCATTGTTCTCAACAACATTTACACGCATCACTGGCTCGATTCCGAAATAAGATAAAATATTTGAATCAGCATTCAAACAGCGTCAATGTTGTATCATCAGGAACAATGACTCGAGCAATAATCGGACGACGATCGGCGTCTTCATTAACTCGAGAGTACACGTCAACAAAAATGAAGGCTGCTGCACGACGACGATCGGCAACAATTACATCTGTAACGACTCCATTGGAAGTGCGAGATCTACTCCGGCACATTCTACTCAAACCACGTTCCCTCCCACTACCACGTTACATTTCTCCTCATCATTACTCCTTCACCCTGTCAGAATTATTCGGCCATGCATCATTCCTACTCGTGGGAGCATCCTATGTCACTCAAGACTTTTTGCAATTGCGCATACTGGCAATATCGGGTGCTAGTGCCATGCTTGCATTCTCCTACTTTCATCCACATGGACGTATATTATGGCTACCGATTAAATGGAATGCATTATTCATTGCCATCAATGTCTTTCGGGTGGGTAAAATTTACTATTATCAATACAAGGCTGATAATTTGAGTGATGAGATGAAGCAATTTCGACATGATCACTTGGGAACGCTGTGGCCATCTGATTTTTACAAGCTGATTAGCATGGCAGTTGAGGAAGAGTTTGGGGTGGGTGATATGATATTGCATCAAGGTCAACCAAATCCACACATACGCATAGTCCTTGAGGGTGAACTGCAGGTATTACGAGATGGTACATTGACATATCTTCTCGAGAAGGGTAGTTTCGTGAGCGAATGTGGACTACATGCTGGACTAATGCTCAAGGGATCGATCGAATCATGCTGCTCCATCGTCGTTGGACCACCTTTCGATCCAACTGGCGACAACCTCCAAAATGAAAAGAAAAGGGGCCACAACCGTGAGGCAAATCGTGTGCGGTGTCTACGATGGGATAGGACGAAACTTGTCGAACTGCTCGAGGACTCTTCGGATACTGATGCACATGCCCTCAAAAACGCCCTCAAAGCAGTGCTTAGCTGGGATGTTGTTCACAAGCTCAAGATGCAACGACATATGCTCATGGAAGGTCGTGTCAAGGACCCCACTTCATGGACTAAAAAGCGCGAGGAACAGGGAATCAGCCGATACGCGGCAATATTGCAAAGCATGTTACGCCATCCAGAGGTATGTACTCAAGATTGTGCTTCGGAATTTTAACGCCCTTTCATGCAATTATACTCAACTTGTTTGTTTATCGTATTTAGGATTTTCATGACATGAGTGAGGTACTATCAAAGTATAGACGAACGCATTGTATAGATGACGTGGAACATATGAGGGCATTGGCAAAGTTTGGCTGGACTGATGAAGAATTCCGATCAGGGATGAAGAAGGAGGAAATGCTTGTAGAAGATGATGAAGCTGAGATCCCAGTTTTGAAGCGATACTCAACCAAGTTGGTTCGAACACTTTTTGAGTGAAAGTAATGTAAACCGTAGTGTAGCGCCATATGCAATCTAGTCTTTTGCCTCTTGCTATATTTATACTTTTGTTACACGTGGGGAAATACTTAAACTTGCATCCCCTATCATATAATTTCTCGTTCATGTGCATCAATCTCACCAGCCTTATCTTCCTCTAAATGAACAGAAGGCGTGAATTCGTAGTTTTTGCGTATTGTATTCCTCCTCATCCGTCGACATTTTGCAAAAGCACAAACGACTATAACAATGCTAAGTAGCACGCCCACAATAACGCTCTTCTCTTGAGTCTGTATCATTGTTCTCCTCTCGAGCATACAATGATCATACGCTGTAGTTGTTGCTGATTGAAAGATGCAATAGTAGTCTGTACGGCACTCCCTATTACACTCCCCATGAGCACCAAATTGGTTGGCGTCATTTTCAGCTCCTGACAATTTGTACGAACGGTACGTCTCTAGATTTTCTCCAATCGACCACCATGGCGAGGGATGTTCCATTGCCATTACAATGGCACGAAATGTATTCGAGGACAATCCCTCTTTTTCTATCGGCTCCAGTGCCACGTCACCATATGAATCGGAAAACGTGTACAGTTTTGACCAACCAGCGTTACCGTTGTCATTCGTTGTCATGGAATACACGTGACTATCGTAATCGACAAGCTGATACTCCTTTACATCACCCCGTTGATCGTACCTAAATATTCGAAATGATGGATCATTCCCATGCAATGGAGTTACCGACGGACCAAGTAAGATTGCAGATTGCATGTTCGGAATGTATGCGGTACCTGTATCGTCATTGCCACCCGCCTTGATTTCGTCCTCATACGACGCTAACCCACCCACACGAAATTCATCGGTATGTAAATGTCCATATAGTTGAGCCATGATGACATCATCATACTCCTTTACAATGTCATAGTATGTTTGGATATATTTAGTCCTCCACATTTGTTGATGCCCCCTGCTCCCCAATACCGGTGGGATATGACCTGCAAGTATTGCCCTGCTGTGTAAACTGCGACATTCGGACAATACCGAACGCATCCAAGTAAATTGTCCACCAGGATCATCGAGATTGTCATTGTATGGTTCATAAATTGATGAGTATAGGACCGTATTCAAACTCAGTATTGTTATCTTCCCCTCGTGGACAGTGCGAGAGTAGTATCCACCCTTGAGGAAGGTTGGTTCATCAATAGATTGTAGTATCAACGATGATGATGATGATGATGATGATGAGCCCTCGTCCACGCTACTATCACCCAGCGCCTCATAAAGCACAGAAAGCATCCCCATCGACAATGTTCTTGTAGTGGTGGTCTCTATTGTTTTCCTATCATTCCCTCCAGCCTTCATCATATTATTTTCATCCTCTAACTTTAGGTAATAATCGGGTACAACGTCATTATTGCCCACACAAACAATGATATCTGTATTTGGAAATGTTGATCGGAGCATTGTTGCAAAGGTCTGTACAACATCCCCCGCCTCGGACATGGCATCAGTATACCATGGTGCATTAACTGCTGCCTCAATCAAAGATGATGATGACGACGATGATGATGCTGCTGCTGCTGCTGTTGTTTGATTGGCTCTGGACTCGCTACCCTCATTGAAATCTCCAAGACTGAATATTTGGTCAACGCCATGCCGTACAATATCACCCGTTACTATCACAAACGCTGGACCTTCCCCGTTAGTTATTTTGGCAGCATGATCCAACGCACTTTGGACCAGCGATAACGGTGCATCACATCCATATTTACCCATAATCGCAGCGGATGTGGTATTATTACAATTGGCGTCTGTGTAGTATGAAGCTTGAAAGGCTTTTGATGTGCCGTATCGTAAATCAAGGTGGACGTCGGATAGCCACAGAAAGGAGGATGACGATGATGATGATGACATCGATCGATCGTTGCCAGCGTTGACGGCGGTCTTCCGCATCTCGGATCTCCAGATCTCTCTAATTTTGGTGTGTTTTCCCTTCATCCACCTGAACTTAAAAGAGAAATGAACAAGGTGGATGCCTTACTCGACCAATTTACAACCACACTTCGAAAGCCACGGAGGACGACTAGAAGCATTCGACGATGGTCATTGTCCCGAGACATATCACATCAATCATAATCATCATTTGAGTAATAATGTCGACGACGAAAGTAATAGTGATGATGCAACTTCTTCGCCACGAATTGTGAAATACGATCAACGCCCAACCACGACGACGAGTAGTGTTCACGTGTATGACAATGTATTGGACCCGAATATCGCACGTATGCTCTACAATGTCACGAACTACTCATCATCATCTTCATCATCATCATCAATAACCTCCTCCTATGATACCGACAAACCCTCGTCTTCGGCATTGGCGTTAGAGGGAGAAAGTCCGTGGGGCTGCTATGTCACGATAGCAGAGGCACGACGATGGATAGAATGGAATGCCAATGCAATTGAGAACAATATTTGGAGTAACGATTGCTGCCATTTTGGGGACAGCTATGAGGGATACACGATTGCGTGGAAACGACGGATGCTTCGTTACTACCATTGCAGAGATATACACCACAATGACGATGACAATGGCAAAGTGAGGGATTATTCATTAGACGAGAAGAATGATCCAAGAGATTATATCGACCTCCACAAAAAACAGCATCAGCAACTCGATGACATGGACTACATTCGTCATGCCCTTGCTGTAGAGGCGGTTGCTTCATTTCTCTTGGAAATTGTTCCAAATCGAGCTGGGACCACTGCCGCTGCTGCTGCAATGTCGAGAAATGATCGTTCCAATCATAATACTGTCGATGAGAAATTGAATACTACAGCAGCGACAACTCCAACTTCAACGATCTATCAAATTGAAGACATATTTGAAAATGCACATGGTGTCGCAGTATGGGCACTATCATCCAAGCCTGGGAACTCTGTGTCATATCACATAGATTATGCTGAACTTCTTCGTTACGAGTACAATGTAACAGTTCCTCCACTGTACGCGGGTACGATACAATGCAGTCCGCTGATTCATGCAAATGCAGCAACAACAACGACAGCTATTGAGAGCAATGATTGCATCCGGGGCAAAAAAGCCGAAGAGACGTACGGAATAATGCGAGGTGGAGAATTTTGTGTCAATCTTGGTGGACTTGACCATTATGTAGAGCATGGGTATAAAGGAAAATGCTCTGGTGATATTTTTGGTGGATGGAAGAGGCCGAGTACTAATGACAACATAGTTATGCACAGTCATAATAATGTCCTACATGTAAATGACCACGATCAATGGGTAACAATACAATACTCTTTCAACAGAGGGATCATTCACAATGGAGATTTGCCTCATTTAAGTGCACCAATCGACTCCATCTCTGCCACTACTACCAACGATAGTGTCACACGTGTTGTTGTTGGGTTCAACGTCTTCGGACATGACGTTGGACCCAACGTTTCGAAGGCTCCAGAACATTCAAAGCAATTTCGTCGCAAGGTAAGATTATACCGTTCCGCCATTAATGCATGTAGAACAAAGGATAGCAATAGCCTTGGCACCGCATGTAAGTTGCATGGTGGTGGGATGGATATATCACGTGTACGTCAGAACAAGGGTCTGACGAAATTATTGGTCTTGGCCAAGAGAGAAAAGGTGAAGGAGGAATTACGCATCAATCAAGACCGATTAAGTTACAATATACGAAAACGACTGTTATGGAATCATAAACACGGGAAATCATTGCTATGCGTCGCTGACATTATGAATGAATTTGGTGCCGTCAATGATAAGTTAGATTGTTCCTGGCCCAAGTCGGTGGATGTTCACGTGCATCTTCATCACATGCTATCACCCGCAAGTAATACAAGTGATAACACCTTCCTCGATATAGACGGGAATCTGAATCAGTCTAAAACATCATATTATTGCATTGTGCGAGCATCCGTCTTGGATTTGGAATATTCGTTGGACTCACATCAATTGGGATTGGAAAACTCAAGATGTTCGCTGATTTCGCCCTCGACATATCTGGATGTGTTGAAGTGCACAAGAGTTGTTAATGACCGAAGTAATAATGATAAATAGCATATTCTTTTTCATTATTTTCTGCACCAAGAGATGCAAAACAACCCCAACTGTTTCACTTTTTCTCTAGCGAACGGTCCTCACTATCAGGTATCTTGCATCCACACCGCCGAGCAAACGTCCTTGTCCTTCAGACTTTCCTGTGCCCTTCGTTCATCGATTTCAATTCCTCACTTTCATCGTATTCATTACCCCACACCTCCTACACATGCCAACAAGTTACCAATCCGCTGATCCCTCAAACTGATTCGAATTTGCGGGTGTTATCCCCTTGGTTGCAAGCAGTTTACCCAACGGAGACTCAGGCTTGATCTTACCACTCATAAAGGGATAGAACTTACCCGGCGGTCCTGGATTCTTCGTCAGCTCCTCCTTTACAATCCCCTCAATAACCTCCCGACCGTGTGCAATGTTATATACCTTCTCAGCCACCTTGGCCGGGACAACAACCACTCCATCCTGATCACCCACGATGGCATCTCCTGGTCGGACTGTGACACCACTCACGCTAATAACACCGTTACATTCCCATGGTTGCATGGCCGCTGGTCCCTGTCGGGCTGTGGTGGAGTAGGAGAAGCATGGAAAGCCGTAGTTAATAATTTCATCTGTATCACGTACAGACCCATCAGTAACTAGTCCACCAATATTACGTTGCTTTAGTCGTAGGAATTTAATGTCACCGCCGACACTTTCCCATGGACCCACTGAGGACATTACTAGCACGTCATTCGGACCACACTTTTCAAATGCCTCATACTCGGGACTGTCAGGGCCCGGTGGCTTGTCCTGCACGATGTCTGGCCGGGCCGGGACAAAGTTTAATGTAACTGCTCGTCCCACACACTTATGTGAGGGGTGCAATGGTCGTGCTCCATCAATTTGGGAAGGTGGCCAACCCATGACCCATAATCCATCGACGAGTGCCTGTGTCGAGAGTGATCCAAGCTTCGTTAAGAGTTCGTCGGAGATGGTACCCCCCGATGCGGGACCCATGGCCATTGTCCGACGTGCAATGGAGCTGCTCCCACCAAGGCGAGAGGATGCTACTGCAGTGGCACGGCGAAAGGTTGACGAGAGCATGTTTCGGGTAGTGATGAAGACGACTGAAGGTAATCTGTTCCCGCCTCTCTAGAGCTGTTCTACCCATACACCCTTTCGTCTATCGTCAACTTTTGAACAATTTCGGATGGACATTGCTAATGCCTCACTAGGTGGGGCTGGGGGGAAGGAAAGGAAAAATGCCCATTGTTGTTGCTAGCTTCTCGGGGTGATGATAAAAAAATGGCTCTTCAAACAGCGCGCTCCGATCAAGGGAATAAAGGCAATCGATGCGACAACGATGGTCCAGGTGCCACAGCAAGATGAGGAATTATAATTTCGTGGCTTTGTTTGCCTTGACATTCTTGTCATCGTTTTCTTGGAGATCACAACACCACAACAATCAACCGGCTGAATTTGGGGGAAGTAGTAGTGTAACATTATTGGTGGGTGCGATACGTGCAAATCCAAATCCAATCATTGATCACGACGAATATGGGAACTTACTAAATGTGCCGATTTATATCCGTGGCGATGAATGGTTACATTGGTACGAGGATGGAGATGGTTATACAGTAATCGAAGACGATGGTGAGGTGGAGGAGGAAGAGGAGAATGTTGAGACAATGACGATAATGCGTAGCAGTAGTGCACCTCCAACAACAGTGAATCAAACTACAACATCATCAAAACGATGGTATTACGCCACCATCGATCCTCATACCGACAATTTGATTAGTACGGGTATCAGTTTTGGCTCACCGTCATATCGTGAGAAGATCCAACACATGGGATTGAAGAAGCACACTCGACCAAGCGGGAGTAGTAGTGCAGCATCATCATCATCATCATCCAATCGTCGACATGACGACATGCAGGATCAATCTACCGGACGACGCAGGAGGAGGAGGAGGTTGCAATCATTATCACACGAATCTTCGTCGTCATCATCAACATTAAACAATCTCGTCGTTCTTATTCGCTTCTTGGATCATGTCAACAGAACACTGCCAAGTCCATCCGACTACAATATACTAATGAATGGACCAGGTGGAACCGGGACTATTGCACCCACTGGCTCGGTACAGGATGTATACAATGCAAACTCCTATGGAACATTCGTACTCAATTCGACAGTCTACCCCTGGATCACTCTCTCCCAGACTGAATCATACTATGCCGAAGGTCGATCAGGTGTGGACTCTACGCGCTTGTTTGAGGGGATACGTGAGGCATTGAATGTGATAGATGCCGATATAGAATTTGACCTATCACAATTTAATGTTGACTATAACGATGGAGACGTGTACATTGATGCAATGACAATCATACACTCGGGGTATGGTGCCGAGGTTGGCTACTCGGACTGTTATGGTACAGTCGAGGGTAATCGTATATGGAGTCACAAATATTTCCTTGTTACTGGTGATTGGACAAGTAATGATGGCAGGGTATCTGTGCAAGATTACAACATTAATGCAGGTCTTTGGGGAAGGTGTGGATCCGAGATAGCAAGAATAGGCCTCCTTGCACATGAGACGGCACACTTCCTTGGGTTGCCGGACTTGTATGATCCATATGGTGGTGAAGGCGTGGGGGCATACTGTCTTATGGGTAATTCATGTGAGTTTGAATCAGCACCAATTTTCTTCGATAATGTCACTGTTGTAGTGGTGAATATAGTTATTAAACCTCATTTGTCCTCCACACCCTAAACGACAGGGGGATTTGATGGTAGTCAGCTATATCCTCCTATTATGAGTCCTTGGTCAAAGATTGAGCTTGGCTGGTTGAACCCCGCGACACTCACCGTCAAGGGTGATTATCCGTTGAGACGATCATGGCAGTATGCCGACGTGTATCGTATAAATCTCGGCACCCCACCCTGGTTTGAATATCTTCTTATTGAAAATCGTCAACCGGGGAGCTTTGATGCTTTACTTCCCGGCAGAGGTGGTCTCGCCATATGGCACATCGACGAGAGCATGTACTGGGAATCGAATACTCGTGAAGGTTTTCCAGGTCAAGTTGGTTGGCCGGCGAATGGCAATCATTACCACGTCGCCCTTCTCCAATCGGATGGCAGATATGATCTTGAACGCGGTATCAATAGAGGAGATTCGAACGACCTATTTCGTTACGATCAGTACTTTGGAGTGGACCATCTATCTCCAAGTGTCAAGTCTGATCCAATCCTTGGTCCCTTTCCCAACACGGATACCTATCGTTTGAATAATGTTGGTCGAACCAATCATTACATCACCGACGTTTCCGGTAAGGAAGATCACGTCCACAGTATGCATCATCATTTTTTCCCTATCCGAGCTAAAGTAATTTGATTTTTGCTTAATCACAACACCACTACCACAGCCACGAAGCCCATCATGACATTCTCCTTCTTACCCTCGTCTCCGTGCAAGTGGAATGAGTTCCATTTTGATCTCACACTCTTGACAGACGGGAAGGGGAACGAGGTATCGTGGTCGATTATGGATACCTTCACAGCTGACATTGCATTGTCGGGGTCGGGCTACACTGACTACTCGCAAGTAACAGTTGAGCAATGTCTACCTTCCAAATGTTACACTTTCGTTATCAACGATTCTGGAAGTGATGGACTGTGCTGTGCATTCGGTACTGGCGGGTACAGTGTTCGTATTAATGGATTAAAGATAGCATCGGGCTCGTCATTTGGCAGCCAAGACCAATACGATTTGAAGTGTATGGGTGGATTCACGTCGCGACCAACAGCCAGGCCGACCCGCAAGCCGACCACATCTAAGCCTGTGGTAGAGAATCTAACGAGTGAGCCATCGGCCACACCGTCTTTGGTGCCAGTGGAGGTAAATATGTGGAGTTTGAGATTATTGCGCTTGTGCCCGCTAGATCTCACATTTCTCTTTCTCTTTCCATATTACTAAAGTCACCATCGTTACCGGTTCCAACACTTGTACCGACAGTAGTCTGTGAGATGGGGAAAGGTCTTATCGAGATCATGACAGATGACGACAAGAACGTGAATGAGATCAATTGGGATATTCATGATCTCTTCGGTAGTACAGTGTTATCGAGTACTACTGGTCATGATTCTTCTGCCGGTACCTCCTTCGTTCGAGAATGTGTAGATATGAATTCTTGTTATACATTTAAAATCCGTTCCGATCATGGCAGTCGTTATAGTGTCAAGTATGACGACAAAATCCTTAAATCGAGTGATCAATCTATCATGGATCAGTCAATCATGTTTGGTGAACTTTGCCTCACAAATGGGGATACCGCATGCAGCAAATCAACAACCGCTGCAACTACTAATCCCTCCTTGTCCATGTTTCGTTTGGAACTTGCAGTAGACAATGGAAGTGATATAGTTTGGACATTGATGAACAGCAGTACACAGAATGACCGACTAATACGTTCCGCGGGACCATATACAAATTGCGACGTTAATACCTTGGCTCTCTGTCTCCCACGAGACGAATGTTATGAATTCATCATTTCAGACAGCTCTCTCGATGACACCGATAAAGGTATCTTTACTGTCATGTTCTCACATCATGACAATGATATGGTCCAAAATTATACAGGCGTTGTCAATGGCATGCAGCACGTTGTGCGTCTAGGTACATGCTATGAGAATGAATATTCTAATCCATAAAATGAAGGAATACCTAAATCATACTTCATTACTCAATATTTCAACTTGTTGTTCTCTCTTTTTCTTAGTATAATCCATCCTCCTTTATCCATTGTGCCGCCTGCTTTGCATAGTATGTCAATATGATATCCGCACCCGCCCTCTTGAAGCATGTCAATGTCTCCAACACAACATCCTTCTCATTCAACCATCCCTTCTCCACAGCTGCCTTAATCATGGCATACTCTCCAGAGACATGATATGCCGCAATGGGTAAATCACTTGCATCCTTCAATCGTCTAATAATATCAAGGTAGGGCATACCTGGCTTGACCATTAACATATCCGCACCCTCTGCGGCATCCAACGCTGCCTCAATCAATGCCTCACGTCCATTCGCCGGATCCTGTTGATATGTCTTCTTATCACCAAAGCCTGGATGTGAATCGAGTGCATCACGGAAGGGACCGTAGTATGCACTTGCATATTTGGCAGTGTACGATAGGATCGAAACATTGGTAAAGCCCTCAGAGTCAAGTGCATCACGTATTGCCATAACTCGTCCATCTTGCATATCGGATGGGGCAACAATGTCTGCTCCCGCACGTGCTTGACTCACGGCCTGTTTGCATAATTGATTAACGGTAATATCATTTAATATTACACCATCCTCGACGACACCATCATGTCCTTGATCACTGTATGGATCTAATGCCACATCGGTACAAACTACAGCATCTGGATACTTGTTTTTTATCATACGTATTGTACGATGCACGATGCCATCGGGATTGTACGCCTCACATGCCAAATTAGTCTTCAAACCATCCGGGACTTTCGGAAACAGTACGAATGCCCGTACCCCCAATGCCAAACTTTCACCCACTTCACGTAATACACTGGCAGCACAAAGCCGAGCACATCCTGGCATGGATGCAATGGGTACATCCTCATTCTCGTCATGTATAAATAATGGATAGATGAAGTTGGCAGGTGTCACAATGTTCTCACGTACCATGGCACGTATACCTGCCGACTTGCGATTACGACGTGGCCGAGCGCGTTGACGTACCCATACTCCACCGGCATTATTACGTTCGACGGCTGGTGTTTCACCGGCGGTAGGGTCGAAGGATTTGTAGGGTAATGCATCATCAATACCATCCATTTTGGGATCGACGGGAGCGGTGGTAGATGATGTTCGTATATTGTTTTCTTGAGAAGCCACAAAGAGAGCTGACGACGAGGGAGAATTAGTAGTAGTAGTAGTACGGGCAAAAAATGATGATGACAGAGACGAAGGAGTGAAGGCATCGGAGGAGTGTACAGCCATCACCGAGGCCAAGATGGCGATTATCGACACCACCGACATCATGATGTTATTTGCTGTGTGATTCAATATGACGGTGAACTCTCGGTCAGGACGGCAGACCTGGACTGTGGGACTTCGTATCCTCCCAAGAGGAGTGTGTGGAGGGGAGTTGAAGAAAAGGATTCGGCGGGAACGGCGAAAAATCGAAGAAACCCAATACAAATTACCTAACTACCATAAAATGGGCTAGGGAACTTGATCGCAAGAACGGTAATACACTGTGGTGACGGCACTAGAGAAGGAAATGTGGAGTCTCATGATTGCATTTGAACCGAAGAATCATGGTGAGAAAGCACCTCCTGGTTGGCACAAGTCGCAAGTCGACAGGGCATATTATTAGGGATGTGAAGATGGACTTTACTCGAAAGGACAGATGGATCAAGGACGGTCACAAGACACCTGATTCAATCACCTCAAGTTACCTGGTTGCTCTAATGTATGCTGCGTTGCTTGGACTCCCTGTGGTCGGCGCTGATATTCCTTTTATTATATGTGGACCAGAGTTTGGCATGAAGAACAAAGGTAAGGTTGCTCTAATTAAAAGAGCTTTATATGGAGGCAAAGTTGTGATTTCTGGCATTATCTCTGTGTGACTGTATGCGGCAAATTGGATTCACATCGTCAAGTGTGATCCTGATGTTGATGTCTGGTTCAGACAGTCAAAGCAAGCTACAGGAGAGGACTACTATGAGTATGTCCTACTGTATGTTGACGCCGTCATCCTACGACCCAGCCCACCCCTTTTAGAGGGATGGTATGGTATGGTGTTGTGGCATTATGACTGCCAGCCATGGTTGAAGGCTTTTAAACACTTTCTATAGGTATGAAGTGGAACTGGTATGAGTATGAAGTGGATCCTAGCCTTAACTGATTCCTGCCTAGGTAGGTAATTGGTAGGAAAAATTACTTTGATTGTTAATATCTCAGTCAATATTGGTCTAATCAAAATAATCCAGAATATAATCCTGATCTATACCTTCTTGGCTATCCATTAGTATCCTCGGATTGTGTAAATCGGACCATTAACTGCATAGTTATGGCCAATATTGTCAGACCGATCGATGCTTGAGGTAGCTAAAAACTAAAAATTTTGCTTTGGAGGGCACAACCCACAAAACACACACAAAAATGAGGCGACACCGCCTCACCGTCACCATGACCTCCGCTGACCTGCGCTGGCGTCTTACGGCCGTTGTGGTGAATCCCATCCAACGCCGAGCCACACATAGTCGGCTAATATGTTGTGCAAGAGATCTATGTTGTTAAAATAATATTATTTTGTCTTTATTACTCTTTATTAGATGCTATTACTGCGTCCGCGGCAATTTCTCCCCTCGTATGCCACCATGAAGGTATCGTCCATCACGCGAGCCATAGTCAATGATACGTCGTGATT
>Ga0247843_1003246_pt1 | contig 27274 bp, 23 predicted proteins | sample LaCruzMarch2017__FD_192420 | JGI IMG/M metagenome (GOLD analysis project Ga0247843, IMG submission 192420) | Freshwater microbial communities from meromictic Lake La Cruz, Castile-La Mancha, Spain - LaCruzMarch2017_8m | ecosystem: Environmental > Aquatic > Freshwater > Lake | place: Spain... | reverse complement strand
CCCTGTCTGTTGATCCATGGTGTTGGTTGATTTGAAACGTTTGTTCAAACAGGCGATGTCGGAACATCGCCCGATCAACCAGCACCAATCCTTTCTAACAATTTAACGGGAAAAAATCCGCTTCCTGAAACGGTAGCATCAATGTGAGCAGTTGCTTTTCTGTGGGTCTCTTTTAAAATTACTCGGAGTATTATGGTTCGATGGAGGGGGCGCTGGGATTCTGATTATGCATAAAAATTCTAAGCTATGCTTTGAGATTCATGGTGCTAACGGCCATAATTGCGGGGCGGAGATGATGGCGATCGCCATCGCTGAACAGTTGCGGAGTCGATATCCAGATGTGGTTATTTGTGTTCCGCCAGACTATGGTGATTCTACAGAGCGGAGCAAGCATGGATTTTATCTTGTGCCCGAGTTAACGTCATGGACTCAGCGAAAAATCCTGTCAGCATGTGACAGGTGGACCCCGCCCATGGTTGTGAGAGTCGTTCGTCAGGTTGATTTTGCCTTTCAGCGACTTGTCGCTTGGTTCAAAGACCGAGGTACCGGTAAAACTGTATCGCCGCTGGATGTCGATTGCGTCATTGATGCTTCGGGATTTGCATTTTCAGACCAGTGGGGGCGGCACAAGGCCCAAAATTTGCTTGAGAAGATGACATATCGGCGAGGGCGGATACCCTTGATATTGCTTCCTCAGGCAATGGGGCCATTTGAACTTGGTCATGTCGCCAAGGCATGTAAGTCTCTTTTAACCCGTGCGGATCTAGTGTTTGTGCGCGACCGCTTTTCTCTAGAGAAGGTGGAGGCCTTGACGAGGGGCACGGTCAACTCCCAGTTGTTTCCTGATTTTACCATTTCGCTCGTTCCGAAGCGCGCTGATGCGCAGCGAGTCACCCGCCCCTATGCTGTCGTGGTTCCCAACTATCGGATGATTGATAAGGGTGGTGAGGCTTCCGCGTATTTGAAATTTCTTGAGCGGGCGCTGAGGTTGATTGAATCGATAGGCTTGGCGCCGATGCTACTTCTGCATGAGAGCCGGGAGGATTGGCGACTGGTCGAAAGGCTCGTAGAGCGGGGTGTTTCTCCGCAGGTGCTCAGGGATCCGGATCCGCTCGCACTGAAGCGTTATTTGGGAGACGCGGAGTTCGTTATCGGATCACGGTTCCATGCGTTAGTCAGCGCGCTGTCCCAGGGAGTTCCAACCATAGGAGCCGGCTGGTCTCATAAGTATCAGGAGCTTTCGGCGGATTTTTGTGTCCCGGAGTTTGTAATTACAGACATTCGTAATAGCCAACAGTTGGATGATCTGGTGAAGCGAGTGAGCAGCGCTGAACAAAGACGGCAGTTATCAGAGGTGATTTCGAAAGCCGCCGCCTCGAAGAAGAGCCAGATAGGAATGATGTGGAAGCAGGTTTTCGAGTTGATTGATCAGCGCCTGGGGAAATGTGAGGTCCCGCGACGATCGAAACGCAGCTAATTGGCTTCGCCTTCGATTGCAAAAACACTTTTCCGGCATCATTAGTCAAACGGCAGGCTCATGGCATTAGTCCAGTCCATCGCTATCAGTTGGTATTTCTCGCATCACGCGGGCCACAATGGCTACAAGCAGCTTCTTGTCCATACGAAGCCGTTCGCAGTCGTCGGGATTGACGAGCGCCAGGCGATGACGGTGGATTCTTGGCTCCGTTCGTATCCTTGGCTCTATGAATTTCGAGCAGCTCGGATCCATCGGCGCAGGCCGGCGCAGATACTACACATCCTTTACGGCGAGACCTACTTCCGGTTTTCCCCCTGGTTTTTCGGGCGCGTTCCGGTGGTGGTCACTTTTCACCAGCCCCCGCAGCGGCTGCTGCGACTTTTGACAGCCGGCGACGAAACCGGGCGAGTTTCGCGTGTCGTGCACGCAATAACGAGGCGGCGGTTCCGTAAGGTTGCGGCCGCGATCATCATCAGCGAAGCGCAGCGCGCGGTTCTCGAGCAATTCGTTCCAGCCGACCGCATTCATTTGATCCCCCTAGGAGCTTCGACTCTGCCCCTTATTGAGGCTGAGTCCTGCTTTCGTCGCGAGCCCGAACCCGATGCTATTTTAACTGTTGGAAACTGGCTCCGGGACTGGGCCTTCTATTTCGATTTCCTGGAATACTGCCGGGAGCACCACCCCGACTGGCGCTTCCGCTTGGTCAACCGCAACCTGCCGTTCGTCTGGCACGAGCGTGTCCAGGCCGCTTCCAACCTAAGCTGGCTCAGGAATTTGGAGGATCAGGAATTATTGAAGGAGTACACGGGAGCCAACTGCCTGTTTCTGCCTCTGCTGGAAGCCACCGGAAACAATACGGTCAACGAGGCGCTCGCGATGGGCTGTCCGGTTATCAGCAACGTCGATCTCGGAGTGCCCGACGAGGAGGCGATCGTGACGCGTTGCGAGACGTCGCACGAAGCTTTCAGTTCCGCAATCGCCCGATGGCAGGATGCCTCGGCACAGCAACGGAGCGACTTGCGCGAGCGTTCCCAGCGGGCGGTGAAAAGTCTGGACTGGAGCATCGTCGGCACCAAGACGCTGGATCTTTATCAATCGTTATTATGAAAATCGCGGTCTTTGGACTTGGATATGTAGGTGTGGTGACTGCCGGCTGTTTTGCGGATGATGGCCATGAGGTGATCGGTGTGGACGTGGCGGAATCGAAGGTCGATCTGATCAATTCCGGATTTGCGCCGATCATCGAGGAGGGCGTGGCGGAGCTGTTGGAACGTACCGTCAAATCCGGTCGCCTGAGAGCCAGCCGGGACAGCCGGGCTTCCATCGAAGATGCGGACATCGCTCTGATCTGCGTGGGTACCCCCTCCCTGCCGGATGGCGGGCTTGATCAGAGGCATGTCGAGCAGGTCTGCCGGGACATCGGCGAGTGCCTGCGCACGAGGACCCGGCCGATCCTGCTGGTGTTCCGTTCCACGATGGTTCCGGGCAGCATGATGAATCTCGTCATTCCGGCCCTCGAAGGTGCCGCGGGTTTCGCGGCGGGAGACGTCTACCGGGTCGTATTCCACCCGGAGTTCCTGCGCGAGGGCTCGTCGATCGCCGACTTCTACCATCCGCCGAAGATCGTGGTGGGAGAACGACACGACGGCGACAGTGAAGCGCTGTGGCGGCTTTATCCGGAGAAGTACGAGGCCCCGCGCATCACCTGCGGTCTTGATGTGGCGGAGATGGTGAAGTACAGCGACAATTTGTTTCACGCGGTGAAGATCACCTTCGCCAACGAGATCGGTCAGTTCTGCCACTCCCACGGGATCGACAGCCAGGAGGTGATGCGGATCTTTTGCGAGGACCGGAAGCTCAATATTTCCGCCAGTTATCTGAAGCCCGGTTTTGCGTTCGGGGGATCCTGCCTTCCGAAGGATCTGCGCGCCTTGCTTGCGGAGGCGCGCAAGAAATCGCTCTCGTTGCCGATGTTGCAGGGCGTTCTGCCGAGCAATCTCCAGCAGATCGACCGCGTACTCGCGATGATCCTGGAGACTGGCGCGCGACGCATCGGATTCCATGGGCTGGCTTTCAAACCTGGAACGGATGACCTCCGCGAGAGTCCTTTTGTCGAACTCGGCGAGCGACTGCTCGGCAAAGGGAAAGCGCTCACGTTTTTCGACGGGCATGTGAATCTCTCCCGCCTGGTGGGCCGGAACCGGTCCTATATCGAGCAGATCTTCCCCCACCTCGCGGAGATGCTGACGGGCGAGGTCGGGCGGCTCGCGGAAACCGAGCTGGTGCTTCTCTGCCACCGCGCCCCGCAGCAGCAGATCGAGGAGTGGCTGGCGGCTGGCGTCAGGGTGCTCGATCTCACCGGGGCCTTCTCCGGAACAGGGCGTGAAGGGGTTTCCTGCGTGGTTTAATGGATTGTCCGAGCTGATCGCCATGAATCGCACCGCATCCATCGATATCGCGAAAGCCCTGGCGATCGGCTGCGGGGCGGTCGGGCATGTGCTGGAGGCCGGGGTTCTTAGGGGAGGCGGTGGAGGGATGAGGGGGCTGTCTATCATGGAATCTACCTCTTCCCAATGTCGTTTCTTCTGCTGTTCCTTGGGACACGTCCTTCAGTGACGAAGCATTTGGCGGATTGACTTGTGACACTTCGAGACGATGGCACGTATCCTTTTCAGCACAACTTTCGCAGGCACTGGCTGGGCTGGCTGCGAGGTTCTTTGGTTTCAAACGGCCGCCCGCATGGCGGCTACCGGGCAGCAGGTGGCTGCGGTGCTGCCACCTGCGATGCGGGGAACGGAGAATGCCAAGCGTCTGGCGGATGCCGGTATCGAGGCGCTGTCGACTCCACTCGACCGTGTCCGATTCCTTGCCACCCGTGTTTCGCGCCGCTGTCAGCCCTCAGGAGCAACTCCTGCGGCAAGCGTCGTCCGAATCGCCGTGAAGTGGCGTGCCGACCTAGTCGTGTTGTCCCAAGCCAGTTGCTGGGGTGCCTATTCCGAGATGCTGGCACTCGCCGAGGCAGGGATTCCCTATATTTGCATTTCCCAGTTGAACACGCCGTTCTCGTGGCCGGGCGACGGCTTGTTCGGTGCGGTCGGTGCGGCGTTCTCCAAGGCAAGGGCCGCAGTGTTCGTCTCGCAGGGAAACCTCGATCTCTTCCAGAGTCAGGCTGCCATTGAACTCGGTAACGCGCATGTCATCTACAATCCGCCATCCTTCGACGTGTCGGATCCCTGTGGGCTTCCTCCTGTTGGACCTTTCCGATTGCTGAACGTCGCGAGGATTGATCCCGGGCACAAAGGGCAGGACCTGTTGATCGACGTGCTGAACCTGCCGAAATGGCGGGAGCGCGAGGTTCAGCTATCCGTGGCGGGTGGGGGCAACCGCAAGTGGTTGGAGCAATTGGTGAAGAGCAAGGGGCTGGGAAATGTCACCCTGCTCGGTCACGTTGGCGACCTTCGTTCCGTTTGGCAGGAGGCGACTTTCGGGGTATTCCCCTCCCGCTACGAAGGCATGCCCCTCGCGATGATTGAAGGCATGGCACTCGGACGCGCGATCGTCGCCACCGATGTCGCCGGGCACGGAGAATGGATCGAGCATGGGAGGAACGGGTTTCTCGCGGCGGGGTGCACTTCTTCGTCTTTGGATGCGGCGCTCGAGATGGCGTGGATTCAGAGGGAGAAGGCGGGGATTCTTGGCTCATGCGCGCGGCAGACCTTTGAAAGTATCATGCGGAAAGAACCAAGCACGGAATTGGCAGGGCTAGTTATATCATTGATCTCCCAAGGATGATTTGGAGCAGGGTGAGCAAAAGCCGCGTATAATATTTAGAATATATGCTGGGGGGCGGGCTCGGGCCACTGCGGAGAATTTAATTTAAAATCGAAATGATCGAAAATCAGAGTTGTTGCAATTATCTAGAGTTTTGTCCGCGTCTAAGAGGAATGCTAGAAACAAGGTCGACGCTCGATTCTAATGGAAATAGAATTAAGGTGCACAGCAATTCAACGCTTGGGAATATCCGAGTCATTCGGGAATTGTTAATTCGAGATTCTTGCGCAAGGACGCTTGAAATCGGCTTGGCTTACGGCGCGTCGGCGTTAGCGATTCTTTCGACTCTTCAAGGGATGGGAAACGAAGAATTTCAACACGTCGCAATCGATCCCTATCAAGACAAGGACTGGGGTGGCGCGGGGGCGCGTCTGATTGCAGACGAGGGGTTTTCGGATCACTTCACTCTTTATCGTGGTATGTCGTCGATGGTGCTTCCGATGTTGGCAAGCGGATCTGATAGATACGATTTGATCTATGTAGATGGTTCGCATCTATTTGAAGATGTGTTCGTTGATTTTTACTACTCGCTTCGGCTCTTAACGGTTGGCGGGGTTGTTCTGTTTGATGACTGCTGTGATGCTCATGTCAGAAAGATTATTAAATTCATAAGGAGTAATTTTGACGGCATTATCGAGGAGATTGACTACGCCGCAGTGGAGGATCCGCACAAGCCACTTAAGAAGAAGATTGGAAATTTCTTGGGATTCCGCCAAATACGTGGTTTCCGAAAGGTCGCAGACCCTACTCGTGAATGGAACGCAACCTTCAAAAGATTTTGATTGGGCCCACATGGAGTGGGCTTTGCCTATGATGCCCGTGCTTCCGTTTCAGAGGGATTGCCACCTCCTGGTGCTACCCTCCATGCTGCCGGGGATGCCGCTGACTCCGATCGAGGCCATGTTTTGCGGGCGACCGGTCCTGTGTTGGGATGTCAGCGTTGCGAGCGGGTTGACCAGCGAACTCGGTGAACGGGTTAGTGGCGGGTTCTCTCTTTGCGGAGCAGTTGGGTTAGGACCTCAGAAGGTTTGGCCCCGGTGAGAGAGCCTCGGGAGTATAGGGCAACTGGCCCGCGAGGACGCAGGCTGGTTCCTGCACGTCGATCGAGGGGCGAAGTACTTGAAAAATATGATGGAGGTGATCTCGGCTCGATGAGGACTATGAGGACTACCGATGGCCTAACTATCAGCATCGCCAGCAAGGACCGGCCCGATGTCGTGGAGGCGACTTTGAGGAAGCTTCATGATTTCGGTTTGGAGGGCTGTCCGTTGATCCTGTGTGACGACGGATCGACCCCCGCGCTTGATCCGGCGGCGCTCCGGCTCTTTCCGAGGGGTCGGCTCTTGCGCAACGAAATAGCGCAGGGCCAGGCGTATGCGAGGAACCGCATCGCGGAGGAGTGCGCTACGCCCTTTCTGCTCCAACTCGATGACGACTCGTACCCGGTGTTCGGTTCACTTTCAGAAGCCCTCTCCATCTTTGAGGCTAACGATGAGTGTGCCGCGCTTGCGCTTGCCCTCGAAGAACCCTCTCGGGGGCGACTCAGCGGGCGTCGTGGGGACGGACAAAATCTCGCACTCCGGGCCTTTGTCGGCTGTGGATGTATCCTGCGTCTGACTGATTTTCGCAAGGTTGGTGGTTACGCAATATGGTTAGGTGCGACGTGCGAGGAGGACGAGTTTTGTATGCGTCTTCATTGCTTGGGAAAAAGTGTCCTTTACACGGACTTGGTAAGGGTCCGGCACGATGTTACAGATGCAGCGCGGGACGTGGATGCGATTTGTTATCGTTCATACCGGAATTGGTCGTGGATCTGGTTGAGGACCTCGCCGTGTGCCATTTTACCGCTTCAGTTCTGCGGGCTATGGATGCGGGCCGTGGTGCAGACCTTTCGAACCAAAAATTTTGCCGCATTGAGGGGCTGTCGCGATGGGCTCTTGTCGCCGCTTCATTCGCCGCGGCGGAAGCCTATAACCGTAGCGAAGTACCTAAAGTATCGCTCAAGGCCGCATCATTTGAATATGTTTGAGAACGCCATCAACGAAACTGTTACCGATGATTCGGTGTCTGGGTGCGACTCGAATATCGTGGCTCCGGAGACACGTGATTTGGTGTCGGTAATCGTTCCAGTTTTCAATCGCCCCGAGAAAGTTGCTGCGTGCTTGAATTCGGTTCATGCACAGAGCCATCGTCCGATCGAAGTGATTGTCGTGGATGATGGTTCGACCGACGAAACACCTCTCGTGCTGGAAGAGCTGCGGCGCGTGTGGGCTGAGGAAGGCAGTCCCGACTTTCAGGTTCGAGTTATTCGGCAATCAAACGCCGGCGCACCGGCAGCTAGAAACCGGGGGTTGCGGGAAGCAAGCGGCCAGTGGATCCAATTTCTTGATTCAGACGACCTGTTGCTACCCCGTAAGATTTCAAACGGCCTACTAGAAGCAAACCGTTCCAATGCTGAGATTGTTTATTGTCGGGCGCAGTTCATGGATCGCTCGGGTGGGCTTCTTGACCGCTTCTGGGGACGCCAGTTGAGCGGGGACTGGCGCGACTGCTTTGAATTCTCGTGGCAGACCATGTGCGCTTTGTATTCCCGGGAAGCTCTTGAAAGGATCGGATTCTGGAATGAAGGTCTGATTATTTCTCAAGATTGGGAGTTTTGTATTCGTGCTGTAATATCGGGGGGGGTAATCGCCTATCAGGCCGAGGTGGGAGCCATGTACATGAGTGAGGGCGCTGATCGTATCGGTAGTTCCTTTAACAGGGAAAAGCATTGCGGCCGAGAATTGGCACTCTGGACCGTGTATGAGCATTTGGAACAGCGAAGGCTTATCTGTAGGAATCTTCGGAGACGCTTTCGTTCGCGGTTGTTGCATATTTGGATTTCTTACCGAGCGCTTGGAGACACGGCGTTTGCCGCAAATCTCCTGAAGCGCCTGGCTATCGAGCGGCTTCTGCCACCTGGACTAGAGTGGTTTTTGATACGGATGCCATGCCGCTGGTTGGCGGGGCGGATCGTGGCTGCATTCGATCGGTTTCAGGCGTCCTCCAGATCGAGAGCTGGCTGAGGGGGAGCCAGCTTTCCGCCGTTTGCCCCACGCGCTGGATTTCTTCGTCAAGCCCCGTCCTGAATGGAAAGCTTCCATTTCCAAGATCGAGAATGAAAATTGCGGTCCTCCATACCCGGCTTTCCGGCTATTTGATCGCTTGTTTGCGCGCTCTTGCGGCGCGGCCGGGAGTGGAGCTGTTGATTTATGCCTGGCCGGGGCAGGAAGCCGCGCCCTTCGATCCCAGCCTGTTTTCGGGTCTCGGAACCCTGCGGAACCGGAAATGCCGGACGGGTCGCCAGATGAGCTCGGAGCTTGCGGATTTCCGGCCGGATCTGGTCCTCGCCAGCGGCTGGGTTGACAAGGGTTACATCAAGGTCTGCCGGGAGATGCGCAAGCGCGGTGTGCCGGTGATTGCCGGTTGCGATACCCAGTGGAAGGGAAGCCTGCGGCAGCAGTTCGCGGCATGGACGGCGCGGTGGCATGTGCGGCGGGCGATCGATGTGCTCTGGGTGACGGGAGCCCGCCAGGCGGTGCTTGGAAGGGCGCTCGGCTATCGGGGTTCAAGGCTGTTGGAGGGCTACTATGCCTGTGATTGGGCGCGATTTGGCGAGGTCGGGCGGCGCCGGCTTGAGGCGGAAGCCGAGGGCGGGGAGAGTCCTTATTTTCTCTATGTGGGGCGATATGTTCCAGAGAAGGGCATCGACACGCTGATCGAGGCTTACCGGAGCTATCGGGAGCGGGCGGAGTCCCCGTGGGAACTGCGTTGTGCCGGGGCCGGCCCGCTGCAAGAGCGGCTGGTGGCGGCGGGGGCGGTCGACCTGGGCTTCGTCCAGCCGGACCGGCTGCCGGAGGTGATGGGGAGCGCGGCGGCGTTCGTGTTGCCCAGCCGTTTCGAGCCGTGGGGCGTGGTGGTGCAGGAGGCAGCGGCCTGCGGCCTGCCCTTGATTTGTTCGGATGCTTGCGGTGCCGGGGAACATTTGTTGCGAGATGGCTTGAACGGAGTGGTTTTTCCGGCAGGCGATGCGGCGGCGTTGGCCGATGGCATGCTGCGGATGTCCGGTCTTGACCGGTCGGTCCGCGGGGAGTTCGGGGCGCGGAGTCACGAGTTGTCCCGCCAATACACTCCGGAGCGCTGGGTGGAGACGTTGGTGAGGGGAATGGCCCGGATGTCCCGGGGTTAGGGAATGATGCGCGTGGGAGGGTTCGATTGAGTTGAGATCCGGCGGTTCGGAGCCCCGAGCATCCAGGTTGAAGGTTCGGAGTCCTAGCTATCCAAGCCGACTAAAGTCAGCGCTCCCCCCCTTCCGGGGGCGCTCGAGAAGGGGAGTTTTCAGTCATTCGATTCATGCGATTTTTTGATCGATACTTTCCAGTGCTGTTCGCGCTGCCGTTCTTGTTCGCGACGATGAGTTTCGAGCCTTTGCGGCTGTTGGGCGAGGCGGCGCGCTGGGGGATGCTCCTCCTGGCCGCCGGCCTGGTCGCGTTTCAGGGTTTTCCGCGCGGGGGAGGGCGGGTTGGATTCGGGCTACGGGATGGGGTGACCCTCTCCTTCCTCGGATTGTTCCTGCTGAGCTTCCTGTGGTCGATCATGCCTTCGACGACGGTGCAGCGTACGATCGCCGTGGCATTGCTGTATGTGGCTTCCTTCTGGTATTTCTGGGCCTGGGCCGACCGCCATTCCGACGGGCGCCTGCTTGATCTGTTGCTCCGCACGCTGGCGGTGGTGCTGGGCCTCAATCTGATCCTAGGCGGGGTGTTTGCTCCATCGACCCTGATTTCCGGGCGCTTCCAGGGGCTGTTCGTCAATCCGAACAACATCGGCTTGATCGTGTCGCTGGCGATCCCCCTTTCGTTCGGCCGGGCGTTGGCGGGCCGTCGCCGCAACGACTGGTTGCTTTGGGGCTTGTTTGTCTTCAACGACCTGGCCTGCGGGAACCGCGGTGCCTTGTTCGGGAGCTTGGCAGGCATGGCGCTGATCCTTTCGATCTCGGCGACGCGGCGCCCGGTGCTGGTGCTTGCGATCACGGCTTCGTTTGCCATCGGGCTCGGGATGTTGTGGGGAACGGATGTGTTCCAGGAAAAGGTGATCCGTGCCGACACCTTTGAAACGATGTCCAACCGCACGAAGTTCTGGGAGTTGGCGAAGCAGATCTATATTCCCGCGCGTCCGGGACTCGGGCACGGCTTCGGCAGTGACGAAATGATTCACGCCTATTACGGCGTCAGCATCTTTGATTTGCAACTCCGTGGCTACGGGGTGATGAGCAGTTACTACGGGCTGGCGGTGGCGGTCGGGGTGCCGGCGGCCATTCTGGCCTTCGTGCCGCTGTGGCTGGGGACGCTGATCGCCATGTTCCGCTACCGGATGGACGCGAGGCTGGTGGCCTGCGGGGGTGCCGTGGTTTCCGGTCTGTTGATCTCGATCGTCGAGCCCGCCCTTTTCTCCGCCGGGAACTGTTTCGCTTTCTTCTTTTGGATCACGCTGATGCTGGTGCTGCGGCGGGCGTGCTACCGGCGGGCGGGAGTCCGGCTGGGGGCGGCCGGGGAGTTGCTGCGGCCGAGGAGGAGGTCTCCGGGCCGCCAAAATGTAAGGCCCCACCGGGCCCGGGGAATTGCAAGTCATGAAAGTCCTGCATTGCACGGCCACCTTTGAGCCCGCCTCCGGGGGGCCGGCCCGGTCGGTGCCGCAACTGGCCCTGGCCTTGGCCCATCGTGGCGCGAGCGTGGGGCTTTGGAGCCCGCTTGCCAGTGCCGCAGGCATCGCGGACTTGCGACCGGCAGAGATGGCGGGGATCCCGGTGCTTTCGGGCGATTTCCGTCAATGTCTTGAGAGTTTCCAGCCCGACCTCGTTCATGACCACGGCCTTTGGTTAGGCTGCCATCGCCAGGTGGCGCGGGAGTGCCGCCGGGCGGGCGTGCCGCGGGTGGCCAGTCCCCGGGGCATGCTGGAGCCTTGGGCGCTTTCGCATAAGAAATGGAAGAAGAAGCTGGCCTGGTGGGGCTACCAGCGGCGCGATCTGGCCGCTGCGGCGCTGCTCCATGCCACCGCGGATTCCGAGGCGGTGAACTTGCGCCGGCTCGGCCTGCGCAACGAGGTCGTGGTGGTGCCGAACGGGGTGGCGATGCCCGAGTGGCGTGATTCCAGGCCGTTCGCGACGGCGGCTTCCGGGTCGGCCCCGGAGCTCAAGACGGCGGTTTTCCTGAGCCGGATCCAGAAGAAGAAGGGGCTGCCGATGCTGGTCGAGGCTTGGGCCAAGGTGCGCCCGGCGGGCTGGCGCATGCGGGTGGTGGGCCCGGATGAGGAAGGCCATCTCGCGGAAGTGCGCGAGTGGGTCGAGAAGGCCGGACTGGGGTCGAGCTGGAGCTTCGAAGGTGCGCTCTTCGGAGAGGCCAAGTGGGAGCTGCTGGGGGGAGCCGATTTGTTCATCCTGCCCACCCACAGCGAGAATTTCGGGATCGCCGTGGCGGAGGCCCTGGCCAGTGGAACCCCGGTGATCACGACGCGGGGCGCGCCATGGGACGGGCTTGAGACCCGGGACTGCGGGTGGTGGACGGAAATCTCCGCCGAAGCGATTGCCGCAGCCTTGGCGGAGGCCACCGGCATGACGGAGGGTGAACGGTCCGCCATGGGCGGCCGTGGTCGCGCCTGGGTCGCGGAGGCCTTCGGCTGGGAGTCGATCGCCGATCGAATGATGGAGGCCTACCGTGGAATTCCCGCCATGCGACGGGAAGTCGGGCGTTCCCGCTCATGAGATTTCTCGAATGGCCGGGCCGCGTCCGGGATCACTTCAAGGCAGGCCGCCGGAAGTCGCGGATCCGGTTCGGGTTGATCGCGATGGTGACGGTCCTCGGGGCCTTCTGGTCCATCCCGGTGTCGCGTGGGAATGACGGTGGTCAAGAAGCTGAAATCCTGGTGGTGCTGGGAGGCAATACCCGCGAACGGAGCCGGGCTTGCCATGCCCTCTGGCTCCAGCACCCCGGAGCGGTACTGGTGACAGGGGATGACGGGCACATCGTCCGGGAGTTGCTGCGGCTGGGGATTCCCGCGGATCAGATCCTGCATGAGCCCTCGGCGGTGAATACCCGGCAGAACGCGGAGTTTTCGGTTCGCCTGCTCCGCGCTTCCGGCTATCGCTCGGCGCTGCTGGTCACCTCCTGGTTTCATACTTCGCGGGCGCATGCCTGCTTCGTCACGGCGGCGCCAGAGATGCGATTCGGGACCTTTTCGGAGCCCGCGCCATCGCGGTGGAGTGCGGACGATTGGAAGCTGGTGATTCTCGAGAAATGCAAGAAGTCGGCTTATGCGGTTCGCTGGGGGATCAATCCGTGGAATGCCGGTGACACTTGAGTCCGACGCTTTGGGAAGGAATTGGATTTGAAAGTCGTTTGCGCGCAGATCGGTGCGAGAGACCACTACGGATTTCCTTTGGCGCTGCACCAGGCGGGTGCTCTGGGCGCGCTGGTCACCGACTTCTGGTCGAGGTGCCATTGCGCGCCGGGGTGGCCGGTCCTGGGGCCGCTGGCCGCGAGGCGGCACGAGGGACTGGACGGGGCCCGGGTGATGCCGATGAACGGGCGGACCCTGGGGCTCGAATTGATGTTCCGCTGCTCCGGAACCCCGGGGTGGGAGCGGATCATCCGGCGAAATGCCTTTTTCCAGAGGGCGGCCAAGGCCCGGATCCCGTGGGACGATCCGGGCCTGCGATCGGCCTCCGGCGACGCTCCCGCCTTGTTTTCCTACAGTTATGCGTCCCTCGCCTTGATCCAGGAGGCCCGGCGCCGGGGATGGAAGACCCTTCTCGGGCAAATCGACCCCGGGCCTTTCGAAGCCCGGGTGGTGGAGCGCGAAGAAGAGCTCTGGCCGGAATTCAGGAGTTCCTGGAAGAAGGCACCCGACGGCTACTATCAGCGCTGGCGCGAGGAACTGGAATGGGCCGGCCGGATCGTGGTCAATTCCCGCTGGTCTTTCGATGCCTTGGTCGCCGAGGGGGTGGCACCCGGCAAGATCGACGAGATCCCGCTTTGTCTTGCGGGTCCGCGTACCCCCGTCCCTGCGAAAAGCTATCCGGCCGCCTTCACCCGCGCGCGTCCGCTGCGGGTGCTGTTCCTCGGCCAGATCAATCTGCGCAAAGGGGTGCCGGCCCTGCTCGCCGCGATGAAACAACTGGGAAACCAGCCCGTGGAACTGTGGATGGCGGGCACCCTGAGGTTCGAACTGCCGGCGCGATTCCGGTCCTGTGAAAACATCAAGTGGCTTGGCCGGGTGAACCGCGGCCTGGTTTCAGCGCTCTATTCCAAGGCCGACCTGTTCGTGTTTCCAACCCATTCGGACGGCTTCGGCATGACCCAGCTCGAGGCCCAGGCCTGGCGGGTGCCGGTGATCGCTTCCAAGAACTGTGGTTCGGTGGTGCGGCATGGATGCAACGGCCTGGTCCTGGAAGAGGTGACGCCGGAAGCGATCGCCCGGGCCCTCGACTACTGCGTGACGAACCCCGGGGCCTTGCGGGAGTGGTCCGAAAGATCGCTCGTTGAGGCGCGCTTCGGTCTCGCGGCGGCCGCCAGCGGGTTGCTCGATGCCATTCGCAGGAGCGATGGAACCGGATCTCCGGAAAAGTGTTCATGATCGATCTCTCCCAATTCGATAACGGTGACTTCCAGCGCGGAGCCTCGCGGCTGAAGGAGCTGGCATGGTGGTTCGCCCGTTCGCTTTTTTTTGCCGGATGGTTCCCGCTGCCATCGGCGCTCAAAGTCCGGATTCTGAGGCTCTTCGGGGCAAAAGTCGGGAAGGGCGTGGTGATCCGGAGCCGGGTTGACATTTCCTTTCCCTGGCGGCTTTCGCTGGGGGATCATGTCTGGGTGGGGGACGAGGTGAAGATCCTCTCGCTGGCCGAGGTCGAGGTCGGTTCCCATGTCTGCCTGTCGCAGCGGGCCTTCCTTTGCACCGGATCGCATGATTTCGGTTCCACGGCATTCGATCTGCGGACCGGACCGATCCGGATCGGTCGCGGCTGCTGGATCGGGGCGCAAGCCTTTGTCGGACCGGGCGTGGTCTTCGGGCCGGGAAGCCGCTGTCTGGCAGGTGCCGTGGTAGTCCGTTCGGTGCCCCAGGGCGGCACGGTCGGCGGGGTCCCGGCGAGGCCTCCGCGTTCATCCGCTGCGCCGGATTCAACCGCGGCGCTTCCCGGCGATCCAGTGCCGGTGCCTTGATCGCCACCGCTGCTTCCTTTTCCCCTTTCATGGACGATTCATCGATTTCCCGCCTCACCCGGCCCGCGCTGCTTTTGATCGCGGTGCTGTGGCTGCATTTCTTCTGGTGTCTGGTTCCTTCCTGGCGTTTCGGGGAGTATTACGAGTATGGCTTCATGGTGCCGCCGCTGGCATTCGCCTTCGCCTGGCAGCGCATCGGTCTGATGGCCGGTGTCGAAGCCCGGCCGTGGCTGCCGGGCAAGCGGTGGGATCTGCTGATGACGGCAGGCTGGTTGCTGCTGGCCCTTACGATGATTCCCTTGCGGGTGATCGAGACCGGGGATCCCTTGTGGCGGCCACCCTTGCATCTCCACGGGATCGCGGTCACCGCGGTCACCCATCTCCTGCTGGCGCGGATCAAGGGCTGGCGTTTTTCGGTTTTCCTGATGCCGGTGACTTTGTTCGCGTGGTCGGCGGTGCCCTATCTCGGACAGATCGAGGCGGCGCTGGTGCGCAACTTGACCGGCATCGTCATCAGCTTGAGCCGCGAGGGTTTCCTGCTGTTCGGCCAGCCGGTCGAGCAGATCGGCGAGCGCCTGGTCCTCGGCGGGGAGGTGGTGGATGTGACCGATGGCTGCAGCGGGATCCGCTCGTTCCAATCGCTGCTGATGGCCGCGCTGTTCTTCGGCGAGCTGCTGGGCTTGAAGGCGGGCTGGCGGGTGATGATGGTGGCGGTGGCGGTGGGCATCGCGATCCTGACCAACACCGGCCGCGCCATCTATCTGGCGTCGGTTCGTTTCAGCCGGGGTCCCGAAGCCTTCGAGGCCGTGCACGATAGCGCCGGCCACGTGGCCTTCGGGCTGGCGGCGCTGGTGATGCTGGTCACCGCGAAGCTCTTCACCGGAACCTGGTTCACCCCGCGGAGTGGCAAGCGGGTGCTGGTCCGGCGTTCGACGGCCGGGCCGGAGCTCCCACCCCCGCCTTCCGCCTGAACTTGAGGGGAGCGCTTCATCTCTATCGCCCTGCGACTTTTTAGATCATGTCCATTCGCTTTATTCTTCTGCTCGGCAGCGCGGCCATTCTTCTGGCCGAGGCCGGAGTCCAGTTCTGGCGGCATCGGGAGATCCCGGCCTCTACCGCGCCCGTCTTTTCCTTGCCGGGTGTCGAACTGCTGCGAACGGCCGAACCACCCTTCGGGGCGGCGCTCGAGCAGTACCGCGCCGACTGTGGGGCGATGGATTCGATCGCCTTGCCGGAGGGCAAGCGGATCGACCTGTTTTATTTCGAGTGGGACGCCATGGATGTCGGTCCCCTGAGCGATGTCCTGGCCCACGACGCCGAGGTGTGCAACGTGGCGGCAGGCTTCGATGTGATCACCACCGGGCGGATCTTCCGCTACGACGCCGGGGCGGGCGGCATGCTGGATTTCCGCCACACCGAGCTCGACGATGGCTCCGGCCAGCGGATCCATGTTTTCAAGCTGCCCTGGGTCCAGGGAATCGGGGCGATGCACATCGGCAGTTACCGCGACCGCTTCATCCGTCTGGAGCGCTCGTTCATCCGGCACCGCGGCAGCGCGCGGGTCCTACAGGCCGGTGTTTTCGGCGCGGCGGATGTCGATGAGGCCTGGCGGATCGTCCAGGCTGAACTGCTGGCCGGACTCGACTGGCAATGAATCTTCGAAATCTTTAAGGATTGAGTGGTCCCGTTGGGACCGAAAACGCTCGATCCGGCACGGCGGGGCCTCGCATGATCCTTAAAGGCATCGCGCTGAAGGCGGGGCTGCGGACCGCTTTGAATCCTGTCGTGAGGGTTGCTTCGTTTACCGTCAGCGACTTCAAAGCGGGGTTGCGCTTTGATAACAGTTTTATGTTAAAGTTTGAATTCATGGTGAAGTGATGGGGTGTATGGTTGATTTGTAGTGGTATTCACTACAACAAAATCAGATGAGGTCACGTTGACAATCTTCCAATCGCTCCCCACTCTATCTCACTTTCGCGAAAGAGTGGTCTCCTTGAGCACGATCCGTTGTTCCATTCGATATCCCATCTTCATTCCGCTCTTCAGCCGTTAGATCAACGCACCCTCAGGTTCCTTCACTCTTCCCATCGGCCCACCGACCACCCCCATGCCCTCTTGGAACGCCCAAACCACCCACACCGACAGCGGGAACTTCAGTGACAATCCGGAGCTGAAGCGCCAGATCAAAATGCGCCGGATCAAGATCGCGACCACGGTCGTGGTCTTGCTGGTGGTGCTCGCGGCCTCGGCCAAGCCGGTCTATCGAGCCATTCGGGAAATGATCATCAACCGCAACCTCTCGGCGGCGCAAGAGGCGGCGCGGATCGAGGACTGGGGCGTGGCGCGGGACAAGGCGCGCAGCGTGCTGATCGCCCGGCCGGGTGATTTCGAAGCGTTTCGTCTTTGGACGCGGGCGCTCGGCAAGATCGGGGAGCCGCGGGCTTACGTGGCGGCCGCCCAGCTTTTCGGCGATCCGCGGGCGACCGGGGACGACAAGCTGGAATCCCTGCGGTTGCTGGGTCTCCAGGCTCCGCACGCCGTGGCGCTGGGAGCCTTCGCCAGCTTGCCGCCCGAGCAGATGAACCAGCCCGCCTTCCGGGCCGCGATCAGTCCGCTGTATGTCAAGCGCGGTTCGGTCGAGATCGCGGAGCTCGGGCTGAGGGAAGTCATGGGTGAGGACAACCCACCGCTGCTGCTGCTGGAGCTGTTGAGGGTTCTCTGTGCCAGGCCCACCGAGGCGCGGGTCACCGAGGCGCGGGAGATCCTGGCCCAACTGATCCTAAGGTCGGCGGTGGCGGAGGCGCTGGAGGGCTTACTGATCCTCGCGGACGCCCCCGGTGGCCTAGCCGCAGGCGGGCCCCTGCCTGACCTTCCGGTCTGGGTGGATGCCCAGCCTCAGGCGGAAACGGTCCATCATCTGATGGCGCTCCATCCCTCGCTCGACGGGCTGGCGGCTGCGGACCAGACGCCGTTCAAGGCGGCGATCGCGCGCTTTGGAACCATCGATCCGGGAGTGGTGGGGAGTTGGTTGGTGAGGCACGGCCAGGCGGAACTCGCGCTGGAGTTGTTAGGGGATGTTGCGGAGACGCGTTCGGACGCCTATCTTGCCTTGTTGCATGCCCAGCTCCGGCTCGGCCGGATGGAGGAACTGGACAAGGCGCTCGAGACCCCGCCGCCAGCGGCGGACCAAGTGGAGATCGAGATGATCCGTGCCACGCTGGCGATGCGGCGGGGAGATGAAAGCGCGGCATCCGCGGCTTGGAACCGGGCTCTGGACCAGGCCGCCTTCGACAACAGCCGCAACCGCTTCATTGAAATCGCCGAGGCTGCCGAGGCCGCCGGTTCGGGGTCCGCTCTGCGGGACGCCTGGGTGGCCGCAATCCTTTCGGCCTGGGGCCAGCTCCCGCTGGCGATCGATCTCGAACCGGTGTTGATCGAGCTAGCGAAGCAGGGGCGGTCAGAGGATCTGTTCGACGTCTCAAGGGCCTTGCTGCGTTACGAACCAAACAATGCAAAGCTGATGAACAACAGCCAGTATCTCGGGATGATCCACGGTCTGGTGACGCCGGAGGACGCCTTGCGGGCGCTCGGGCAAGCGCTGGCAGCGCACCCCGAGATGCCGGAATTGCAGTCGGCCATGGCGATGGCCCGGCTGATGCAGGGCCGGGGCGCCGAGGCGCTGGAGCTTCTGCCGGCGGTCCGCGAGTCCCGGAAAATCTCGCCGATGATGATCAACGCGCTTGAGGGGAGCGCGCTCGTGATCGAAGGCCGGAACGAAGAAGGGCTCGGCTTGCTGGGACAGGTCCGCTGGAACCTCTTCCTCCGCCAAGAGCGGGTCGCCTTCCGGGATGTTTTGATCAAGTTGAAAATCGAGGGGCTGCCTCTCCCCGATCTGGAGGAAGTGGTGGTGGAGGATCCTTCCCAAAGCCGCGCCTGGCGGAAAGCGCTGGACGAGCGTCAGAAAGCGATGGAAGAGGAGGTGTTGCCAGCACTGCCGGCGCCCGCCCTGCCCTCGATCCAGGAGGATTAGCTTTCGCGCCTTCGGGGGTGAAGCGGATGACGAAACCCGGAGCGAGATTTCGATCCGCCCATTTCTGCTTGGAGTGCCGATTGGAATTTTCTGAATTTTAATCCCTGAAGATATGGATTTCGAGATTTCTGTTGAAGGGCTGTGGCCTGATGTGGGAATCTCAGGCGGTTAGCGCTTCGCTTGCGCTGACACGCTATTCTAGACAAGCGAGTTAAAAGACAACAACCATGAAAACACTGAAACTGCTGGCATTGGGCTCATCCCTGTTGGGGGTCACCCAAATCACTCAAGGGGGAGTCCTTCTGGGATTCAATTCCTTCACTACCGCGACCGATCAAAATACTGCCGAGGAGGCTAAAAGCGGGTGGTCGGGTTCCATCACCGGCGACCGTGGTCGAGACGGCGGATCGACCGACGGCTTCTACGGGAAAGATGATATCACGCCGGGGTTTGGTCACTTGATCTACAACCCGGTGGGCGTAGCAAGTGCAAACAATGGGAGAATCGACAATGGAAATGGGACCATTTTCCGTGGCACTGCAGGAACTGCGGGCACAATCGATGCCTTGCTTTTCGACGCCGTCTCGACAGGCGACGCAACGACGTTTAATGTCAGCTGGACTTTCTGGGAGACTGCCGACAAGTTGGGCCCTACAGTTCCGGGCGGTACAGGTTCAGAGACCGGGAGAACGTTGCTTGCTGACCAGGACGACAATCAGAATTACGAGGATTTTGCCTTGGACCTCGGATCGTTTTTCCTGCCGGTTGGTGGTTACTTCGAGATCGTTTGGACCGCGACCGCCGGCCAGACTTCCTTCAACCTCGACAACATCGCGCTCGTGCCTGAGCCCGGCAGCATGCTGGGCCTCGGCTGCCTGGTCGGTTTCAGCACGCTTCTGCGCAGCCGCCGCCGTACCGGCCCTGCGGTGATTGCTTAAGCTGTTGAGGTTTTCGAACCTTCCTTGGGGGCGTGCAGCGATGCACGCCCCTTTTTTACTTTCATGTCGATGAATCCGATCCTCAAGAAGGCGAGCATCGTCCATCTGGTGGTGATGCTGCTGGTCTGGCTGGCGGTCCTGTTCCCGGCCGGGCCCGAGCCGCTTCTGTGGGGCGCGCTATGGACCGGGGTCGGGGGTTTGATGATTTTCTGTCCGCCCGGGGCGACCCTGCCGAAGTCGTGGTATGCCTGCTGCGGCGGGTTCATCGCGGCCGGGCTGCTGGGGTTCCTGCCGGGGGATTGGTTCGCGCGTCCGGCGTGGCGGGGTGAGCTGGAGGCGCTGGGCGCCGTGGCGGGGGGGCGGGCCTTCGTCCAGCCGCGGCTGGCGGCGGAGGGGTTCCTGAGTCTGGCGGTCAGCGCGGTGGCGGTGCTCTACCTCTGCGGACACCGGGTGGATTCCCTGCGGCAGCAGCGGCTGATGCTCGCGCATTCCTGTGGCCTGGCGCTGATTGCCTTGCTGGCCCTGGCGGTGCAGGAGGAAGGGGGAGTCTTCGGGTTCTTTCCGAACCGCAATCATATGGCGACGCTGCTCGCCACCGGTTCGTTTTGTGGTTTGGCCGCGTTCGCGCATGCGATCCGCAAGCGGAGCGTGGTGAGCGGGGTTCTCTCCAGCGTGGCGGCGGTGACTTGCACCGCCGTGATGGTCCTGCGCTGTGAAAGCCGGGCCGGGCTGGTGCTGCTCGGGGGCGGGGTGTTCCTGTGGCTTGGCTTGATGGGCCTGCGCCAATTGACGGGGCAGACCGGCCGGGCGGTGGCCCTGGCGGCTTTCGCGATGGTAGGAGCCTTTCTGGTGGTCGATTCCACGGCCAAGAGCCGCTTGCTTGACTCCATCACAGGGGCGGGCGTTCCGGCGCCAGCCGCCGCGGCGGGCGACGGGCAGGATGATGGAGGCGGGATGGACGTCCCGGTGACCCTCGATTCCCGGATCACCATCTTCCGGGACACCTTGCGGATGATCGCCGGGGAGCCGTGGAGCGGGGTGGGGACGGGGCAATTCCAATATGTGTTCCCGCAATACCGGCTGGAAAGCAAATCCCCGCACATGTCGGTTCACGTTCATCCGGAGAGCGATTGGCTGTGGCTGGTGGCGGAGACCGGAGTGGCGGCCGCCGGTTTCGTCGCGCTGGGGTTGATCCTGGTGGCAGGGCGGGCCTTTCGCGGGGTGCTGCGGAGCCGGTCGCGGCCGCTGGTCACCGGCGGTCTGGTGGCGGCTTCGATGGTGATGTTCCACGGATGGTTCGACGTGCCCGGGCATCAGCTGGGCCTCGCGTGGGGTGCCGGACTTTTGCTGGCGATGTCGCTGCGAGGCGAGGGTCAGCACGGGGTTCCTTGCGGGCGGCGGGTGACCCTGGCGTGGCGGCTCGGCGGTGTCGCCATCGGTGCGGCGGGGCTCTTTCTGCTCGGCTCCCGGCTGGCAGGCCATGAGGTGCTCGAGCTCTCAAGGACGAAGGCGGCGATGGAGGAGGTCCGTGAACTCTACCGGATCGACAGCCTGGCCGCGGATGCGGCCGAAGAGGAAGGGACGGAATACGAACCGGCCCCGGAAGAGGATCCGTTACGGAAGGCCATCGCCATCCTCGAGGCCCGCGCCCGGGTGACGCCCTTGGATCCGCAGATCTACAAGATGATGGGGATCTTCGGGGCTCATGTCGGGGTCGATCCGGCTTGGGTCGAGCGATCGTTCGCCATCCAGTCGCGCTTGTGGCCCTCGCGGGTGGGAATCCTGCTGGATCAAGCCAGGGCCTGGTATCCGGTCGATCCGGAGCGGGCGTCCGCCTGCTGGCGGGAGGCCCTGGTGCGGGCGCGGAACGAGCAGCGGCTGCATCCCGACTCGTATTACAATCTTGACCGGACCTGCGGGAATATCCTGAACGAGATCCGTTACGACGAGGGGCGGATGCGGACGCTGCTCGGGCTCACCGCCGACTTTCCCGAACTCGCGCCCGCGTGGGCGTCCGTGGCGGAGCGGTCGCTGCTCGACGCGGCGATGCCCGGACTTCTGGCAGGGTCAGAGCCGCCGGTGTCCGACGAACTGATGGCGCAGTGGCGCAAGCGAGGAAGCCCAAGCGCCATCGACGATCACCAGCGGGCGGCCGGGGATCCGGCGGATCCACCCGGCCGCTAGGCGGTCCGGATGCGATCAAGCCGCAGGGTTACCAAAGGCCCGGCCGAGGGTTTCCGCGACCCAGTTGGCGAACTTGGTGCCATTCGGGGTGAGTGACAAATAGATGGACCGGCGGTCCTGCCGCCTGACCACGCGCACGACGAGCCCCTTGTCTTCAAGCAAGTCGGCAACACCGGTGATCCCGGCGCCGGAAACTCCGATCGCCGGGGCAAGCAGGCTCAGACGCTTGCAGTCGTCACCCACATGTTGGAGGTGAATCAAAAGTTGCAGGCTTCTGAGAGAAATCCCCTGGCGGTCGAGATCCCCCAGAAATTGGTCCATCACTTCGAACGAAGCGTGTCCGAATGGAGTTTCCGGATGACTCATCTTCTTCATTCCTTTTACGGCCGGCGGATTCTTCGATAACTGTGCTGTTCCCATCTCGATGAGGATTAGTTCGGGTATTATTGAAAGTATACAATCGCGTAAAATTAGAAACTTGTGGGTAATCGTGCAGTTTTTGCATCCCCGGGGAAGAGGCCGGGCATTTCGGGTGGACGCCACGGAGGTGCATCGGCCCGGCCGATCGTCGCGCAAGCGCCGCGGTTTCTTCCGTCCGATCAGCCCTGGAGCCATATCCCAACCTATCATTATCCATGCTCGTTAAATTGATGTTGCTCGCGGTGCCGCTCCTCGGCTTCTCCTGTGCTCCCGGGCCCATCGAGGCCTGCTTTTCCTCCAGCTATCCCGGGGTGAGCCACGGGCCCGACCTGCGCCATTTCCCGGTCGCGCGCCAGGGATCCATCACCGCGTGGCTCACCAGCGATCACCGTCGCAAGGGCGGGGACTGGCTTCATGCGCCGGATGGTTCCGGCACCCGGCATCGGATCGTCGGCGAGATTCGCGCCGCGGCGATGCCCGTCGGCTTCGCGCACGACGGGGCTTTCCTGCTTACCGATAGCTATCAGGGTCCGGTTTTCCCGCTTTGGGAGGGCCGGCAGGCGGAGGGCAGGCTTTATACCGGGCGGGAGACCGGCTGGGTCCCCGTGATGCTTTATCAGGAGTCGGCGAGATCCGTGAACACCTGGCTGAGGCTGCCGGGGGGCATGAAGGCCGGCGGTTGGAGCGGCCACCCGCTGGTGATCGGTAGTCCGTCGCAGCCGACAGCCGTGGCTGGAGCCATGTGGTACAAGTCGACAGCGGACCCGTCGCTCGGCGGGGCCACCTCCACCGCCATGCTCCGCGAATGTCTGCGGCGGCTCGATTTCGCCAGCTTCGTCAAATCATCCACCCGACCGCTTGCCGGTCCGGGGCCTGGCGAAGGCGGATCAGTGCGGTAGGCCGCCTCTCCCGGCCGCCTCGAAATCCAGCAGGGCGGGGGCGTTTATCTCGAGGGAAAGATATCAGCAACCATCCGCTGCCTGGCAGCCGGTTGCAAGGGTGGGCTCGGAAGAGGGAAAAACTTATGGTAGATTCATCTGAAGGTAGGGGTGCGTGCGTCTTGCCGCCGCTTATGGCGAAGGGAGCCGGGCGGCTGGAGCATGCCCGCAGGCCCCGGGCGATCCGACAGGTCTTCCCGGAACTGCCGGTGGACTGCCGGTCGCCGGTCCGGATCGCGGTGGCTTCGGCGGAGACCGGTCTCCCGGGGGCGGCCTCCCGGTTGGAAGGGCTGCTCGGGCTGCTTCCTCCCGGGAGCTGGATCCGGAGCTTGTGCGGTTCGGTCAACCGTTGCCGGGTCGAGGGCGGCGGGGAGACCTGGCGGGATGCCGCCGGGGTGGAGTCATGGTTTCGCGAATCGAAGCCGGACATCCTCTATTATCCTGACTTGGAAGACCTTGAGTTCGGGATTCATCCCGTGGGGTGGCGACAGGACCTGCGGATCTCCCTTCGTCATGTCCTGGTCAACGCGGTGAAAGGTCCGTCCACGGTTCATGAACGTCTGCTCGTCCGGGAGATGATGATGGCGGTGGGTGACTTCTGGCCTGGAGCTCCGGATGACGTGGCGTCGCCCTTGGTCCCGGAGATTCCTGAAGGCTTGAGCTGGTTGGTCCGGGGGAACGGTGGAGCGAGCGAGCTGTTGCGATGGAAGCCGCTGCGCGCGGCGAAGCCGGGGATCTCCCTCATTGAAGAGGTGTTCGACGAGGCGGGAGGCCTGATGTCGCCCGCAGGATTGGCAAGGTTCCTTCTCGGCGACGCTCCGGGTGGCGCCATGAATCGGGACGAAGGGTGGCGTGCCCGACTTCCTGCACCTAAACATGGGCGGGCCGAAATGGTGCGGCCCACGGCTCCCCATCCATGAAAGATCCCAGCGCCCCTTGTCCCGCCGGCGAGTCCGGGGCCGCCGCTTGTCCGCATGCGGGCGCTGGCTTCGATCATGCCCGGAGGTGGGACGCCGCCGAGGCCGCGGCTTTCTCGAAGCGCGGCGACCCCGGGGCACCGCCGCTTGGCCTGGCGGACGCTTGCCGGATGGCCTGGAGGGAGGCGGTCCGCTGCATCGGACGGCTGCACTGGCGTTCGCTGCAGGTCGTCGACGCGCGATCGCTGGAGGACGCCGATTCGGTTTACGACGCGTGTATCGGGCATCTGCGCGGCGCGACCCGGGACGGCCGGATCGTCCCGATGCAGACGGTCTTTGCCCCGTGGCGGGGGCCGGAGGGAGGAATCCGGATTTGGAACCACCAGCTGCTGCGCTATGCCGGTTACCGCAGTCCGGACGGTTCGGTGCTGGGCGATCCTCAGAATGTCGATTTCACGAGGCTGGTCCGCTCGCTCGGATGGTCGCCGCCGGCGGTCCCCGGATCCTTCGACCTGCTGCCGCTGGTGATCCAGGCGGGCGGGAAGCTCGTCGTGCGGGAGCTTCCGCGGGAAGTGGTGCTGGAGGTCCGGCTGGCGCACCCGGACTATCCGTGGTTTGAAAAGCTCGGCTTGCGGTGGCATGCGGTGCCGGCGATTTCGGACATGATGCTGGTGACGGGGGACGAGGTGTTTCCCTGCGCCCCTTTCAACGGCTGGTATATGGGCACGGAGATCGGTGCCCGCAATCTCGGGGACGCCGGTCGCTACAACCTGTTGCCGGAGGTTGCTGAAAAGCTCGGGCTCGACCGGGTTCGGGACCGCTTGTGGAAGGACCGGGCGCTGTTGGTCATCAACGAAGCGGTGCTTCACTCCTTCGAGCGGGACGGGGTGAAGGTGGTCGATCACCACCAGGCTTCCCGTGAGTTTCTCACCCACTGCGACCGCGAGCACGAGGCCGGCCGGGAGGTGCAAGCGGAGTGGTCGTGGATCGTGCCGCCGGTTTCCGCTTCTGCCACCGGCGTGTTTCACCGCCTCTATCCGCTCCGCCCCCGGCTTCCGAACCTGCTGCTGCAGGTCGAGGCATGGAATACCCGGGAAGGCGCCGGGCTCCTCAAGCGCTTTGCCAACCGGTAGCCGGACCTTGCCCGGTGCGACCTTCGTCCCGGCGATGAGCCTGTGGACGGCTCGAGCATTCGGGCTGCACCGTTGGAACGCGAGCTGGCAGGGCGGCGGCGACCCGCCGGGACACGGGGTGATGGAATCCCCGGAAGATCCTGCTGGCGCTATCAGGAGGATCAGCCAGAGTTGAATCTCAACAATAGAGTTTTATCGCATCAGCTCCCTCGGATTTTTTGCTAATCGAAGGTTCCGGATCCCTGCCCCCTATGAAGAGAAAGCCCACGACTCAACCCTCCTCCGGTCAAGCGGCCGCCCCCGAGGCCATGCCAGGCGAATCCGGCTCCCGCGTCGACCGGGACCTTGTGGTGGTCGGAATCGGTTGTTCCGCGGGCGGGCTGTCGGTGCTCAAGATCTTTCTTACCCAGATTCCCGCGGATAGCCGGGGGGCATTCGTGGTGGTGCAGCACATGGATCCCGACCACTCGAGCGCGCTGGTCGAGCTCTTGCAAGCAGCCTCGCTGCTTCCGGTCGTGGGGATATCGGATGGCCTGGCCCTGCGGCCGGGAGTGGTTCATGTGATCCCCATCGGGATGGATCTCGCGGTGGACGGAGGCTGCTTTCACTTGACCCCGATGGTCCGGTCGGCGGGGGCCCGGCTGCCGATCGATCCGTTTTTCCGTTCCCTGGCGGAAGCCTTCAAGGAGCGGGCGATCGGGGTGATTCTTTCGGGGATGGGCTCGGACGGAACCGACGGCCTGCAGGCGATCAAGCAAAACGGGGGCTTCACGCTGGCCCAGGATCCCGCCACGGCGGAAGCCGATGGCATGCCGCGAAGCGCGATCCAGGCGGGGGTGGTCGATGTCATCGCGGCCGTCGGGGAGCTTGGCGGAGTCATCGCACGCCGTCTGGAATCCGGGCGGGAACCGGTTTCCGGTGGTGTCGGCACGGACGGGAAGGAAGCGTTCGATGAGATCCTCCAGCTTCTCCGCAACCGGAGTGGCAATGATTTCTCGCTCTACAAGGTCAATTACCTGAACCGCCGCTTCGAGCGACGGATGGTGATGCACCGGCTTGAGGGGCTTGCCGGATACGTCCGCTACCTCCGGTCGAATCCCGATGAACTGGACCTGCTGTGCCATGAGCTGCTGATCGGCGTGACCCAGTTCTTCAGGGATCCGGAGATCTGGGACGAGCTCCGCGACAAGGTCTTCCCGGAGCTTTTCGCGCGGCACCCGGGCGGTGCCGGCTTGCGGGCCTGGGTGCCGGCCTGCTCGACGGGCGAGGAGGCTTACTCGCTGGCCATTGTCTTCCGGGAAGCGCTGGCGCGGACGAGGCCGGAGGCCTGGTTCACGCTCCGGATCTTCGCCACCGACCTTGGGCACGGCGCGATCGAGCAGGCGCGGAAGGGGGTGTTTCCGGAGAGTATCGCCCGGGATGTCAGCCCTTCGCGCTTGAAGGACTATTTCGCCCGGGAAGCGGACGGCAGCTACCGCGTGTTGGAACCGGTCCGGGAGAAGGTGGTTTTCGCGCATCACAACCTTCTTTCCGATCCGATCTTCTCGCGCGTGGATATCCTGTGTTGCCGGAATCTCCTGATCTACTTCGGGGCGGCCCTCAAGGAGCGGACGCTGCGCCTGCTGTGTCACGCCCTCAGCCCCGGCGGCTACCTGCTCCTCGGGGGCGCTGAATCGGTGGGCCAGTGCGGGGAGTTTCTTGTTCCGGTGGACCTCAAGCACCGGCTGTTCCGCCGCGCCGGGACCGGGGTGAACTGGATGGAAACGCAAGGGGCGGGCAAGCCGCCGGCTGAGCCGGCGAAAAGGATCGCTGCCCGTCCGGAGGGTGAAGCGGGAATGATCGAGCGGATCGCCAACGAGATGATCTGGAAGATCCTCGGCCCGGCGGCCGTGGTGGTGAACGCGGAGGGCGACATCCTCCATGTCCGCGGCCCGATCGGCGACTATCTCGACCCGGCCGTCGGCAAGACGAATCTCAATATCCATGCGATGGCCCGGGGCGAGCTCGCCAAGGTCCTTGCGAAGGCGATTCCCGAGACCATGGCGTCTGCCCGGCCGGTCTTGTTGCGGCGGGTGCCGCTGGGAAGGGGGGCGCGGCGGGGGCTCGCGAACGTGTCGATCCGGCACCTCGATGGACCGGGTGCCGGGCGGGA
>Ga0247843_1003245_pt1 | contig 27279 bp, 23 predicted proteins | sample LaCruzMarch2017__FD_192420 | JGI IMG/M metagenome (GOLD analysis project Ga0247843, IMG submission 192420) | Freshwater microbial communities from meromictic Lake La Cruz, Castile-La Mancha, Spain - LaCruzMarch2017_8m | ecosystem: Environmental > Aquatic > Freshwater > Lake | place: Spain... | reverse complement strand
TCTCCAACGTCATATTCTTTTTGTTACCCAATTCCACTCAATTTGCCTTCTACGTAAACCTTTGATTCCATGCGTCTTGGTAACACCTTTTGTGACGTGCATGGATTCTAAGATCTTATGCAAATTCTTCATCTTTTCCTGATGAAAAATTCACTTTATTGAGTCTGTCGATTTTGAGAAATTGTCTAAGTGTGCAGTCTGTAAGTTGAAAATCACGATCTCCCAGTAAACAACTTAAAAGGCTTGCATATGACACTCATCTTCAAACTCAAATTTTCTGTGCTTTTTGTGATTTCGCTTTTTTTTGCTCATCCGGCAGAGGCACGAGTGAAGCTACCATTGCAGATCAAATGGCAATATCAACTCAGTCGTAGCTTTGATCTAAAGAAAGATTTTGTACCCGGAGTGAAACTTTACATCATTGACCTTTTTGATAACTCGTCGAGTACAGTGAAAGCGATGAAAGATAAAGGCGCTATTGTAATTTGCTACTTTAGTGCGGGATCTTATGAAGATTGGCGCAGTGACGCCAAAGACTTTCCGAAAGCCAGTCTTGGAAAAAATCTAGATGGGTGGGAAGGTGAAAAGTGGCTGGATATTAAAAACACAAAAGTCTTAAGTATCATGAAAAAGCGATTAGATCTTTGTAAGAGCAAAGGCTTTGATGGGGCCGATCTTGATAACATGGATGGCTATACGCAAAAATCAGGATTTCAAATCAAATCTGCTGATCAACTCAAATACAACCGCAGCTTGGCCGCAGAAGCCCAGGCGCGCGATTTAACAGTAGGGCTGAAAAACGACGTCGATCAGATTCCAGACCTCGTAAAACATTTTGATTTTACAATCAATGAGGAGTGCTTTGAATACCAAGAGTGTAAAAAGCTTTTGCCATTTATCGATCAGGGGAAAGCGGTCTTAAATGTCGAGTACAAGTTGAAAAGCTCGCAGTTTTGCACTCAGGCAAACGCCTATAAATTTTCTTCAATTAAAAAGAAACTCAATTTAGATCGAGAAGTAGAATCCTGCCTAAAGTAGGAATGAAAAAACTATTTGCTAGGAAGACGCCATTCAAAATATGACGAGGCGCTTTTTAACTCTTTTGCTTTGATGACTCCCACATCGACCAATTGTTTTCCAAGCTCTTCCCACCGTGCACTCGTCATAAAACCCGTGCCGTTTGTCTTGGTTTCATCACTTACGATAAAGGGAACTTGTACTTCCGAACTTAACTGAAAGATGTCTTCTTCAATGCTGGGATTGAGTTTTCGCATAAAATCATTGGCGGCTTTTGGATCTTTTAAATACGAATCCCAGCCCAATTGAGTAGCTTTGAGAAAGCGATCAACTAAATCGGGATTTTTTTTAATAAAATCTCTATGCGCAATAACCACCGCTGTATAGGGATTGTACCCCGAATCCGCAACTGCAAAAGTTTTTGCAGCTTTGCCCATTTTTCTGGCAGAAAGAGGTTCGCTGGTCACAAAACATTGCTGTGAAAAGTCAGAATTTTTAATAAACGGTGCCACTCCCCCCGTAAAAGGGACAACTTTGACTTTTTTGTTTTTTGCATATTTTTTCTCAAGATAAAGGGCAAACGGAGCTCCCTTTTGCAAAGCCAGTAACCCAGGCGCGTTAAAAACATCTTCTAAACTTTTAAAACCGCGAGCTTCGTGAGTCATAATTCCTTGAGGAAAAATTTGATAAACCGCAAACAAAGCAACGATATCCATTCCACGAGCCTGAGCCACAATGATTTCGTCTCCGGTGACAATTCCAAATTCCACTTTTTTAGAGGCTACAAGCTGCGGCACCGGTGCGCCAGATCCCCCCTCAATGATTGAAACGTCCAAAGATTTTTCTTTGTAGAAATTTTTGATATTCCCTTCATAAAAGCCTCCAAATTCCGCTTCTGCCTTCCAATTAAGAGCTAACTGAATTTTGTTGGGCGTAAGAGTTTTTGTTTGTTTCGATTGAGCATTTGGTGCCTGTGCCAAGACAGAAAACGAAAAGAAAAAAACACATGATATGGAAAAAATAAGCCTTTTAGAGAATAACATGAAGCGATCCTAGATTACTTTCGGGAGCTGTGCCAGTGGCCTATAAAAAATTGAATAAGTATTTCAACAATGAAAAACATAAAAACACCAAACAAAGTCGCCAACGCTATTGCCGCAAATACCAAGTCGCTTCGATATTGGGTTTTTGCGACATCGATAACGCTTCCTAGCCCTTGCCCGCTTAAAAATTCGCCTACAATAGCCCCAATGATTGCAAGACCTGCACTGATTCTGAGTCCCGTAAACAAAGTGGGAAGGGCGTAAGGAAAATCGAGTTTTTTAAACTGATCATAGCGGCTTGAGCGAAAAATTCTAAAAAGATCTTGGAGTTCTGTAGGTACTGCTCTAAACGCTTCAATACTTGCTGCTAACATAGGAAAAAGCGATACGATAAAACTGGATACAATGACGGAGGTGTTTCCGTAGCCAAACCAAATCACTAACAAAGGCGCCACGGCGATTACGGGGACAGTCTGGAAAAGAATGGCATAGGGGTAAAAAATTCTCCGAAGGATTGTTACACGTGCAAAGAGGAAGCCAAAAACAGTCCCTAGGATAACACTACAAACTAGTCCGAGCATGGAATTCTGAAAAGTCTGGCCAAGCGCTCGGAAAAGTAAAGTGCTTTCGTCATGAGTGACTTTCAGAATAGCACTGGGAGAAGGCAGTAAATAGGCTTCGATCCATTGAGCTCGCGTCACTGCTTCCCAAAAAATTAAAACGACGCAAAAAAATAGGAAAGGTACAAAACGGTTTAATGTCATTTTAAACTGAGCTTGCATCACTGGCTTTCATTGTTTTCCTAAAAATTGCCTTCGAGGCATTCACAAAAACTGGCTCGAAGCGATGTTCCAAGCTGCGGTTTTTTGAGGGCAGAACAGAAGGAAATTCTTCAATCGCGCCGTTTTGCATAACAAAAACTCGATCAGCTAAAAACAAGGCTTCTGAAATGGAATGAGTGACAAAAAAAATCAGCATGGGTCGACTTAAGAAGAGTTCTCGAAGTTCGACCGATAGTCGTTCTCTTGTGGGCTCATCGAGAGCCGAAAAAGGTTCGTCCATAAAAAGAATCTGTGGGTCCACTACAAGGGCACGTGCCAACGCTACTCTCATTCGCATGCCCCCCGAAAGTTGATGGGGATATAAGTCTTGAACGTTTTCTAGACCCACACTACGAAGGGCTGCAAGTACCTTTTGCTGGATCTCTTTACTTTTAAAATCCAGACTTTGTAATTCAAGTCCTAGCGCGACGTTTTGATAAACATTTCGCCATTCCAAAAGTGTGTCTTTTTGAAACACAAAAGATTTCGAAATTTTTGAATTCACAAGATCTGAGCCAACTTGTGCTTGAAATTCAATGGTGCCTAAACTGGCAGCCTGAAGGCCCGCCAGGCATCGCAAAAGTGAAGTTTTGCCACAGCCCGAAGGGCCGAGTAGTGCAATGAACTGCCTGTCGCTCGTTTCAAAATTGATATTTTTAAAAACTACTTTTGATTGAAAAGAAAGCGACAGAGAATCGACTTTAAAAGCAAAGCTATCCAAATTTCCCAAAAGTTATTTTACCTTTGCAGCCTCTTTAGCGCCGGCTTTCATAAGTTTTCCAAGTTCGACTTTGATTTTCTCAATGTCGGCTTTATTCAAAGGTCTAATTTTTTCAGCAAGTTTGGGATCTTTAGTCCTTAAGACTTGCTGAATATAGGCCTGTTCACTGGGAACTAAGCTCGTATCCTTCTCCATCTTTGCATAGAGATCAGCAGGCAAATGCTTTTTCAAACTTGCCATTTCTTGGGCGTTCAATTCCTGCAAATTCTTTGATAAAACATTGTCATAAAAATAATTTCGGGCCTTTTGGCCACTGGGTGTTGCAATGACTTTGTCGTAGTCTAGCGAATTTTTATTGATCACGTTAAAAGTCCAGCCCAAGCCAACGAGTAGGCTACTTGCCCCTTTCAGCTCTTCGTCCCAGTGATTGTAAAATGAAGGTTTAGCCAAAGTTCGAAGAGCGCGATCCGTGAGAGAATCTTTACCCTTGTCTTGGCGAAGTAATGCTTTAAAGCGTTTTTTTACTTCTTTATCATCGGCTGGATTATACTCAGGATTGGCTAGCAAATTTTTCTTGATGTCTGATAAAAGCGAAACACCATCGGGGCTGTTGAGAAGTGGAGTTAAGTAGTCACCAGAGGCAATACCGGCAATCCCAACATCCATGGAATTAAACTTGTCGCCATCAATTTTGTGAGGTCTCAAGTGGGTATTGAGGAGTGATTCAATTTCTTGAGCAAAAGCTCCGACCAATATGCGATCCATGAGCTTACTTTTCACCACCGAATTTCCCATATCTTTTGCTGTTGACGCAGGATTTTGCGCATGAGCTTTCATTTGGTCTTGCAGCTCACTCACATTTTTAGCACATTCATTTTGATAAGTGTAAAAACATGCGTTTGATGTGTAGACTAATAATTGCTCGACTTGATTTGATCCCTTAGGAGGAATTTTGTGTGTTGTACGATCAGAATCTTTAGAGGTCAGAAGAATTCCCAAATTCATAGCCGCTTGAGATCCTGCAAGTGTTGAGCATTTCATAACACCGTCCACAAACGCAGGATTTTCGACTGTCACTTTGGCTCCAAGTCGACTTTCTAAATCCTTTAAGCATGTTTTGTATTCTTCTTGAGATTTTGAAACAATAGTTTTTCCTAACTCTAAATTCTCAGGACTCGTGATGTACTTTTTAAGAGCTGTTTCGCTTAAAGTTCGGGTTGTAATTTCTGCACCATTTTTAATGTATTTCGCAAGACAACTATCAGATTGTCGTTTTTTTTCTTCTTTAGAAATACCAGCGTAGGGGACTTTGCTTAAACAATGTTTTAGGATGAGTTCTTCGGTACTTAAATGAGCAAAACGCTTAGCATCTAGTTTTTGCTCCAAGTTAAGTGCCTTAGGCTTTCCGTCTTCCCCCAATACGATAAATTCCTCTGGGATAGGTAACAGATTTTCGGTTTTCATATGAAAAACCTCTTTAGCAACGTCGGCAGTAATTTTGTTTTGCATTTCATGAAGCCATTGGTTGCGCTCGTCCTTTTTTGATGCCACTTTTGCAAGCGCTTCGAGATTGGCTTGGGTTAGGTGTTTATCTTTCATTTTTTGAAGCAGGTAGGATGTAAACTCAGGATTTTTAGTGGTCTCTTCGCCTAAGGCTCCAATGATTCGCTCCTCCAACGCCACTTGAAAAATTTCTTTGCTTGCACTTTGAACAAGGTTCTCTGTGCAGTCGACCTTCTGCCAAGTTTTATCTCTTAAATGGCGCGCGTTTTCGCCGATACAATTTTCCAACTCACCCAGCAATTTTTTCTTCATGTTTGCTTGTTTTGCCGGATCTTTAATTTCCGATCCTATTGTCTGCTCGAGTTGTTCTTCCGCCAATGTCAAAGTTAATTTATCTACGGATTCTAACAATGCCCTACCGTGGGACTGAGGATCGAGGATTTTGGCTTTAGATTGCGCATTAAAAAAATCCGCTTCGACTTTTTTATGGACCTTTTGATTTGCCGCAATTTCAGTTGCTGTTAAATCTTCTCCAGTGAGAGGGAAAAACTCGTGTGTTTTTTGTTTGGCGATATCTTCAAAGGCGTCCCAACTGATATTGGCTTTGAGCTTTGCTAGTGCAGATTTTTGTTCATCCGCATTTTTAGCTTTGTCGAGTTCACTTTGATAAGTCGCCAAATGTTTGTCAAGCTTGCTGGGAGTGTCTGCGTCGGGTTTATTGAGAAGCTTTGCTGGATCCATTTTTTGGGCGGCGTATTGAGTGCGAATCATTTCTTTTGCCACAACGGGAACAAGATTTCGTTGAACCTCTTTGTTGCAGCGGGTGCCAATTTCCGAAACCACTGCGGGTAGGGCGTCGAGCGTTTTTGCCTCTGAAAATCGTTTCGCAAGACACCCTTTGACGGTATCCACAACTTGTTTTTTGATTTCAGGATTGCCTTCAATAAAATCGGCACCTAATTCTTCGCTTGCAGCTTCTAAAGCTAAGGGACCCGCAAATAGATCCACCGATTGACTCATGCATTGAATTAACTCGGATTGACCTAGCCAAGGGTTTTCTGTTTTGCATTTTTGAAAAAATGCAATGGCTCCATCCTTATGAGTTTTTAATCGTTGGCGCGCGCTTTCATCTTTGAGTTCCGCAATCATGTCATCAAGTTTTTGGGGAAGTATGGTGTCTACAATTTTTGAACCAACAAAGGCGCTGACAACGTCTTCGCATTCCTCAGGATTAATAATGGGCTTCACAGCTTCGGTGCTGGGATTAAGCTTCAACTTTTTGAGTTTTTCAATACAAGGACGATAGGAATTTGAAACAGCTTCTTCGGTGAGTGTTTTTAAAATATGTGCAGTCTCAGCAGGAGTTTTTCCAGCCGTTAAATATTCTTTTACAGCAGCATGGGAGGTGACGGTTTCTTCGATAATCGCTTGGCCGGCAAATTCGGCTAACGAATCGCCACACTTCATGATTTCGGCTTTAAAGTGGTCCTGTCCATTTTTTCCCTTCAAGAGATTTGCCAGCGAGGCATAATGATCACGGGTAAAGGCTCCGTTTTGCAAGATCGGACCACTGAGTGCGCAAGGAGGATTTTTCAAATTTGCCAAAGCTTTTTTAATTTTTTTCTCGCGCGAAGTGGAATCTTTGTCTGTTGTTTTTAATCTTTGGTCCGCAATATTGTGCACGACTTTGCTCATCGCCCGCACGACACCTTCTCCGACGCAAACCTTTGTTTCGGCTTCGCGTTGCAATGGAGCTGATACAAAAATACGATTCTGAGCACAAGTATCAAATGCTTTTCGTGAATGATCAATCACGACGTCGAGTTCTTTTAAACCAGCACTCGTTTGAGGAAAAAGCCCACCCATGGAATCTCGTAACAAGGCTTGCAATGCAACAGTCCCGACTCGGGAGTGAGCCGTGCTCTCGAGGTCCGCGGTACAGACGGCATATTCATTCTTGTTATCAGCGTTGCCGATGCAAACGTTAAATTGTTCTAAAATCCCATCTGAAAGTTTTTTAAAATCACTAGAATTTTTGCAGGGCAGCTCAAGCATTCTCAATTGCTTTTGCACGATTGCATCGACAAACTTCAGTGAGGCTTCTTTCATCACCCGAACCGAAGAAGGAACACCTGGTCGTTTTCCTATGATTTGTCCCACTTCGTCTGCAATTTTACGAATTTCAGCGCCCGAAAGATTTGCACTGACTAATGGATCGGTTGAGGCTTGTTTAAAAACTTCGTCAGCAACGTATCTGCCGCGACCTTCTTCGGACCTTAAAATTTCAATACCCGTCCAAAAAATCTGTTTAAAAAGACCGCCTGCCAAATCCACAACAAGAAATTTAGGAATAAAAAGTGGATGAAGTGGAGTCTCTCGACCTACAGTTGCGGGTACCTCGCTAAAGGTGATGCGTTCGCATGCGTTGATTTCAACTTTTTTAGCGTTACTTGTGGCTTCCGTTGTGGATCGTCGATTGTGTTGGGGGGGCGAATTTTCAGCATTGACAGACGAAACACAAGAAATGGCACAAACGAAAAAGCATGACCCTATTAATTTTGACAATAAATGATGCACTTTTTAGATCCCCCTAAAGCCCCTGGAAACTCTACCCTTGCCCTATTGTGTATTTTGCGTGAAATTTATGTAAAAAACAAGTTATTGCTCTTAAATGCTTGAATCTTTTGGCAAGATTTTTGACGGCAAGGCCTTGCGAGCAGGCCCTTGGAAATCTATGACTAGCTTTATGGACACTCATCTTGATAATGGCGATCCTTTGGTGCGGGTGGGGCCTCAATCATCAATTGCGCTGAGTTATAAAATCGAAAGCGAAGATGAAATTTTTGAAGCGTTTGGTGAGGAGAATCCAGCAATTGTTAAGATGGGAACTGAAACTTTAAGTCCCTTTTTGCAGAATTTTTTGATTGGTAAAAAACTTGGCGATGATTTTCATTTTGATTTTGCTGCCAGTTTGCTGTTCGGACCGTACAATTTAAAATTACGTTTTCAGATGGCGCATAACAAACTTCCTGAAAAGTTTAGAAATTTAGAAATCGATGATGCCTTTGAATCGTTTGGTCCAGACCGAAATAAACATCTCTTCCGAGTCGTTGAAAAGAATGAAAAAAATATGACATTCGATGGCAATCGCTTCCCAGAAGGAACGTATCTTAAATTTGTTGGGAAAGTCCTGAAGATTTATTCTTAATGATTTTGCAATCGCTACAAACTTTCACAAATTCTTTGTGAAAGGGAGAAGGGCATGTATCACTTAACTCGGGATGGAAGCTGCTCACTTGATGTAAAGTTTTGGAATCGCGGATGTGCACAGCATCCCCATTGTGCGTGTCTTCGATGACTAAATTTTGAACTTGTGAATGAGATTGCACATACAAACGAGGGGCTCGAATCAACGCGACTTGCGCGTTTCTTAAATTTGCAACACTACTTTCTAACTGGCGACCGTAAGAATTTCTTTCCGCACCTATGGAGATGAGATTGAGTGATTCTTGCAAGGGATTTGTGACTTTCTCGGCCATTAAAATTGCGCCAGCACAAATTCCCCAAAAAGGAATTTCACTTGCGCGCTTAATTAGCGCCTCTCTTAAGTGAAAAGCATCGATAAGTTTGAGCTGAGTCGAAGACTCGCCACCTGGAATGATAAGTCCGTCGATTGTTTCAAGATCGGATTCACTCCTAATGCGCACGACCTCAACATGCAAAGCCTTCAAATGCGGAATATGTTCAGCCACACACCCTTGCAGATCAAGAATCCCAATTTTCATTTTTACGATCTACCAGCCGCGCTCAGCCAATCTTTGTTCGGGAGCGATTTCTTTAATCTCGAGTCCCTTCATTGCGGAGCCAAGTCCTTTGGAAACTTCAAGAAGAACCTTGGCGTCATCAAACTGAGTGCAGGCCTTTACGATTGCCTTGGCAAATTTTTCAGGATTCTGAGACTTAAAAATTCCACTTCCCACAAAAATTGCTTCAGCTCCTAACTGGCGGCAAAGCGCAGCATCGGCAGGAGTTGAGATTCCACCAGCAGAAAAATTTGGAACCGGTAACTTGCCCGTTTGAGCGCATTTTAAAACCAAATCATAGGGCGCCCCCATGTTTTTTGCTTCGGTCATTAATTGAGAGGGATCAAGTGTGGCGAGTCTTTTGATTTCGCTAATTAAGGCGCGCATGTGGCGAACCCCTTCGACAATGTTTCCGGTACCCGCTTCGCCTTTGGTGCGGATCATCGCGGCTCCTTCGCCAATGCGACGAAGCGCTTCGCCCAAATTTGTAGCACCACAAACGAAAGGAACTTTGAAAGTCATTTTATTAATGTGGTAGGCTTCGTCGGCGGGAGTTAAAACCTCGGACTCGTCGATAAAATCTACGCCGAGCGCTTGAAGGATTTGCGCTTCTACAAAATGTCCGATTCGCACTTTGGCCATCACAGGAATGTTGACGGTGTTCATGATGTCTTCCACCATGCGAGGGTCCGACATGCGTGCTACGCCCCCATCTTTGCGAATGTCACTGGGCACTCGTTCGAGTGCCATAACGGCAACAGCGCCGGCCGCCTCGGCGACTTTGGCTTGTTCGGCATCAACCACATCCATGATCACGCCGCCTCTCATCATCTGAGCTAAACCAATTTTTAAATCTAAACTTGAAGGATTTTGAGAGGTATTCATGGGCACAGGGACTAGCAAGATTCAAAGTCCATGGCAAAAAAAATAAGAGTACGGCCTTACTGTAAAATTCGCTCCCAAGGTGTTGAATAAAATCGGATACTTAGGCCAAGACTTAATTCTGCTGTGGATTCATTTTTGCCCAAAGCACTTAAGCAAAATCCTGCAGTCAGCGCTCCTCCCAATTTTGCTTTTCGCCACTCATAGGAATACAATAAACCAAAAGGGATTCCGTTGGGGATAGATTTTTCATAACCAATTTCGAGGCCTGGACCCGTGGGGGCCGTGGAAGTGATCTCGGCTAAAACACTAGAGGTTTTAGAGAACCCACTTCGTACTTCGAGATGTTGTGAGGGTGAAATGCGAATTCGTGCGCCGATTCCGATTTGCATCACTCCTATAGAATATTTTCGTTCTTCACTGTAGGTTGTGTCAAAGCTTACTTGGTCAATTCCCTTGGCGGCGCTTTTACGAAAGTAGAGCGAATAATCAAACCAAGTGCCCGTGTATTGATGCACGCTCACACCATAGTTGTAGGAAATTCCACTTAAGGCTTTGTTGCCGGGAACTCCTCCACCGAGTTCTAATTCGAAACTCATTTTTTGGAAGCGATTGAGACCCTCTTTGGGCATGAGATAGACCGGACTGAGTTCATCAGGAGGAAGCATGGTGGGGATTGTGACGGATGGTATTTTAGTATTAGATGAAATTGGCGGGGTTTTTTTGATACTTTGTTGAGCAGATGTAAATTTGGCGGCGGAAATACTGACTACAAACAAGGCTAGCGTCAAAATAGAGAGAGGTGTCATGCCTTTGGTTTGACCCATAGTGACTTTGTATCTTATCCTATTTTCTCGTGATTGGTTTTTTTACAAAGAGATTTTTAGCGAAAGTGTTTTTTGCCGCGATTTGCTTTTTGTTTTGCGGAAGTTCTTTTTCTGCCAAGGGAAAGCTGAGCCGTTTTCGCTTAGATTTTAATTTAGGAAACTCTTATCAGAATTTTGACGGGGTTAGTGGAGCGGATTTTAGTTCCATCAATCGCGTGTCTTACTCGGGTGCCTTTTTCTATCGAGTCAAAAGTAAAGTCGATGTCGGTCTACAAATGAATCTTATCCCCTCCATTCGCATTTCCCCGTTTGTTTTTTCGGATAACACGACAGGGGTCTATGCCGCAAAATTTTATCAGTACGAATTGCTCACGGGATATGTAAGATCAAAATTACGCATTCATGCGTTGGTGGGGTTTGAACAGTTCTCATTAAAGGGGACTCCCGTCCTTGAGCGTGATTTGTCGTTAAAATTTTATTATGGCTCGCAAATTTCATATGATGCTTTGATTCGTCGAAAAGTGCGGTTCCCAATTTATTTGCGAGTGGTCAAAAAGGGTAGACGACTTTATGAATTTACAAATTTTCCCGACGATCCGTTGGACGTGAAGACCGGGCTTGAATACGTTTTTGGTACGGGGGTGGATTTTGAGTTTAAATAAACAAAATCGGTTTATCTCCAGAATTTTTTCTTATTCTTTAGTCGGGATTTTTGCGTTGAGTGGTTTTTCTTGCGGAAATTTGTCGATTCGCCGGGGCGATGCTGTGCCTGGGGTGAAAACATTGGATGTGGACTCGGCTACGATTGAAAATCCCTTAGAGCTATCCGTGGTTGACGGCTATCTGGGTTCGCTTGCTACGGGGACGGGCGTAGCGCAAGGTTGTACTTTGGGTGTGGGGAATTCTGCGAATGCATCATTAAGTGTTCAAGACACTGAAGTCGATGATGGAGCGTTGTTAACAATTAATCAAGCTTTGCAAGGTCAAGCTTTTTCCACTGCTGCTCAAACGTGGATGAGAATTCGACAAGTAAAAGTTCATTTGTATGAGGTAGGAAATCCAGGTGGGACTTTGACTCCAATGATTCGTACAGCTACTGGGGTATTGCCCGATACCGCAACCACAGCATTGCTTGGGACCGGTACTGCCTTTACTCAAACGAGTGTCGATGGCGACAATCCGGGTGGAAGTGGAAATCTCTACACCATGAATTTTTCTACACCAGTTGATATTCTCCCAGGTGTTTATGCACTCGTGTTGCAGGCTTCCCAGGCAAATGTTGCAAATTATATCTCGTGGATCACGAGCGACGGAACTGCTGCTGCCTGTTCAGGGCACTTAAATTACACGAGAAATACTGGGTCAGGGTTTGCTGCAGTCGCAGGAAAACGATCTCTTTATCAAATTATAGCGGATACACATCCTGCTTCCACTAGCGCGACCTGGATTTTAGCCGCATATTCAAATGCAGTATGGGACCTTTCAACTTTTGAAGCAGAAGAAAATCCCGATGGTACTGGAGGATTGTTGACTTATGATTTAGGTGCGGGGACATCGCCCGATACTGCAACTTACACGCATGAAGGATTGTCCTTAGCTCAAGTTCAGGCTGCAGCAGATTTAGTCGGAGAATTTTTATATGTTCGAGCAAACTTTACAGTCGCATCTCCTTTTTTTGACCGAGCAGTGCTTGGTGATATTGCAATTGAATCAAAGTGAAATATTACAACTCGGGACTCAATCCGATTTCAGTTATGGCATTTCTACTTTCGCCATTGACTCCCGTAGAATTACTTCGATATGGCACAAACAATATGTTTTTCGCGCTGTCGAAATATAAATTGTGTTCATCATTCTGGCCCCAAGCTGGTGCCGTGCTTTGGGTGTAATAAGGCGAGGCAGCGCAGCTGATAGGATGTTTGCTGCATTTCCAAATTTGAAGATTGTATTTACGATTTCCTAAAGTGCCTGAAGAAAAGGTAGCCGCACTTAGCCACAAAAAATTATCTGCCAATATATGGCTTGGGAACTTTCCAAAGTAAGCGCCGGTGTTAACGACCGAGCTAGCTGCACATGTGCCAATGAGATTTGTTCCTACACCCACTGAACAACTTAAAATCCTTAAATTCGTCGAATCTGAGGTCTCGTGTTGTTGGTGGACGATGTTGACTCGGTTCGACTCATAACTAATCGTTGAATACGTTCCAATGTCTTCATCCACGATAGCGTCCACTACGCCGCTTGCGTCTAAAGTGCCAGCGCTGCTGGTAGAAGACGTACAATTGCTCAAACTGTTGCTGGCTGTAACATTGCTGTAACTGCAAATCGTTAAACGAACCACTGAATCAGTTGCACTTTTATCCTGTGAAGATATGAGTATTCTAGAATTTGTCGAATCTAAGGCAAAAGATGCATACGCTCCTTGATTTGCTGAAGTGGCATTGGAATTTGTACAATTACTCAGTGTTGACGCAGAGGCAAGAGAACTAGAATCAAAGTCGCAAATCGCAATTCGAGCTTCGTTGGTAGTAGACCTAAAAATCATAAATACTTTTGAAGTGCTGATTGCAATTGATGGCATTTCACCATTTCCAGCTGTCGTGTCGACATTAAATTTAAAACAACTCGATACGGCAGCACTGCTCGATGGTTTTTCGCAAGCTACTATGCTTGCATAAGAGGCAGTGCCACTGATGTCGTCGGCTTGATTTTGCAATGCGATCAATATTTTCGAAGTAGATATGGCGATTCTTGGTCCACTGCCGACGCCGGTGCCCGCCAAATTTTTTGTATCATCATATCCCAATATCGTCGCAACATTAGCACGGTCGCAATCAGACACGTTCACGCCACCTGTAGTGTGTCTTGCACAAAGCACTAAGATAGGATGACTCACTCCACTTGCAACAGTCTCCCTAAACACTGAATACACTCGATCACTATCAGCTTCGATATCACCATTGAGACCATCAGCAACAAAAGTTGTAGCAGTGTCTAGATCAAGTGATTGGGCAGATGCCCCAACAAGAGGAACAGTTTGAGTTGTAAAAGTCGATGCGCCTGAGCCGTTATTACCGGCTACAGAAATTACTCCTTCAAAAACTCCAACAGTTGTTCCGGGATTAAATCCTGCACGAATATTACAATTTGCGGAACCAGCCAAAGTTGCCCCACAATCGGAGCTAGATCCTGTAGTTTTGCTGAAAACAGAACTGGGATTGGTTGTCACAGTATAAGTCATGCTGGTGCCTGCATGTGTTCCACTATTCTCGACATTCACATTTGACGAAGTGTTTGCAGTCGACAATGCGCTCAATCCAAAATCCACGGGTGAACCTGATGCGATAGCAATCGAAGCAGGCGAGATAGAAGCACCGACAATTGATGTTACACTCGAAGTATAAGTGGCGCCGCCGGTGTCACCAGTGCTTGAAATTGAAAGGGAATAAGTTGATGTTTCGGGACTAGCCGTGGCCGGATCATAGGTCACAACAATGCTACAGGTTTCAGTTTGATCAAGTGTGGCACCTGTGCAAGTGTTCGACGAGATGGTCATGGTTCCACTAGTACCAGAAGAATTTGTGAGATTTGCGGTAATGGCGCTCACTGAAGAACTCGAGGCGCCTGATCCTGTATTTTTTATCGTAAATGTGACCGCGCGAGAGGTTGGCACATTTCCAACAATGTTGTTGGCGTCATCAACTGGCCCTGTAATATCGCTCGCTGCAATAATATTTTCGTAAGTTATGTTTGCACGATTGTCGATGATTTCAAGTAAGGGTGCATTCGTTGTGGTTGCGCTGAGCGCGATATCATAATTTTTAGCAGTAGAACTTGATTCGGCAATTCTAAATGTTCCTGTGTGGGAAGCGGCTGTGGCTGCTGCAGTGAAAGCGATGATGTAGGTGCAAGATGCTCCTATCGCTAAAGTGGCTCCACAAGTTCCCGTACCTGCATTCGTAAACACTGCACTTGACCCACCAACAATTGTCCCTACTAGGGTGGCCTGTCTAGTTCCGTTATTTGTGATAGTGATTGTTCCGGTCGCGCTTCCTGCTTGGTTGGTGTCACGCGCTCCTAAATTGAGTGTTGCGCTACTTAAATTTAGAAACATTGTTGTGAGCGCTTTTGTCCCATTGAGTGTGCCATTGCTTGCACTTAAAGTGGCCGTCTCTCCACCAGCATTGGTAGGTAAAAATCGCACAGTGACATTGCACGTAGCAGATGCTGCTAGAGTCGTCCCACAGGCATTACTGACAATTGAGAACTCCGCTGAACTTTGAGTCGAAAGCCCCACGGTTAAATTTGTGATTGCGCTAAGTGTGCTTTGATTGGTGAGAGTGAAAATTTGATCTTCATTTGAAGAAGTTGCCACATCACCAAAATCACCATTGCCAGTCCACAGGAGCGATAATCCGGAACTGCCTGTGAGTGCGACTGTCCGAGTTCCTCCTCGAGAATTACAATCGATGGTTAACGTCGCAGCAGATGTGATTTCCGAAGCAGAAGGTGTGTAGATGACATTTTTGTTACAACTTGATCCTTCAGCTATGGAAATTCCAGCCGTGCAATCAGAACTCGAAGCTGCCTGTGTAGAAAACTCACTTCCCACATTATTAGTAAGCGAAACTGTGCACGCACTTGCATCAGAAGTTTCGTCACTGGAAGTCAAATTGCTAAATTGAATATCGTGGGTAAGTGGCGGTCCTGAAAGCGGCTGAACGCCAAAATCATAAGTTAAAACATCGGGTGTTAAAGTTCTACCGCTGCCACTAAGAGTGTACGTTTTAGTTAATCCACCTGCGCCGGTGAGAACTAAACTTGTGCTGACACTTCCAACGGATAGCGGAGTAAAAGTAACTTTTAATTTACAAGTGCCACCAAGTCCCGCCAAAGTTCCACCAAGAGTGCAAGAATTTAAAGACGCCGTGGTCACCGAAAAATCACTCGAAGTCATTGCGTAGTTCATCGCTGTGATAGTTTCTTCTCCGTGATTGGTGATCGTAATCTCACGTTCAAAAGGAGTCGGAGCCGCGGAAGTTTCGTAAACAAGAAGATCAGGGTACGTTAAATCAGCGGTGCCAATGGTAAAATCAGGAAGTCCAGTGGGCTCCTCAAATTCGGCGTTGAAGACAATTTCCTCACCTTGAGGACTTTCAAATAAAAACTGAAATTGTGCAGAACCAGGTGCGCCGCCTGAGTAAGTGTAGACAAGTGTGACTTTACAACTTTCTTGATAACGCAATTCTAAAATTTGTGCACAGTCATCGTCATCGCCATTATTAACAACGAGGTAACCGGCATCACTAGAAGTTAGCAGAGCTGAAAAATTTAACAATGGAAATAGTTTTGGGTTTGTGATTTCCAGTTCAATAATTTTTGTTTCACCATACTTTATGTCTGGAAAACTGAGTGCGACATCTTCTGCTCCGGGTTCGAGCTCGTCTGATGAGGCATCAACTTTTGCACCGCTCGAGATAATCGTAAGACCCGGTCCTAGGCAATTGAGATTGTCGCCTTCGCACTTACTCGCAAAAAAGTTTCCAACTTTTGAACAGGCCGAAAGTGTGAGGAAAATAAAAATATAAAAAAAACTCCTAAGGTCTGGAATTTCATTTTTTATTTTACTCATCACTCTTAGAGGATATCGGAGGAAATTCTGGGTGGGGTGAGTAAATTGAGACTGGAAAAGCTGATTTTGGTCAATTTTTGGATCGAGTGATTTTATAACTGTAAATACAGGCTTTTAACTGATTTTTTTGAGGGGTAAAAAGCACCAATGTTCAATGAGAATTTAAGAATGTACCGATTGGGGTCAGATTCTACAAGATAAACTAAAATGCTGCGTCCAAGGTGTACACAGTATTTGTTAACGTATCCTTAACAGTTCCACAGGACCCACTTTCAAAACCAAAACTTTGAGTCCCACTTTTGCTGCCACCAAAAGTGACATCAATAGTTCCAACTGTGGGATAGGCGCATGTGGGATCGTCATATTCCACGCCAATAAAATTTAAAGTGGCAGTAAATTCTTTGGTGTTTGAATCCACTGCAATACTTCCGGTGATGCTTCGGTTAGCACTCGTGAAACCTGTGCCCAATGTCAACGAGGAATCATTGTTTGCACGAAGAGTGTGGTTGAAAATCACATCACTCGCCGCGGTTGTTTTTGTCCGTTGAATGCCAGTGGGCGCTAAATAGTAGGTAGAAGAATTTTCTTTGGTCAACGTGTATCCACCGCTCAAAGTGCTGCCTAAAAAATTCTGATGTGAAGCTGTTGACCATTTCACGATTGTTCCATCACTGCCAGTTGTTTGGTGAGTCGCACTGCTAATGACGACTTGTCCATCCGTTGAAAGTCCACTAAATGTGCAAGTTGATCCGCTAAAATCTAAATTCAAAATTCCCGAATATGTCGCTTGTGTAAACTGCCCTTGGCAGTCATTGTAAGTGAAAGACTGCACTCCGCTAGCCGAGCATGAACTTGCGCTAATTCCACTCGCAGTTGTGGTGCAGGCAATATTTTCATTAGGAATATAATCTTCCTGAGTGCGCAAGTTTCTAAGTGCAAAGGGTTCCACGTTTTCTATAACATTTAGGCCCTGAGTAAAAAGCGCCATGGCAGATTGGATATATGCCGTTTCGCTTTCTTGCGCGGTGATGCCGCTTAAAATATCCCCACAAGAATTTAACGTGATTGCAAGAAAGACCAATGAAGATGTTTTCATTGGCATCACTAGTTTTTTGAGACATTTTTTAATTCTATTTTCCACTTTGAGCAGTTAAATCTATTTCAATTATTGAAATACGCAAGTGCATAATTTTGAGAATCTGGATCTAATCAAGCAAACATACCGCACCAAATCCCCCCAAAGGAGTTCTAAAATTTGTTGTTTGCCCTTGATAAAATCGGGGAGCTAAAAAACGAATTTCTGATCCATAGACAAAGAACCGAAGGTCAAACTTGTACTCTTGGGGCTCAGCGCCGTTGACTTGCAGTGAAACTTTTGGGGCAGGGCAAATTTCTTGAGCAATGTAGTGATGCTGGCAAATGTGTTCCCACACATTTTTTGTGACGCCCCGTCCTTGAAATACCCCTTTGCCTCCAAAAGATTCGAAAGGTTTAAAAAACAGCGCTTTTCGCTGGGCCCAAAGTTCACTTTGATTTTGGGCGCTGACAATTTGAGTTTTTAACAAAACTTTTTCAATGGCCGCTTGATCATCGGGGCCAAGGAACTTTTTTAAAAACCCTACTTCGTTCCAGTCCACCATTCGTTGCTTGTCAGCAAACAAATAGAAATCGAGAGGATGAGGACTGCTGAAAACAGTTTTCGAAATCAATGCTTTTTTAAATGCTGCATGAGTCTCTCTATGTAAATAAAAATCAGTCGAGCGATTGTAAACTCCTGAGATTTTTTTCCCACTCTGAGTATGTATTAGCGATTGCGTGGATTCAGCAACGCTTAATGCTTCTGGGGCAGCAATGATCGCGTCAATACCCACTTTCGAAAGAAAGTCTCGAAACAAAAGGAATTCGAAGTATAGAGCTTGTTCGGTTGGATTTTCGTCCAAAATGCAAAGTGCCGAGGCATCAGCACTAAAAAAACTCTTAAAATCTTTTGCATACTCCTCAAGAATTTTTGGATTTTGAAAAAAATTATTTTTCCAAAATGTCGGTTGAGTTTTTAAAAATTGATTGAGGTAAAAAATTCCAAGGCCAAAGCCTGCATTGGTGTTGACTTCAATGAGTTTTGGCCCGCTAGGACCTAAATGAAAATCAAAAGCTTGAAAAAGGCTGGCCTTTGGAGCATTGGGCAAATTTTGCAACACTTCCCTATTCTCTGGCCGCGCTAAGGCAAAGAGTTCGTTTTGATAGTCATTGCTCGCAAAAAGTTTCTGAAAGGCAACTATGGCATTTTTACAACGAGCGTAATCAAAAGTTGTTATTTCGCAATGAAGTGGAGAGAGAAATGCTTTGCCGAACTGTGTTTGATTTTTGGTAAGTACGGGACATTCTTGCAAAACAAAGCTTTCAAAATTCAAATAAAATTTACTCAGTTCGTCTTGATTTGTGATTTGCATACAAAATTTTGTTTAACATAGGTCACGATTGTTGTTTTGAAAAGCGGATTTCTGCCTTGACCCCTTTTGGGGTTCTGTTTTCAAGCGTCAAAGTTGCAGAATGTTTCTTCAACACCTCCTTGCAAAATGCTAAGCCTAGACCGGTTCCTTTACTCGCGCTGTTGGGTCTTTCACTGCTAAAAAATTTTTGAAAAAGATTTTTTTGGGCAAGATGGCTGAGTCCCACGCCTTCATCCAGTACTTGAAGCTGGACTTCTCCGCCATCACGAGCGCTCACATGAATCTCGATTTTATTTTCAGCAGGTGCAACATGGACCAATGAAAAATCAATAGCATTCTGAATGAGATTCGAAAGGCAGCGCCACATCAGAAAGCGATCTGCAAAAATGTATATTTCATTTGAGCAACTGATGTTTATGAGAATGCTGCGCTTAAGTAGGGATGCTTGAAAACTTTCCTTGAGTTCTTCTAAAAGAGTGGACAACGAAATTTTTTCTAACTTCATGCTTCGTGAACTCTTTTCAACGCTGCTGAGCTCTAGCATATTGTCTACGATTTCTTTTAATCGAATGGATTCACTCACTATATTTGCAGCAAAGCGATTGCGTGTCTCAATCGCCAAAGAAGGATTTGACACGAGTTCAGCAGCACCTATGATTGCTGTCAAAGGACTTTTGATTTCGTGAGTTAAATTTGTCACATAGTTTTCGACGTATTCTTTGGAATCAAGTTTTGCCTTCATTTTTTGAAGACTCAATCCAAGTTCTCGGCTTTCAAGACTATCCATTTTTGGCAAAGGTTCTTCTTCGAAAGTACCAAGTTTGAGTGACCAGTTTTTGAGTTGCTCTAGATTTCGACTAATCATCCAAGCCAATGCAAGCGTAAGGAGTAATGCAATACCCAAAACTTGCGAGACACCAATCAAAAGTCGTTTCCTTGCAAGCAGCATAAACGAATGAAAACTGGAGAGAGATTTTCCTACCGTCAAAGTCCCCAGCATGGTTCCCGTGGAAGACAAAATTGGAGCGGCTACAAAAAGCACCGAGCTCATCGGATTATCGGGATTGCTGCGAGTGCTTCGCGCGCCATATTGACCTTTCAAAGTGAGGTAAACGTCATTCCATTGTGAAAAGTCTTTGCCAATATTTTCTGCGCCGTCTGAATCAAAAATCACTTTACCAGCACTGTCACAAATATAAATGCGACTTTCTTGAAAGGCTTTGAGTTTTCCATGAATTTTTGCTGGAAGAATTTTTCGGTCGCCACTTTCAAATAATTTTTGGATAAGTTCTGCTTGAAGGACATCACTTTTAAGGGCCACTTTGCTGATCAGGTGAACAAGAAGGTGAGATTCGTCAACCAAAGTGTCTTCCACGGCTTCCATGTATCTGGGTCGTAGTTCTTGGTCCGCAACGCGAAGCGCGTAAACCAATACACCGACAAGCAGTGTGAAAAACGCGAGAAAAATTTGATTCCGAATTTTCATAGAAATTTTATTCCAACAATGAATACCCAGTTCCACGATGCGTCACTATCAAAGTATCGGCTGCCCCAGCTTTTTTAAGTTTTGCCCGCAAAGTTTTAATGTGGGAATCCACGGTTCGATCGAGGCTCATTGAGGGGTCTTCCCAAACAAGATCCATAAGTTTTTCTCTCGTATACACTCTTCCTGGATTCTTCATCATAATTTCAAGAATTTTAAATTCGTATCGAGAGAGTGGTACTTCATCGCCTTGGCAAAGACACTTGAGTTTTTCAGAATCTAATTCTAATCCCCGATGAGTTAATGGTCCCTCGACCTTCACTTGACTCCGACGAAGTATGGCTTGTATGCGCAGAAAAAGCTCGTGCTGCGAAAAGGGCTTGGCGAGAAAGTCATCCGCTCCAAATTCAAAAGCCACAATTCGATCGCTTTCGCTGGCTCTAGCCGTTAAAAAAAGCACAGGTGTTTGACAAAAACTGCGTAGTTCCTTGCACACGCTAAAGCCGCTCAAATCAGGTAGGCCCACATCCAAAATGATGAGATCAAAATTTTGCTTTTGAATTTCTGCGAGTGCGGCATTACCCAGTGAGCACCAACTTACCTTGAACTTGTGAAGCTCAAGGTAAGTTTGGATAGTTTCTGCGATACTGCGTTCGTCTTCTACCAGTAAAATTTTGGTCATTGGTGGGAAGAGTTTAAACTGAAACTTCATTTTTTTCTTTCGAAAAGTGAAGATTGTTCCAATTCACATTTCGAGTGATAAGCATGATTCCTGCAAGGATACTGAAAAGAGCTAGGGAACCGAGAAGGAGGGCGTAATCTGTGGATTGTAAGAGGAAAAACAGGGTTCCATACGTTGAGCCTAGCGCTGTGGCGAAGCCTAGATTTTGTTTCCGAGTTGCTCCTATGCCTTTCAGGTAGGCCGCCATGAGCGAAATCACTCCGACCGCTGCAATGGAGTAAGATGCCAAAAAGTTAAGATGTTCAGAAAATGCAATCAGGACAATAAAAAACACACTTAGCGGTAAACTGAGAAAGATGTAGTGCATGAAGTGAAGTCTTAAGTTTCCTAGAACTTCAAACATGAAAAATACGGTCAAACAAAAGAGTGTTATAAGGAATCCATACTTCAAACTTTTCTCGCTTTGCTTGTAAATATTGACCCGATCAAAAAACTGGATCTCGATTTTCTGAGTGGCCAAAGGGTCAAAAAGACTCCATTCACTAGTGAATCCTGCTGGATGAATTTTGTAGTTTCTTGGAAGCAAACCGCCAAACGATGGACTGGGCCAATCGGAATCGACTTTAATTTGGCTTTGTCCCGAGGGGACACTTAAACCCAGGCGTTCAAAACTTTTAAAAGAAAGTTTTACTTTGATTTTGAGGATTTTTATTTCCTCTTGGTTATCAGTAAATTCCTTCAGTAAAAATTCAATTCCTTTGAGATTCCGCTTTGCCGATACTTTTTTGTCGTTGATAGAAAGTTCAAAGGCGTTCAATGATTCAGGATGAGACATGGGTATTTCGACCCTGATGTCGCTGGCATTCACTTTAATGAAATCTTTTTTATTTTTTTCAATGACGATATTTTTACTTTTCAAGCCTTCCTCAAGACTAAATTGAGCGTCCATTGAGAAATCGATGTTTTGAACGGGGATGGTGTAAATCCCTCTTTCGCGAAATTCGGAGCGGCTTTTAACATCAATTGTTCTCTCGTGCGGTAAAACGATTAAAGTTTCAGCCGCGTATTCGCTTCTTTGGCCTTTTTCGTTTTCTTGTACACGAGTTCGAGGAATTTTGACTTCAATGTTGCCTAGATCTTCTTGTGCTTCGGCCCAACCCTTGATGACGGATTGTTTTGCATCGAAAGCAAAGTTTTCTCGCTCTTCAATCAAGGAACTCGTCATGAGTCTTGGAATACCTGACAAGATCAGCAGTCCACTGATGACTAGCAGCTTGTTTCTTAAAGACTTATCGTCGCGATTGTTGTTTTTATTCATTTTAGGGCCTCCATAGATGCAGCTTATAAATCTCATGTGGAAAATGTGTGAAGTGCAGAAGAGTTCTTGATGGAATATCTTTTAGATTCCATGTTGTTAACGCATTAGGGCGTTTGGCGCTTTGTTTTTTATCGTTGTTTTTTAGAGTCGTCTTGCCGTTTTCTCTTTAACTTGTTTATCTAAGAACTTATGGCAAAACTTTATTTTCGATATGGTGCAGTGGGATCGGCAAAAACATTAAATCTTTTGGCGGTTGCCCATAATTATCGCAATCAAGGAAAAAAAGTTCTGCTTTTAAAGCCCGCGCTGGATGATCGCTTTGGCAAAGATTCCATTAAGTCCCGCAGTGGCCTAGAAAAAGAAGCCGATATTTTGGTGCACAGCAACACACGTCTGACTTCGAAAGAGTTTATAGGTCTGCATTGTATTTTGGTAGATGAAGCGCAGTTTTTAAACAAAGAGTTTATTGATCACCTTGGCGACATTGTGAGATCCTACAATATTCCTGTCATTTGCTATGGATTGCGAACCGATTTTAAGAGAGGCCTTTTTGAAGGTGCAAAACGACTCTTTGAAACTGCTGATTCGGTGGAAGAAATCAAAACGACTTGTCATTTTTGCAATCGCAAAGCGCTTTACAATTTAAAGTTGGTTAATGGACAAGCCAAAATTGATGGGCCCTCAATTGAACTTGGGGCCGAAGAAAAATACCTTCCTGCGTGTCGCACATGCTACTTTGAAAAAACAAAGAGCGTAAAAAAATCTTCGAATCCGGAAGTTACAACTTCTCAAATTTGAGTTAAATTTTTTTCAAGGCGACATTTTTTAAATAAACTTCATAGCGAACGCTGGAACCTTTAAAAACATGTTGGGCCTGAAATTCCACGGGTGCCGAGAGTGGCCTCTTTAAAAGCACTTTGCTGGTGGCAATTTCCAATCCCTTTTTTAAAATTTTTTCGAGGGGTTCAAGTTCTTCGCCTACAAGTTTGCGAAGCTCCACCACTTTTTTTTCAGATAGCGCGCTCTTGTTAGAAACGGGAAACATGGGGTCAAGGTAGAGCACTTCACAATGGAGATGTTCTCTTTTGCAAAAAGTGTAAAAATCTTCAAAATAAAATTTTATTTTACCACTTTCTAACAACTCAAAAGCGCGGTCTTCATTTCCTAGCTTTGCAATGGCATTCTTGATTTGGAGGCCGACTTCGTGATTGCGTTCAAAGCTCATGACTTCAAAGCCCCACTCGGCGAGCAGAAAAGAATCTTCAGCAAATCCCGCCGTTCCATCTATAAGGCGACAGGGTTTTCCACGCAGGAGAGCTGCTTTTTTTAATGGCTGTGACCCCAAGTGGGCACTCTTTAGCTTTTTTTCGAATGCGGAACTTTGGAAGTCAATTTTGAGATTTTCAGCCAAGGCAAATAGTTTTCTGTTTATTTTCTGTTTATTTTCTGTTTAGTCTTCTATTCCCACGCGAGCTCTGAAAAATTTTAGCTCTTGCGCCACTTCCTCGGGAATATCTGTACCCCGTGTTCCTGTGTAAAGATTTTTGACGTCAGCTTCGTACTCTGCAAAACATCGCCGGGCAACTAGGGTTTTGGGGAACTCCCGCATGCATTCTTTGAGATATGTCGAACCCAGTGAAAAGAAGAATTCATTGTTTAAGGAAAGATCGGCAACGCCCAACCAAAAGAGAAGTGAAGCAGTGAGCTCGTCCCGAGGATGCGCATGTAAAGTTTGATACAGCAAACTTGAGACATTTAACACATCTACGAGTTGAGGATTATTTGCTGACACAAATGTGCGTGGCAATTTGTCGAGCACTTTTGCAGCGTGAGCAATCACCTTCATGGGCTTGCCAAGGATTTTAGGATCTTGCTTTGAAGCGCTTTTCAGCTGCGTGATCCAGCTTTTCATATTTTCGTGTAAATCTTTGGGCAGCTTTTTGTTTTGAAGATCTTTTGAAAAAGACACTTCCGCATTTTTAAAATCTCTGTTGATGCGCACAAAAATCGAAAGTTTACGTTTGGCAACGGTCTCGATTTGTTGATCGTCAAGAGTTGTGTTTGGAAGGGTGTCTCCAGCGTAGGAGCGAAGCATTTGAGTGTAAAGTTTTTCGGCTTGAGCATAATTTCGGGTCGCAAAAAGAAAATCTGCTTTTTCGAAAACCGAACCCGAAAGATCTTTTTCGTTTAACTCCCACAAGGGTTTGGGACTGTGGGCTATCTGGGTATGACAAGACGCGCAAGCATAAGGTGTGGCCGAGAGCATCCATCTTGCATATTTTTTATTTCCCGAATTGTACGCATACTTTAATTCCTGGAAGTGCGAATCAAGGGCTTCACCAGAAAGTCGATAACCTGGCACTTGGAGTTTTTTAGTTTTAAGGACCTGAGTGGACAATCGAGAAAGCTGCTGAATATGATTAGCGATTACTTTATCATTTTTTGGGTCAAGAAATTTTTTCTCACTGACCATGTACTCTTGCAGGCTTGAGATTTCGGCAAGCACTGTGTACATCAAACTTTTAATATCACCTTCGGTCACACTAGCGGTGGCAGGGGCGCTGTAAATGGGATTTTCTTTATTTGAGGGATTGGCAGGCTCCGCTGCACAGGCTTGAAGCGAGTACCCCAGAACAGCTACAAGGATCAACAATATAGGACTCCTAAAATATCGCATCTAAACCTCCAAAGGCTTTTATCTTATAGGATATTCTAGCTCTTTCAATTGGGAGAGTCGCTAACGCCGTAAAAATGAACGGCAAGATTTTAGAAGCATGACGTATGTCATAGTTGGATTCTCACTCCCATGCGAAGATGAGCCTTATGAAGATGAGTCGTGCAAATATACACCCGGAGACGACTTTAGCTCGGGCTTACCTTCTTATGGAAAATTTGAAGTGCCACAACCTCCCTGTTGTTTCTGAAGATCGGGTAGTCGGGGTAATCGCGGAGAGGGATATTAATCATTTAATCACGGTCTATTCCCAAGGCTTACAAGGTCAGACCGCGAGATTAACCGTGGGCAATTATATGAAAGGACCCGTTAAAAAAGTCGATGAACACCATGCTTTAGAGGCGGTGCTTAGAATGATGCTTGATCAAAGGGTCGGAGCGGTTGTGATTGAGCGTGAAGGCGTAGATACCGCCTGCATCACTCGCGATGACATGCTAGAAATTTTAGCCGATATAGCTAAAGAGTCCAAAACCAAGGTCATTGACCACTTTCAAAAGATCTTAAATAAACAGACACTTAAAAATAATTGTCTTGTTGAGAATCTTTAACAGTCTTAGGGCTTGGCTTAGCAACTGATTTTTGCTAAAAGAAGTGCTCATTCATGAGTACTATTTCGAACTCTCTTTCTTTAAAAAGCCGAAGTTGTGATACTTGTGAAACTCGCTCGGAATCGATTTTTTGTAGCCTTCCTCCCGATGCTCTTGAAATCATCAACAAATCAAAAATTCTAAACCACTACCGCCGGGGCCAATATGTATTTTACTCGGGAAACATGCCGCCGGGGCTTTATTGCGTTTCGAGTGGTGTCATCAAGTTAGAAGTCGAAGGCCCCACCGGTAACGGCCATATCTTGAGAGTTGTTCAAGGTGGCGGCGTTCTTGGCTATCGTTCATTGTTTGCTGAAGAGTCATATGAAGCTTCCGCCGTGGTACAAGATGATGCAGTGATTTGCCTTATACCAAAATCGGCGGTTCTTGAGTTAGTTGAAAGACACCCAAATGTTGCGATGAAACTTTTGTCACAGGTGTCAAAAGAGTTGCGAAGTGCCGAAGCTCGTTTTTGTGCTCAAACTGATAAAAATGCCAGCGAGCGAATTGCTGAAGCCCTTCTATTTTTAAAAGACAAATTTGCTGAGCAAACCTGGACGCGCAAAGAAATCTCGGAATGGGCAGGAACCACCCCCGAAACTGTGATGAGATCTTTGGCAGAATTCGAAGATGAGGGCTTGATCGAGCAAAAAGGTCGTAAAATTACGATTGTTAAGAAAAGCACTTTAATGGAAAGAGCCAACCTAAGCTTTTAAGCTGAATTTTTGGCTGAAATGAAAACTTCCACCGATACCCATCTCGCCCGTTTTGCAGGCATTTTGTCGCTCAGCGAGATATTTTGGGGTTCCTTTGTGCATGCCTTACGCATTCCATTGGGGGGACACTTTTTATCGTTACTTCAGATTTCACTTCTTTGTGAATTGGACTTACGTACCCGTTTAAGCGAGGGCACTCGATTTTTTCCTTTGTTGACCTCAAGCATTGCGGCCACATTAAAAAGCTTAAGTCCTGCGGGGAAAAAACTGACTCCCATGTTGGCAATAGGGATGCAGGGATTTTTGTATAATCTGGGCACTTTTTCCTTGGGTCGCAATTTGCTGGGTTCCCTGCTTGGCACCATTGGCGCAAGTCTTTGGGGAATCGGGCAGCCCTTATTTCTAGCCTATTTTTTTTTAGGGACCTCAATGTTTGAGGGACTCGCTAAGCTGGTTTTGGAAATTGAAAAATTTTTTCCAATGGCAGGAACTTACGCACTCACTGCCGTGTTGGTGTTTGCGGGAATCAAAGTTTGTATTGCACTTATCGCTATAGCCTTACTTCATAGATTAAAGTGGGAAGATCGAGAATTTTTTATCAACACTTTAGAAAGTAAAATTGTTGCGCATTCGCAGACACAAAGGGCACAGCCAGTGCAGGTCAAAAGACGTTTCCGATTAAAGGTCGTTCATCTTTTTTATTTCTTCTCGATACTTTTAACGGTCTTAACTTTTGCATTGTCTCAGGCCCCTCAAGCTCAAAGAATATGGCTATTACTAAGACCGCTAGCGCTCTACATGGTTTTTTGGATACTCCTGCATCTGCGGCCCATAAAATTTTGGACAGCAAAGATAAGCTTTCTTTTCCCTTCGCTGGGGCAAAAAATTAACCTGACGCTAAGTTGGATTCATTCCAAAAATGGTCCCGACATTGAAGCAGCTGAGCCGAAACACTGACCGCGATTTCGGCCGGGGAACTTTGACCCATTTGGAGCCCAATGGGACAATGAAAAGAATTTAGAATTTGTTCATCCACAATGCCAAGCTCGCGCAGCTCTCA
>Ga0247843_1003244_pt1 | contig 27279 bp, 29 predicted proteins | sample LaCruzMarch2017__FD_192420 | JGI IMG/M metagenome (GOLD analysis project Ga0247843, IMG submission 192420) | Freshwater microbial communities from meromictic Lake La Cruz, Castile-La Mancha, Spain - LaCruzMarch2017_8m | ecosystem: Environmental > Aquatic > Freshwater > Lake | place: Spain... | reverse complement strand
CCAGGGCTTCGAGCAGGCATGGCCTGCGCAGGTGCGGTCCTCGGTGCAGGCCGAGCTGGTCAGGCGGCTGGGAGGCCGCTAGGAGCCCCTGCAGGCCCCCCCTGCAGGCCCCCCTGCAGGCCCCCCTGCAGGCCCCCCCCTGCAGGCCCCCCTGCAGGCCCCCACCCCCCGTGGGTCCCTTTATCGGCCATGAACGCGGTTTTTTCGTAAGCCGCGATCTAGCTCTAGCGTCAGGCCTCACGGGTCTTAAACGGTAATTTCCGGTAAGTTGACACCCATAGACCCCCCGCACCTGTTTGATAGTTCAATAATCACTAACATTTAGACCGAACAAGAGGCTGCAACAACTTGCTGGTCACCTTTAGCGAGTTCGCGGCGATTAAAGGCTGCGTCAAGGGCACGGTGACGGCCGCCACGAAGTCACGCATCGCTGAGGCGGTGGTGGAGAAGGACGGTAAGCGGTGGCTGGATCGCGACCGGGCCCTGGAGCTGTGGGACCGGAACACGAAGGCGACGCACAACGCGAAGGTGCGTGTGGCCGACCCGATCGAGGTGCAGAGCCCGCGGGAACTGCGGCAACGGATCGACGCGCTGCCGGATGATGCCATCCCCGAGCTGAACGAGAGCCGGGCACGGCGTGAGCACTACCAAGCGGAGCTGGCGAAGCTGCAGGTGGCGCTGCAACGGAAGGAGTTGGTGCCGGCGGATGAGGTGAAGAAGGAGGCCTTTCAGATCGGGCGGAGCATCCGCGAGGCGCTGGCCAACCTGGCCGACCGGCTGAGCCACCAGCTGGCGGGCGAGACGGACCCGGCGGTGATTCATGCGGTGCTGACGGATGAGCATCGGGCGGCCTTGCTGGAGCTGACAAGGCTTTTAGGCTGAGCCGATGATCGACCTACGACTTGGCGACTGTTTGGAAGTGTTGGCCACGCTGGACGCCAGATCGGTGGATGCCGTGATCACGGACCCGCCATACGCCAACACCGGAACAGGTAGCAGCCGTTTCAGCACGTCGGCCTCAATCCCCAATGAGACACAGTTCTTTGATTTGTGGATGCGGCAGGTCTGGGCAGAGTTGGCACGGGTGCTGAAGCCAACCGGCGCAGCGTTCATGACCATCGACTGGCGCGGCGCGATGGCGTGCGAGCGTGCGGCTTCTGGGTCTCCGCTGGCATTTGGTGGTGTTGGCGTTTGGGACAAAGCCCAGCTCGGAATGGGCTACATGCTGCGGCACTCTTACGAGTGTTTTGTGGCGGCGCGAATGCCTGAGTGGGAGCGGGTAGATTGTGCCGTCCCCGACGTTTGGCGGGTTAAATGGGCGCCGGCAAACCGCAAGACCGGTCACCAAGCAGAAAAACCAATTGAGATAATTGATCGCGCGCTGAATCTGCTCGCACCATCTGAGGGCGGCGTGGTGCTGGACCCGTTCATGGGCAGCGGCACGACTGGCGTGGTGGCAGCACAAAATGGCTACCGCTTCATAGGCATCGAGCGCGAGCCTGAGTTTTACGAGCTGTCGCAGCGGCGCATCGCTGCTGCCCAGGTGTATGGCCGGCAGCCTGGTCTGTTTGATGGCTAACCCATGGAGGGCTGGATTCCTAGAGGGCCTGCGACCTGAGGAGCCATTGACGGTGAGCAAGTGGGCGGACCGTTACCGGAAGCTCAGCAGCAAGGCAAGCGCGGAGCCGGGGCCGTGGCGGACCGGGCGGGTGCCGTACCTTCGCGAGCCGATGGATTGCTTGAGCAGTAACAGTCCGTTGCAGCGTGTGGTGATGATGTTCGCGGCGCAGACTGGCAAGACGGAGGCCGGCTCGAACTGGCTGGGCTATGTGATCGACCACGCGCCAGGCCCGATGTTGTGTGTGCAGCCGACGGTGGAGATGGCGAAGCGGCTTAGCAAGCAGCGGCTGGAGAGCATGATCACCGAGACGCCGGTGCTGGCGCAGAAGATTGCGCCGAGTCGCAGCCGGGACAGCGGCAACACGATGTTCGCGAAGGAGTTTCCCGGCGGAATGATGCTGCTGACCGGGGCCAACAGCGCAACGGGCCTGCGCTCGACGCCGTGCCGCTATATCTTCTGCGACGAGATCGACGCCTTCCCGGCTGACGTGGATGGTGAAGGCGACCCGGTGAGCCTGGCGGAGAAGCGGGCGACGACGTTCGCGCGGCGGAAGATCCTGCTCACCAGCACCCCGACCGTGAAGGACTTCAGCCGGATCGAGGCTGAGTTCCAGCGCAGCGACCAGCGGCGGTTCTACGTGCCGTGCCCGAGCTGCTCGGAGATGCAGTGGCTGAAGTGGTCGCAGCTGAAGTGGGAGAATAACGACCCGAGCACGGCGGTCTACGAGTGCGAGCACTGCCGCGAGCGGTTCGCTGAGATCCACAAGCCGGTTCTGCTGCGGCAGGGCGAGTGGCGCGCAACGGCACCGAGCGATGGCAAGACGGCCGGTTACCAGCTGAGCGGGCTCTACTCACCGCTCGGATGGCTGAGCTGGGCCAACATGGTTGACGAATTCCTGCGGGCCAAGACCGACGCGCCGATGCTCAAGAGCTTCGTCAACACCCGGCTGGCCGAGACGTGGGAGGAAGACTTCGCCAGTAAGGTGAGCGCCGACGCGCTGCTGCAGCGGTGCGAGCCGTATGCGTCGGGCCAGCTGCCGGAGGGCGCGCTGGCGGTGACGATCGGCGTGGACGTGCAGGGCGGCGGCGGGTCAGCGGGCGACCGCCTGGCGATGAGCGTGTGGGCGTGGGGCCGGGGTGAGGAGGGCTGGCTGGTGGATCACCAGGAGATCTTCGGCGACCCGTGTCAGGCGGAGGTGTGGAAGCAGCTTGACCTGATGGTGCTGCATGAGTGGGAGCACGCGGCCGGCGTGAAACTGCGCGCGGACGTGGTGTGCGTGGACTCGGGCGGCCACGCGACGGCGGAGGTGTACCAGTACGCGCGTGATCGGCAGAGCGTGGGTGTGATCGCAATCAAGGGTCAGAGCCAGCGGGGCAAGGCGCCGATCGGCAAGGCGAGCAAGGTGGACATCAACGCCCAGGGCCGAACGCTGAAGCGCGGAGCGCAGCTGTTCCCGGTGGGTAGCGACACGATCAAGACGACGCTGTTCGGGCGGCTGAAACACAACGAGCCGGGGCCGGGCTACCTGCACTTTCATGCGCAGACGGGCAGCGAGTATTTCAAGCAGCTGACGGCGGAGAAGCAGGCGCTGCGGTACGTGAAGGGCTTCCCGGTGCGGGAGTGGGTGAAGAAACCAAGCGCCAGGAACGAAGCGCTGGACTGCCTGGTCTATGCGTATGCGGCGGTACATCGCCTCTATCAGCGGTACGACCGCAGAACGATCTGGGATCAGCTGGAAAAGCGGCTGGAAAAGACTGATACCGATGCACGCAAGCCGCGCCTAAGATCGGAGAAAGCCGCACCGTCGGCGTTTGTCCGCAACTGGTAGGCCAGTGAACTTCCCAGCACGGATCACCGAGGGCGACACGGTTAAGTGGCAAACGAACGCCAGCGTTGATCAGCTGGGCAAGGCGATCACCAGTGCCGACTGGACGCTGAGTTATTACTTCCGGTTCAACCGCAACCATCACGGCGCCACTGCGGTGGGCACGCCCTATGGCACGGGCTGGGAGTTCAGCCTGACGGCCACGACCACCGAGGCCTTCCACGCTGATGACACGGGCTATTGGCAGGCCGTAGCGACGAAGGCCAGCGAGGCCGTCACGATCGGCTCGGGCCAGTTCGAGATCGACGCCAACCTGGCCTACACCGGAATGCCGGCCGCGATCGACAACCGCAGCCAGGCTCAGAAGGATCTCGACGCGGTGCAGGGTGCGATCCGCGCGATGGTCGCGGGCGGCGCTGTTGCTGAGTACACGATCGGCAGCCGGCGGCTGAAGAAGATGGAGCTGGCCGACCTGCTGGCGCTGGAATCTAGTCTGAAGGCCAGCGTGAAGCGCGAGCAAGCCGCGCAGCTGCAGGCCAACGGCCTCGGCAACCCTCACAACCTCTTCGTGCGCTTCTGATGGGCATCCGATCCTCAATCCTCGGCTGGCTGCAGCGCGGCAAACCTGAGCCGACCCCTACACCGCGGCGACGGATGTATCAGGGCGCGATGGTGAGCAGGCTCACCAGCGACTGGGTGACGAGCGGCAGCAGTGCCGATGCTGAGATCAAGGGCAGCCTGCCGCGGTTGCGCAACCGCTCACGGCAGCTGGTGCGCGACAACGACTACGCGCGCCAGGCGATCCGCGCGGTGAAGAACAACGTGGTGGGCACCGGCATCAAGATGCAGGCGCAGGTGCGGATGTTGCGCGGCGGTGGCCGGCTGGATCAGACGGTGAACGATGTCATTGAGAACGCGTGGAAGGTGTGGAGCAAGAAGCAGCACTGCCACACCGGCGGTCGGCTGAGCTGGTACAACATGGAGCGCCTGGTGCTCGGCGCGATGGCCGAGTCGGGCGAGGTGTTCATCCGCAAGGTGCGGCAGCCGTTTGGCGGTGGAAAGGTGCCGTTCGCGTTGGAGGTGATTGAGTCGGATCTGCTCGATGACACCTACACGGGCAAGAGCACGATCGACGGCAACGAATGGCGAATGGGCGTCGAGTGCGACCGCTGGGGCCGGCCGGTGCAGTATGCGTTCCTGAAGAAGCACCCCGGTGATGCGCTGTTCCAAGGGCAGCCCGGTGGGCGCCATCAGCTGATCCCGGCAGCTGAGATCATTCACCTGTACCTGATGGATCGACCGGGCCAGACCCGCGGTGTGCCGTGGCTGGCAAGTGCGATCCAGCGACTCCATCACCTGCAGGGCTACGAGGAGGCCGAGGTGATCCGCGCGCGGGCCTCGAGCGCTCTGATGGGCTTCATCGAGAGCCCCGAGGGCGAGCTGCTGGGCGCCGAGGTGGTGGACGGTGAGCGGGTATCGAATTTCGAGCCCGGCGTGTTCAAGTACCTGGCGCCAGGCGAGAAGGTGACGGTGCCGGCGCTCGACGCGCCTGATGGGCAGTTCGAGCCGTTCCTGCGGGCGATGCTGCGGGCCATGGCTGCGGGCCTGGGCTGCAGCTATGAGAGCGTGAGCCGCGACTTCAGCCAGACGAACTACAGCAGCAGCCGGCTTTCGCTGCTTGAGGATCGGGACCACTGGCGCGCGCTGCAGCAGTACCTGATCGAGAACCTGCACCAGCCGGTGTTCGAGGCATGGCTGGAAATGGCCGTGCTCAGCGGCACGTTGGGCCTGCCGTTCTACGAAACCGACCCCGAGCGTTACCGGCAGATCCGGTGGATGCCGCGCGGCTGGGCGTGGGTGGATCCAGCCAAGGAGGTGCAGGCCTACAAGGATGCGGTGCGGTGCGGCTTCAAGACCTTAGGCGAGGTGGTGGCCGAGCAAGGCGGCGACCTTGAGGAGCTGATGGTGGCCAGGGCCGCCGAGCTCGAGATGGCCGCCGATCTGGATCTGATGTTCGACACCGACCCGCATGAGCTGAACGGCTCAGGCACCCAGCAGCCGGGTGATGTGGCCGAGGATCAGGCCGAGGCCAGCGATGAGGATCCGACCAGCGATAATGTCGAGAATGACACCGAGGACAGCGAGGACAGCGATGGACCTATCGCCTTATCTTGAGGGGCCGGTGCTGAAGCGCGCCGAGGTAGCTGACTTCCAGGTCAGCGAAGACGAGCGCTCAATCGAGTTCCCCTTCAGTTCTGAATACCCCGTTGACCGCTACTTCGGCAAGGAGATCCTGCTCCACACACGCGAGGCGGTAGATCTGGTCCGCTTGGAGGATGGCGCGCCGCTGCTGTTCAACCATGACCCCGCCAAGGTGATCGGCGTGGTCGAGCGCGCCTGGATCGACGGCAAGAAAAAGCGCGGCTACGTGGCGGTCAAATTCAGCCGCAACGCCTTTGCTCAGGAGGTGCTCGCCGATGTTCGCGACGGCGTGCTGCGCAACGTCTCCGTCGGCTATCAGATCGCCGAGATGGAACAACGTGGCGAACACTTCGTGGCGACTCGCTGGAGTCCCTACGAAGTGAGCGTGGTTAGTATAGCTGCAGACCCAACGGTCGGCGTCGGGCGTGCTCTCGACGCTCAACCTGCGGCCACCGCCGCATCAACACCCCCCCAACCTGAGCCTGAGGTTCCGATGGAAAACACCCCTGACCTGTCAGCGGTGCGGGCTGAAGCGGCTGCCGAGGCTGCCAAGGCTGAGCGCTCCCGCATTGCCGGCATCACCGCACTAGCCGAGAAGCACGGCATGGCCGACCTTGGCCGCCAGCTGATCGACGGCGGCCGCAGCCTCGACGAGGCTCGCGCTGCTGTTCTCGACAAGCTGGGCATCAAGCCCGTCGAGACCGTGGCTCCCATTGAGATGGCATCTAACGAGCGCGCTGGCTACAGCATCACCGCCGGCATCCGCGCCATGTTGACCGGCGACTGGTCGAGCCGCGCGGCTGGCCTGGTGCGTGACCTCTCCCGCGAAGTGGAGAAGTCCGGTGTGGCCAAGACCACCGAGCGTTCGTTCTTCGTGCCGTTCTCGGCTCTGAGCGGCCAGCGGGCCACCTATGTCACCAGTGGCGCCACCACCGGCGGCAACCTGGTGCAAACCGACCTGCTGGATCAGGACTTCATCGAGTTCCTGCGGAACAACGGTGTGATGCTCCAGCTGGGGGTGCGCACGATGCCCGGCCTGGTCGGCAACGTGGCAATCCCCCGCCGCTCCGGTGTGTCTTCGACCTACTACCTGAGCACCCAGACCACCGCGATCACCCAGTCGGAGTCCACCTTTGACCAGGTGACGATGGCTCCCAAGAACCTGGCTGCGCTGTCCAAGTACAGCCGCCAGACCCTGCTGCAGGGCACTCCCGGTATCGAGGAGCTGGTGCGTCGTGACCTGACCGATGGCATCAACCTCGCCATCGACCTCGGCATCCTGAACGGCTCCGGTGCTTCCGGTCAGCCCACCGGCATCCTGCAGACCTCCGGCATTGGCTCGGTGGCGATGGGCACCAACGGTGCTGCCATCACCATTGAGAAGGTGGTGGACCTGGAAACTGCCGTGATGAACTTCACTTCCGTCAACCCCGGCAACGTGGCCTACCTGTCCAACTTCAAGGTGCTGGCTGCTCTGAAGAAGCTGCGCGCTGGTGGCTCCACCACCACCGACGGCCCCTTTCTGTTCAACACCGACGGCGCCACCATCGGCCGTGGCCCTACCCCCGCCAACCTGAACGGCTACCCTCTGGCCTCCACGAACCAGGTTCCCAGCAACCTGGTGAAGGGCACCAGCGGCTCCGTTTGTTCGGCACTGCTGATAGGTGACTTCAGCCAGGCCATGGTGGGCTTCTGGGGCAACGGCCTGGAGATCACCGTGGGTGAAGACTCCGATGACTTCAGCAAGGCTCTGACCAGCGTTCGCGGCATCGTCACCTACGACGTGGCCGTGCGCGATCCCAAGAGCTTCGCCGCCATCCTCGACATCCTCGCCTGATAGGAGCGGGGGCGGGCAACCGCCCCCTTTTTTCTCATGAAGGTTCTGATCGAAACCGACTGCGCTGCTCGGGGTGAATACCTCGAGGCCGGCAAGGCCTACGAGCTGGAAAGTAACGTGGCCGCCGAGCTGCTGCGCATTGGCCGCGCTGTGGAGGCTCCTGCCGAGGAGCCCAAGCCGAAGGCCACCCGCAAGGTGAAGGCCGATGGCGCTGAGTGAAGATCTGACAGTCTTCCTTGAGGATTTCGGCGTCAGCTGCACGGCTGGCGCCATTTCTGCGCTCGGGATTCTGGACATGCCGAGCCAGATCATTTCGGGCGACATGGTGCTGAGCACCGACTACAGCCTGACGGCCCGCGCTGCCGATTTCGGCGGCCTGCTCTACGGCGACGGCATCACGGTGGATGGGATCAACTACCAGGTGCGCGAGGTGCGCAAGCTGGACGATGGCGGCATGGTCGAGATCGGCCTGCAGCGCCTGGCGCCGAGCAGCACTGCACCGGGCCAAAACCCGCAGACGTTTGGCCTGTCCGATCTGACAAATGTGGAGCTGACCAGCCCCACAGCTGGCGAGGTGCTCAAGTACGACGGCACGCAATGGGTGGATGGCCAGGACGAAGGCGCCGCCTACGTGTTCACGCAGTCATCGCCGGCCGCAACCTGGACAATCAACCACAACCGCGGCGTCGTGCCGTCGGTGGAGGTGTTCGACAGCGGCAGCCAAGAGATCGAGGCCGATGTGTCGCATCCCAGCGTGAACATCACGGTTATCGTGTTTGCAGTCCCCGTCGCTGGCTTTGCGAGGCTGATCTGAGATGCCTAAGAGGATCTTTACAGACTTCGACTTCCAGTCGGTCTCCAAAGTTATCAACCTGCCAACGCCTTCCGCTATTGGCGATGCGGTGCCCAAGTTCTATGTGGACTCGCTGGCGGAGGGCCTCGCGTGGAAGGACAGCTGCCGCGTTGCAACGCAGGCCAACCTGAACCTGGCCAGCCCTGGCGCCACGATCGACGGCATCACGATGGCGTCGGGCGATCGCATCTTGGTGCGTGCTCAGTCAACAGCATCTGAGAACGGCATCTATGTGTGGAACGGCGCTGCCAGCGCCGCCACGCGATCGCTTGATGCGAGCACCTTCCCCGAGCTGGAGCAGGCCGTCACAACGGTTGAAGAAGGTACCAGCGCTGCCACCACCTACCGCCAGGACCAGCTCAACGGCACGATCGGCTCGAGCACGGTGAGCTGGGTCACGTTCGGCACCTCGGCGCCTTCTGCCAGTGAAACGACGGCCGGCATCGCTAAGATTGCCACGCAGGCCGAAGTCAACACCGGCACTGACGACCAGCGGTTTGTCACCCCGCTGAAGCTGGCCAGCTGGAGTGGCCGGGCTAAAAAGTTTGCGGTCAGCATCGGTGACGGCACAAACACCAGCTACACGGTGACGCACAACCTCAACAGCCTCGACGTGGCCGTGACGGTGTTCCAGAACAGCAACGGCGAGGAAGTGATCACGAACGTGACGCACGCCACGGTGAACACGCTGACGGTGGTGTTCGCGTCTGCTCCGGCCTCTAACGCTTACCGCGTCGTGGTGGTTGGCTGATGACCCGCAACCTGCTCACCGGTGCCAATCTGTTCGGTCCGCTTGAGCTGAACGGCAGTGCTGGCACCTCCGGCCAGGTGCTGCAGTCAGCGGGTGCCGACGCAATTCCGGCCTGGGCATCCGCACCACCCGCTGGAGCAGGTGGCAGCAGCGGACAGGTGCAGTTCAACAACGCAGGCGCTTTAGCTGGCGCAACAGATTTAACAATCCACGATGGCGATCTGGTTTTTGCTGACAACGCTGCGGTTACAGCGCCAGCAGCAGGCAGCAAGATCACCTCGCAGCGGATCGGCGGCCGATCAATGCTCGCCTTTAACAACAGCTCCACATCCGTCGCCGCTGCACTGCAGCCGACCTTTGCCCAGACCCGCATTATGGTCTGGCAGGGCGTCTCCGGAGGAATCGTGCCTGTCTGCATCGGCGGCGGTCAGGTCAGCCTCAGCTTCCCCGGAACGGGCATTGCGACAGCCGCCAACTTCGCCGTCACCAACAGGCACACGCAAACGCAGCGCCTTGAGTATCTCGTCACGCCCGCATCCACAACAGCGGTCGCAGGCTGGCGTTACACCAACCTTGGCTGGAGGGTGGGCGGCGCCAATGCGGGTGAGGGCGGCTTCTTCTATGTTTGCCGCTGGGGCCCTGCTACCGGCGTGGCGACAGGGACCAACCGCGCTTTTGTCGGCATGGCGAACACCGTCGCCGCTCCGACCGACGTTGCGCCGAGCAGCATCCTCAACATCGTTGGCATGGGCTGGGACGCAGCCGACACCGCGATCCAGATCATGCATCGCGGCACCGGTGCAGTCACCAAGGTCAACCTCGGCGCAAGCTTCCCGGTGCCCATCACCGACCGCACCAAAGTTTACGAGCTGGTGATGTTCTCACCCCCCGGCAGCACGCAGTCGGTGAGCTACACCGTGACCGACCTTGGCACCGGCGCCACCACCTCCGGCACCATCAGCGCCAACATGCCAACCACCGACACGCTTCTGGCGCCCAGGGGCTGGATGAGCGTCGGCGGCACCAGCAGCGTGATCGGCATCGCCCTGATGAGCCTCTACCTCGAGACCGATTACTGATGACCACCAAGCGCGAAACCATCCTGGCGGCTGTCAGCACTGCTCTTACCGGCACCACCGGTGTCGGCACGCGGATCTACCGCACGCGCGTGGAGCCGGTCGCCCGCGAGGAGAGCCCGGCGATCGTGGTGGAGCCGATCAGCGACACCGCCAGCCAGAACACCAGCCTGCCAACGCTCGACTGGTCGATGACGGTGCGGGTGAGCGTGATTGTGCGCGGGGCCATCCCGGACCAGCAGGCCGACCCGATCATCGAGAGCCTGCACAGCAAGCTGATGGCCGACCTGACGCTGGGCGGCTACGCGATCGACGTTCAGCCCACGAATGTAACCTTCGTTTTCACCGAGGCTGATGGCGCAGCCGGTGAGATCCAGTGCGACTATCGTGTGCTGTATCGGACCTATGTCACAAATCTTGCGAGCTGATCATGGCTACGATGGTGGACGAATACTGGGGCCAAGGCGGGTCTTACCTGCTCGACCCCAAAACCGGCAAGCGGAAGCTCATCGAGCGGACAGAGCCGGCCCAACCCTCCAAACCTGACGAGGTAGAGAGCAATGCCGCTCCTGAGCCGCAAACGCCTGATCCTGGCAAAGATTGAATCCACTTACGGCACGGACAGCGTTCCTGTCGGCGCCGATGCGGTGCTGGTGCGCTCGTTGGAGGTGACCCCGCTCGAGGCCGATGTGGTCTCCCGCGACCTGATCCGTCCCTATCTCGGCAACAGCGACCAGCTACTGGCCACCCCTCGCGTGCGCTGCAGCTTCGAGATCGAGCTGGCCGGTTCCGGCACCGCTGGCACTGCTCCTCGCTATGACGCGCTACTGAAGTCTTGCGGCATGTCTGGCACGGTGGTGGCCTCTACCTCGGCGACCTATGCGCCGGTGAGCGCCATCTTCAGCAGCTGCACGATCGTCTACAACATCGACGGCGTGCAGCACAAACTGACCGGCGTTCGCGGCACCGTGTCGATGAACTGCCAGCTGGGTCAAATCCCGACGCTGCAGTTCGAGATGACGGGCATTTACAACGCCCCGACCGATACTGCGCAGCCAGCAGTGACCTACGCCGCGCAGGCCACCCCGCTGATCTTCAAGGAAGGCAACACCTCGGCGTTCCAGTTCTTCTCCTACAGCGGATGCCTGAGCTCGGTCACCTTCAACCTGGCCAATGAGATCGTCTACCGCGAGCTGGTGGGCTGCACGAAAGAGGTGATCATCACCGACCGCAAGCCGACCGGTGAAGTGGTGATTGAAGCTCCGACCATCGCCACGAAGGACTACTTCACCCTGGCACTTGGCGCAGCCACCGGGAACCTCACCTTCCTGCATGGCACCACTGCCGGGAACCGCGTAACCTTCACGGCATCCCAGGCAGACTTGACTTCGCCGACCTATTCCGAGCAGGACGGCATCGCCATGCTGAACCTGCCCTACGTGGCGCTGCCCACGACGGCCGGCAATAACGAGTTCTCCCTGGCCTTCACCTGATAGGAGCCCTGCATGGCATTTGTTCTGTCTCAGAGCGAGTCGTACACCTGGCCGGTCAGCGTCGAGTTCCCCATCGACGGTGGCCGGTTTGACAAACAGACCTTCGACGCCGAGTTCAAGCGTCTGCCTCAGGCGCGGATCCGCGAGATCTGGGACCATATTCAGTCTGGCGACCTGACCGACGATGATCTCTGCGATCAGGTGCTGGTTGGCTGGAGCGGCATCCAAGACGGCAAGAACGGCGAGGTGCCATTCAGCGAAAAGGCCAAGGCCGACCTGTTGAATGTGCCCCTGGTGGCCGCGGCCGTGGTCAGCAGCTGGCTGGACAGCCTGAGCAAGGGCAAGAGAAAAAACTGATTGCCGCCGCCGAGCACTGGGCCGGCGGCGGGAAAGACAGCGGCAAGCAGCTGGACGATGACGCTGCCGCTTTCGGCGTGATCATCGAGCAGCCCGAGCCGGATAGGTTCGAGGTGTGGCCGGAGAACTGGGACGCGATCGACATGTGGTGCCGGGTGCAGACGCAGTGGCGCACCAGTGCTGGCGGGGCCATCGGCCTCGATTACTCGGCGCTGGCCTGGCTCTTTAAGATGTACTCAGTGCAAGACCAGCGCGCGCTCCTGGAGGATCTGCAGGTGATGGAAGGATCGGCGCTGGCAGCGATGAACCGGGAGGGCTGAGCCATGGCGATGACCCTCGACACGGCGATCAAGTTCACCGCGAAGCTGGAGGGCACGGGCCTCGATCAGCTGAAGCGTGGGCTGCAAAGCCTCAGCCAGCAGAGCAACGTCAGCAAGCGATCCCTCGATCAGCTCTACACCGCCACGAAGGTGCTGGGCAGCGCATCGAACAACACGATCGCAGGCCTGCAGAAAACCACAACCGCTCTGCGGGTCTTGCGGGACCAGGCCGACTTCGGCAGCCGCAAGTTCAATCTGCTAACCCGCGACATCGAGGCGGCCGAGGCGCGGCTGCGGCGTTTCCAGTCAACGGCAGACAGGAGCGCCGGCGTATCGCGCGGTGGGGCGCTGCTAGCGGGCGCTGCAGGCGGCGTTGCGGGTGCTTTGGCTGTCCAAGGCGGCGCCCTGGCCCTACGGGGCGCGCAGGGCGCTGTGCAAGTCGGTCTGGACGCGGAAAGCGCGCAGGTTCGGCTCCGGGCGCTCACCGATGAGTTCGGCGAGTACAACGCCGCGCTGGCTGCCACCGATCGCATTGCCAAGACGCTGCGGCTGAGCAACACCGAGGCGCAGGCGAGTTTTGCGAGCCTCTACGCCTCGCTGCGCCCCACCGGCATCACGCTGCAGGAGATCGAGAAGGCTTTCATCGGCTTCTCTGCCGCGGCCCGCAACAGTGGCGCCACGGCGGAGGAGACCAGCAACGCGCTGATCCAGCTGAAGCAGGCCCTCGCGTCTGGCGTGCTGCAGGGTGACGAGCTGCGCTCGATCCGAGAGCAAGCCCCGCTGGCCGCTCAGGCGATCGCAAAGGAGCTCGGCTCCACGATCGGCGAGCTGAAGGATCTGGCATCAGAGGGCAAGGTCACCACCGACGTGGTGCTGCGTGCGCTGGGCAAGCTGCAGGACACACAGCTGGGCAAGCTGAGCGAGCAGTTCCAGACCGGCCAGCAGGCGATCAAGGATTTCCAGGTTGCCGCCCAGGGGCTAGGCATCGAGCTGCAGCGGATCTTCGGCCCCACGGCGATCAGCCTGCTGCGCAACTTCACCGGCGCGCTCAAGGAGGCTAGCGACGTGCTGGGCGGCATCACCGGCAACGGTGATGCAGGCCAGCGTGCTCAGCTGCGGGTGCAGGCGAACCAGCAAGCGGCGCGCGAGACGAATGACAAGTTCGGCATCTTCTCGTTCCTCCAGCAAGGATCGAAAAACCAGTTCCTGCTGAAGCGCGAGCAGGAGATCTATCAGCGGCTGCTGCGGCAGCAGACCCGGCCGGCCGATCAGGTCAGCGACAGCCAGCGGGAAGCACAGCAACGCGCCGCGAACGAACGGGCGTCTGCGGCCGAACGGTCGTCTGCGGCCGAACGGTCGTCTGCGGCCGACCGTTCGGCCATGGAGAAGGCCAAGAATAACCTGGCCGATCAGCTGAAGATCCGCGAGGACATCGAGAAGCGGCTGGCGGACTTCCGCGAGCAGTCGATCCGCCGTGCGGCTGACCTTGAGCGTGACTTCGGCGACCAGCGGATAGAGCTGGAGCGCAGCATCGCTGAGGCCCGCCGGCGGATTGCGGCGCAGGAGCAGGATGCGGCGTTTGAACGCGTACGGCAGCGGCTCCGCGGCGCTGGACTCGGCACCGATGCGCTCGACACGCAGGCACGGCTCAACGAAGCCACGCGCCGGTTCACCGAGCAGACGTTCCAGATCGAGCAGCAGGCCACCGATCGCAGGGTGCAGCTGGAGCGCACGATCGAGGATTACAAGATCAGCGTCGCGCGCGGGACCAGCGACATCCTGCAGGATGCCGCCGACAAGATGGCGCAGAAGATGGTCGCCGGTGCCAGGGAAGCAGCCGGCCAGCTCGGCGGTGGCACGGCATCCCCTGGCTCTGTGGGCCGCGGCCAGCTCGGCGGTGGCAACCTGGCGGCATTGGGACGCTCTTCCCGCAGCCTCAACGCAGCCCTCGTCGCCAACTTCGGCGTCGCCACTACCTCGGCGGTGGGCGACCTGATCGCCTCGCGTCAGTCTGAGCTCGGCAACATCACCAGCGAGCTCGACAGCCAGCGCAAGTCCACGACCGACCAGCTGCGCGACTACCAGCAGATTCTCGATCTGCAGCGCTCCGGCATGAGCCCCGAGATCGCAAAGCAGCGCGTCGATGCTGAGAACGCCGCAGTGGCCGAGGCGGTCAAGCTGGTCACGCTGCGCGACCAGCTGGTGCTGGACCGCGAGATTGCCGGTCTGACTGACCAGCAGAAGGCGACCATCGACGCGATGATCACCAGCATCGACGCGCGCGATGCCGCGCAGATGAAGATCCTTAATGGATTGACCGCTGAGCAGCAGCAGCTCGAACGGCTTCGCCAGGCCTATGAGGAGAAGAAGCAGCTGGTGGAGGGCATCTCCAACTCGATCGGCAATGGCATCGGCTCGGCGATCGACCTGCTGATCGACGGCACCGACAACTGGGGCGACAGCCTGCGCAGCATTGCGGCCGGCGTGCTGAAAGACATCGCGCGCCAGATCGCGCAGACGATGGTGATTGCGCCGATCGTGAAGGGCATCACCTCGGCGTTCGGCTTCGCAAATGGTGGCATCATGACCGGCGACGGCCCCATGCCGCTGCGCAAGTACGCCGGCGGCGGCATCGCCAACAGCCCGCAGCTGGCCATGTTCGGCGAGGGCTCGATGCCTGAGGCCTATGTGCCACTGCCTGATGGCCGGCGCATCCCGGTGGCCATGAAAGGCGGCGGCGGCACCAACGTGGTGGTGAACGTGGACGCCTCGGGCAGCCAGGTGCAGGGCGATGCCGGCCGCGGCGAGCAGCTGGGGCGTGCGATTTCGCAGGCGGTGCAGGCAGAATTGATCAAGCAGAAGCGGCCCGGCGGCCTGTTGACGGCATAACCCATGGCGACCTTCACCTACACGCCCAGCTTCGAGGCCACCGAGAGCAGCCAGCCTCGGGTGCGCAAGTTCCAGGCCGGCGACGGCTACGAGCAGCGCATCCGCTTTGGCCTGAACACCAACCCGAAGGAGTGGGATCTGACCTTCAGCGAGCGCACCGACACTGAGCGCGATCTGATCACCGCGTTCCTGGACGCCCGCGGCGGCGTGGAATCTTTCGATTGGACCCCGCCACGCGGCAGCGGCGGCAAGTACGTTTGCGAGAGCTGGCAGGTAACGCTGCGCGCCTGCAACTTCAACACGATCCGCGCCAAGTTCCGGCAGGTGTTTGAGCCGTGAGCGTTCCCGTCTCAGACCTTCAGGCGATTGTGCCCAGCGCCGTCATCGAGCTGTTCGTGCTGGAGCTGAACACGCTGCAGCATGGCGTGAACGACACCTACCGCTTCCACGCCGGCGTCAACCTCAACGCCAACAGCGAGGTGGTGTGGAACGGCAACAGCTACATCCAGTTCCCGATTGAGGCTGATGGCTTCACCTATGAGGGCAAGGGCACGCTGCCGCGGCCGAAGATCCGCTGCAGCAATGTGCTGGGCACCATCACCGCGTTGCTGCTGAGCCTGCCCGACGGCCTCTCAGGCGCCAAGGTGACGCGAATCCGCACGCTGGCCCGCTACATCGACGCGGTGAACTTCCCCGGCAGCGTCAACCCCTACGGCACGCCGGACCCGACGGCAGAGTTCCCGCGTGAGATCTACTACGTGGACCGCAAGTCCACCGAGACGCGCGACGTGGTGGAGTTTGAGCTGGCGGCTTCCTTCGATCTCGCCGGCGTGCGGGCTCCGAAGCGCCAGTGCATCAGCAACATCTGCCAGTGGAAGTACCGCTCGGCCGATTGCGGCTACGTGGGCGCCAGCTACTTCAACGAGAACGATCAACCCGTGGCCATTCTTGCGGCTGACGTGTGCGGGAAGCGGCTCAGCAGCTGCAAGGCAAGATTCGGCGCCACCGCCGAGCTTCCCTTCGGAAGCTATCCGGGCATCGGGACTTATTTCACATGACCGACTGGCGCACAGCAGCACTCGAGCACGCCCAGGCCGAGGATCCCCGCGAGGCCTGCGGCCTGTTGGTGGTGGTCAAGGGCCGCGAGCGTTACTGGCCCTGTCGCAACCTGGCGGCCGGCGTCGAGCAGTTCATCCTCGACCCGATCGACTACGCCGCGGCCGAGGATGCCGGCGAGATCATGGCGGTGGTTCACAGCCATCCACACACTGCACCGCAGCCCAGCCAGGCCGATCTGGTGGCGATCGAGCGCACCGGCCTGCCCTGGTGGATCGTCAACCCCAAGACCGAGGCTTGGAGTTCCGAACTGCGCCCCTCCGGCTATCAAGCGCCCCTGATCGGCCGCGAATGGGTGTGGGGGCTCACCGACTGCTGGACGCTGGCGCGCGACTGGTACGCAGGGCACGGGCTGCAGCTGCCCGACTGGGAGCGGCCGCTGACGCCGGAAGCCTTTGAGGCCGAGCCGCTGTTCGATCAGTTCTGGCGCGATGCCGGATTCCGCGAGCTCGACGAAGACGATGAGACGCAACCGGGCGATGCGCTGCTGATGAGCATCAGCGGGCCAGGCCTAAACCATGTCGGCGTCTACATCGGCGACCAGCTGGTGCTCCATCACATCCGAGGCCGGCTCAGCAGCCGTGACCTCTACGGCGGCTGGCTGATGAAATGCACCGGGCGCAGGCTGCGCCATTACGATGCAGGGAGGCTAGGGCTGGCGTGATGTTGCGCACGATCCGCATCTACGGGCGCCTGGCAAAGTTCCTGAAGCGCCGGAAGTTTGAGGCTGAGGTGAGCAGCGCGGCTGAGGCTGTGCGCTTCCTGCTGACCAACTTCCCGCAGCTGGAGCAGCACATGGCCGACCAGCATTACCGGGTGAGCGTGGGCAGCTACGACCTGACCGTGGATGAGCTGCACGACCCGGCCGGCCAGCAGGAAATCAAGATCGTTCCCGTCGTCTCGGGCGCGGGCGCGGTGGGTCGGATCATTGCGGGCGTGGCGTTGCTTGCCATTGGCTTTCTGGTGCCCGGCATTGGCGCCTTGGGCGTCCAGCTGCTGCTCGGCGTGGGTGCCAGCCTGGTGCTGGGCGGCGTGGCGCAGCTGCTCACGCCCGTGCCGCGAACGGTGCCGCCAGGCTCCACCAGCGACACGGTGAAAGACCCTCGCAAGAGCTACAGCTTCTCAGGCATCCAGAACACCACCCGCCAGGGCCTGCCTGTGCCGATCGTCTACGGGGAGACCATGGTGGGCTCGGTGGTGATCTCGGCCGGCGTTGACACCGTGCAGGTGGCCGGATGAGCAGGATCGTCGGTGGTGGCGGTGGCGGTGGCGGCTGCTTCTTTGGGAACACGCTGGTGCGTGTTCCTGATGGACAGCGCCGCATTGATGAGCTGAATGCCGACGATCTGGTCATCAGCTTTGATGATTGCGGCGAGCTGCACCACGCCAGGATCCTGAAGGTGCATGTCCACGAAGGCGAGCGGCTATTCCGCTACCGCCTGTGGGGTGGTGCTGTGCTGGATGCAACGCCCAACCACTGGGTGCTGAACCAGTTCAACGCCTTCGTTGAGATCGGCAGCCTTGGCGCTGATGACTGCCTGGTGGATGAGAACGGCCACCTGCGGCCGATCGTGGACCGCACCGACTTTGGCTGCGGCACGGTCTACAACCTCACCGTGGAGGGCCACCACACCTTCATCGCAGGCGGCATCCGCGTTCACAACGCTGGACTAGGCCTCGGCATCGCTGGCGCAGGCGGTGGAGGTGGAGGTGGCGGCGGCAAAGGTGGCGGCGGCGGCGAAACCTACACGCCAACCGAGGCGGCCGACAGTCTCAACTCGACGCAATACGCCAACCTGGTTGATCTCATCAGCGAAGGTGAAATTCAGGGCCTGAAGGACGGCTTCAAGTCGATCTTCGTCAACAACACGCCGCTTCAGAACCCGGACGGCAGCTTCAACTTCCAGGACGTCAGCGTCTACACGCGCAACGGCACGCAGAACCAGAGCTACGTGCCGATTGCTGCCGACGTTGAGAATGAGGTTGGCGTCAACGTCACGGTGCAACAGGCCACGCCTGTAGTGCGCAGCATCACCGACACCACAGTCGACGCCGCGCGCGTGACGATCACCGTGCCAGCGCTGCAGCTGTTCACCGACAAGGGCGACATTGAGGGCACCGATGTGCGCCTGCAGATTGCCGTGCAGTACAACGGCGGCGGCTACGGCACCGTGATCGACGACACGATCGCTGGCCGCACGGGTGATCAGTATCAGCGCGACTACCTGGTGGGGCTTGCCGGCGCATTCCCGGTGAACATCCGGGTGACGCGGATAACGGCCGATAGCAACAGCGCAAAGCTGATCAACGCCTTTAGCTGGTCAAGCTTCACCGAGATCACATACGCAAAGCTGCGCTACCCCAACAGCGCCCTGGTGGCGATACGGGTGGCCGCCGAGCAGTTCAGCTCGATCCCGCCGCGAACCTACCTGGTGCGCGGCATCAAGGTTCGGATCCCGAACAACGCCACCGTTGACGACACCACCGGCCGGTTGATCTACTCCGGCATCTGGGGGGGCACGTTTGGCGCTGCGCAGTGGTGCTCAGACCCCGCGTGGATTCTCTGGGATCTGCTCACCTCCACCCGGTACGGCTTTGGCGATCACATCCAGGCCGCGCAGCTCGACAAGTGGGCGTTCTATGCCGCGAGCCAGTACGCCTCCGAGCTCGTGCCCAACGGCTTCGGCGGCACCGAGCCGCGCTTCTCGTGCAACGTCAACATTCAGACAGCCGAGGATGCCTACAAGCTCATCAACGATCTGTGCTCCACCTTCCGGGGGATGCCCAACTGGAGCACCGGCGCGCTGACCATCAGCCAGGACAAGCCGTCGGACCCGGCCTATCTGTTCACGCTGGCCAACGTCTCTGATGACGGGTTCAGCTACCAGGGCGGCAGCCTCAAGACCCGCCCGACCGTGGCGGTGGTCAGCTACCTCGACCTGAGCCTGCGCGACATTGCCTACGAGGTGGTCGAGGATCAGACCGCGATCGTCAAGTACGGCGTAGTCACCGCCGAGGTGTCGGCCTTCGCCTGCACCTCCCGCGGCCAAGCGTCACGCATCGGCGAATGGCTGCTCTACTCCGAGCAACACGAATCCGAGGTGGTGACGTTCACCGCTTCGATCGACGCCGGCATCCTGGTGCGCCCCGGCCAGGTGATCAACATCTCCGACCCGATGCGCGCCGGCGCCCGTCGTGGCGGACGGATTGCAACCGCAACCACCACCACGATCACGGTGGACAACGCCACCGACCTATCGCCATCAGGCGGCACGCTTTCGGTGATCCTGTCCGACGGCACAGTGCAGAGCCGCAATGTGGCCAGCATCGTCGGGACCACGGTCACGCTCACATCGGCGCTGCCGTCTGCTCCGAACGCGAACAGCATCTGGGTCTACGAGACCTCGAACATCCAGGCCTCGACCTGGCGGGTGCTCAGCGTCAGCGAGCAGGATCAGGCGCAGTACCAGATCACGGCGCTCGTCTACAACGCCTCGAAGTACGACTACATCGAGCGCGGCCGGCCGCTGGCGCAGCGCGCCACCACCGACCTTAACGTCATTCCCGAAGCACCCATCAACCTGCAGGCCGTTGAGGCGCTCTACGAGAGCAACGGCCGGGTGCTGTCCAAGTTGGTGGTGAGCTGGCAGCCGGTGGTCGGCGTCAACCAGTACCGCTATCGCTGGCGGCTGCAAAACGGCAACTGGTCAACGTCCACGCAGAAGCGGCCTGATTTCGAGATCTTCGACACCACGCCAGGCCGTTACGAGATCGAGGTCTACAGCGTCAACGCCGCGCTGCGCACATCGGTGCTGCCGGCCAATCTCACATTCAACGTGTTCGGCAAGACGGCACCGCCGGCTGATGTGACCGGCGTCTCGCTGGTGCCGATCGACCAAGCCAGCGCGATCATCAGCTGGACGGCAGCCACCGAGCTCGACGTGAAGATCGGCGGCAAGGTGCTGATCCGCCACACGCCGCTCCTGGTTGGCGCCATCTGGGAAGACAGCATTGAGATCGTGCCGGCCGCTTCCGGCAACCAGACGCAGAAGCAGGTGCCGCTCCTCGAGGGCACCTACCTGCTCAAATTCGAGGACGACGGCGGCCGCCGTTCGCCGAACGCCACGCTGATCGTGGCCGACCTGCCGACACCGCTGCCGCGCCTGCTGGTGCAGACTTACGCGGAAGATCAGGAGACGCCGCCGTTCTCGGGCAACGTCGTGGACATGTTCTACAACGAGGAGCTGGACGGCCTTGTGATCAGCACCGGCCCGCTTGTCGATGCCCTCGCCCCGCCTGGCGCAGGCAACGACAACCTGGCGCAGGAGGACGGCGATGCCCTGCTGCTTGAGGATGGCGACCAGATCCTTAACGAAGGTGAGGCCGGCAACTGGGACGGCCTGACCACGATCGACAGCCCGCTGCCACCGGAACAAGGCGAGTACGAGTTCGGCTCGACGCTCGACATGGGCGGCGTGTTCGACATCAACCTGCAGCGGCGCTTCCTGACCCGCTCAATCCTGCTGACTGGGCTCTGGGATGAAAAGGTCGAGATGATCGACAGCTGGTCCGAGATTGACGATGGCAACATCGACTCAGTGAACGCACGCCTCTACGTGCGCAGCACCATCGACAACCCGGCCGGCACCCCCACCTGGGGCACCTGGCGCGAGTTCGCCAACGCGATCGTGCGCGGCAGAGGCTTCCAGTTCAAGACGATTGCTACCAGCAACGACCCCAACGTCAACATCCTGATCGACGAGCTCGGCTGCGTGGTGGAGCTGCAGCAGCGCACCGAGCAGTCGGCCACGTTGACCAGTGGCGCCGGCACCTATTCGGTCACGTTCGCCGAGGCCTTCTACCAACCCCCTAGTATTGGAGTGACGGGTTACGACATGAGCACCGCTGACTACTTCACCATCGCTTCCGTGACGCGCACGGGATTACAGGTAACCTTTAGGAACAGTGGCGCCACGGCCGTGAGCCGCCAGTTCACCTACACTGCAATCGGCTACGGCAGGGAGATCATCTAATGGCCCAGCACGATTACAACATCGCCAACCAGTCCGGGCAAGCGTTCCGTGCTGACCTGAACAACGCCTTGGCGGCGATCGTCAGCGGCAACAGCGGCGCATCGGCCCCGAGCACGACCTTTGCCTACCAGTATTGGGTGGACACCAGCAGCAGCCCGGCAACGCTGAAGCAGCGCAACAGCGCCAACAACGCTTGGCTCACGATTGGCCAGCTGGATACGGCCAACCTTGGCCTGATACCGGCAGGCGTGGCAAGCATCGTCAACGCTGATGTCAATGCCAGCGCAGGCATCGTGGCCAGCAAGCTGTCGTTTACGCAAGCAGGCAGCGGTGCTGTTGCGCGGACGGTCGATAGCAAGTTGAAGGATGTGGTCCACGTCAAGGATCTTGGCTGCGTATGCAATGGAATCGCAGACGACGGTGCAACGCTCAACGCTGCGATCTACGCAAGGTATAGCGGCTTAGCAACCAGTCAAAGTCAGGAGTACGTTGAAATCCACGCAAGCCCAGGTGACGTTCTTAAGTTCGTCACTCCCGTCACTGTGCGCCAAAACCGGATTCGATTCATTGGCAATGGCGCCAAGATCGTTTGCACTGGGCAATATGCCTTTGATTTCACTCAGGACAGCAGCGGAAACATCAACGAAGACGGTGCGGTGATTGGGTGGAAGATCACAGGTGCAACCCTTATGGCTATTCGCGGACGAGCTTGTGCCTTTACCCGAATTGAAAACAACTGGTTCACTGGCAACAACGCTGCCATCGACCTTCAAGCTGTTGGTGCTGTCATTCGTGACAACTACATCCGAGATAACACGGGCGCAGGAATCACCCTGCAATCAGCTATCGTTGTAGGTGGCGGCAGATCAGAAAGTCAACGATGCGTTGTTGAACAGAATCGTGTTTATATCAACGGCGGCATCGGCATTTACTTGAAGGACGGCGGCGGTCACTATCTTGGCGGCAACGACCTTGAGGTAAACACTTCGGTTGAACTACTTGTCAGATCGTCCTTTGGCAATTACATATCTGGGCTGTACTCAGAGCCTGCCGCTGGCATCCCAATCATTCAAATTGACAACGGATCCATTGATGTCCCCGGTCGCACATCAGAAAGCAACCAGATTATTGGTGGCACGTTTGGCGGCGGCGCGCTCTTTGACATCAACATCAACGGTGGAAACGGCACAGTTGTGTCGGGCGTCCGATTCGGGACAGGCAACGTCAACATCTCTGCAGGTGTCAGCTCTACAGTTCTTCTGCCCTGTAATGGCATCGCTCCAACTGTCACGAACAATGGCAACGGCACGTTGGACATGACAACGCCGGGCAAGATCAAGATGTACGCATCAGCAACCAATCGTATTCTGGTTGACTCCACTGACGCAATTGGTGGCATCATTAGTGGGCCAGATAACCTATTGCATCTTGCCGGTATTAAAGGTATCAGTACATCGCAAACAAAGTCCAGGAATCTTTTTGGGTTTGTAGATATTGCTAACACTGCTACTTCTGCAAACGTCACCTTTGGAACGGCAGAACCAGATTCTTTATACGGTGTGACCTTTGGTGTGTGGCATGTAGCGGGAACACCGGCTAGCGGCTCTGAGGCTGTCTACATGACAGCACGAGCTACAGGTGGCTTCACAATCAACGTGCGGACTGCACCGGGTACTTCAAACACTGTTCGTGTCCACTGGATGCTCATGCGATAGCTGTTAACTGCTGACCCCTCACCTAAGGAACCGTGGCTGCGCGCAAGACAACCGACCTCACCGCTCTCACGGCTCCCGCCGCCAACACGCTTGTGGCGGCGGTGGATCTCACTGAGGCGCTGCCGTCCAACCAGAACAAGAAGCTCACGCTCAGCAATCTCACCCAAGGCCTGAGCGCAGCCACCACGGACGCCGCTGGCGTTGTGCGGCTGAGCACCAGCACGTCGAGCACCAGCACCAGTCTGGCGGCGACGTCGAGCGCGGCCAAGGCCGCCTACGACTTGGCGAATGGGCGCGGGCGAATCACGCTTGAAACGGCGAAAGCCAGTACCAGCGGTACCTCGATCGACTTCACCGGCATTCCGAGCTGGGCCAAGCGGATCACCGTGACGTTCAACGGGGTCAGCACCAACGGCACATCGCAGCCGATGATCCGGCTCGGCACGAGCGGCGGCGTGCAAACGACTGGCTACTCCGCCAACACCACCAGCATCACGACGGGAGCAGACGTCACGACCAACTACACAAACGGCTGGCAGCTCCACTCAAACCTGGCGGCCAACGTGTTCAGCGGCGCTTTGACGCTTGTGTTGCAGAATCCCGCTACCGGAGCGTGGGTCGGCACGGGGTTGTTCTCGGTCAACATTCCCAGCCTGGTCATCATGGCGGGGATTAAAACCCTCTCAAGCACACTGGACCGGGTGCGCATCACAACCGTCAACGGCACCGATACGTTCGATGCCGGCTCGATTAACATTCTCTACGAAGGCTGATGGCAGTCCGCGCAAAGGCCGGCCCGGCCCACCCAAGACCACATGAAGCGTGTGGGAAAGAGTGAGAATCACTACTACCGGCGGGCTCTTGCCATCTTGGCCGGACGGCCTGATCAATTCGATCGTTACGATGGAAGCGTCCTCGGATCAGCCGATGGAAGACGAACCTAAGACGGTCGGCGACGTGTTCGCTGCTTCCCTCCCGGCAGCACTCGGCGCCGGCATGTTTGCCATCGGCGCCCTGCTCATCTCCATGCAGGTGCAATTCGCGCGCGTTGAGGCCACCGTGCAGCAGATGGCTCGTACTGTTGAGGAGCTCAAGAACGACAGCAAGACCGAGCTCACCCAGCTCGATCAGCGCGTTCGTGCTCTTGAAATGCGCAAGTAACCTGGGGGCATCGTCATGGACATCATGAGCCCCGAAACCGCCGCGATCATCGCCATCGTCATCGCCGCCGGCAGCGAGCTGCTTGCCCTGAGCCCCCTCAAGGCGAACAGCTGGCTGCAGCTGCTGCTGCAGGCCGGCCGGCTGATGTTCCCCAAGCGCCGCTGAACAATGGCCAACGCCGCCCCGATCACGATGGAGGAGCTGTTCCGGTTCTACAAGGCGCTGCCGCATCAAGCCGCAGCCATCAGCCAGCTGGAGCAGGATCTGGCCGTCAACGGCTACGCCGCAGCCATGCGCCGCGATCGGGCATGGTTCAACACCTGGAGCCAAGACGGCAAGCAGGCGGACCTCAGCGCGGCGCTGGGCATGATCCAGCAGTTCGAGGGCTGCCACCTCGATGCCTATCCTGACCCGGCCAGCGGCGGCGATCCGTGGACGATCGGCTACGGCACCACCCGCTACGGCGACGGCCGGCCGGTCAAGCGCGGCGACAGAATCAACGCGGTCGAGGCCGACATGCTGCTGCGGCAGGAGGTGGACCGCATCGCTGACAAGCTGCGCGCCACCGTCCCGCACTGGGGTCAGATGGCAGACCACCAGAAGTGCGCGCTGATCAGCTTCGCCTACAACCTCGGCAGCGGGTTCTACGGCTCGCGCGGATTTGAGACAATCAGCAAGCGGCTCCGCGAGAAGGACTGGCCCGGCGTGCCTGATGCCCTGCTGCTCTACCGCAACCCTGGCACCAACGTGGAAGCCGGCCTGAAGCGGCGCCGCATCGCTGAGGGCGATCTGTGGGGCCGTGATCGGCAGACCACCGGCCCAATCGAGGCGATGTTCACGCCTGAGAGCCCGTTCAGCTACAAGATCACGCCGCACATCACCTACGGCGAGTTCGCGCTGAACCAGGAGGCGCGGCGCTTTGATCACCAGCATCAGTGCGACACAGCGCTCAAGCTGGCGCAGCTCCTCGAGGAGGCGCGTGCGCAGTTTGGTGGCAAGCCGGTGGCGATCACCTCGGGCTACAGGCCCGCAGCGATCAATCGTGCTGTTGGTGGCGCCAGCCAGTCCGAGCACCTCTACGACGCGCCGGGTGTCGGTGCGGTTGATTTCTACATCAACGGCGTGGACATCAACGCGGTGCAGGACTGGTGTGTCAGGCAGTGGCCCTATTCGCTGGGCTATGGCGCACCCAAGGGATTCGTCCACGTTGGCATCCGCCAGGGCAGTCCTAGGGTGCGTTGGATTTACTGACGACTGCGTGCCCCTTCCCGACTACGAGATCCACCACCTGTGCAAGAAGCACAGGTGGTGGTGCCGTTGCCCGAGGCCCTGCGCGGAGCTGCCGATGGCTGAAGTTCAAGCTCCGGGCCTGCACCTGCGCCACTGGCCGGCCTGGTTGGCGCCAGCGCCGCGGCTGAGCTTAATGGCCTGGGTGTGTTGACCTGCGGCACCTAGGAGCGTACCGTTGCAGAGCAACCCACACATGCACCGCAAATGGCGCGACAGATGCTGACCACCCCCGTAGGCCAGGCCTATTGGGCGAAATGCTTTGAGCCTGAGGAAGACCGTTTCGACGAGGGCAAACCCCGTTGCTGGTCGATCAGCTGGGCCCTCGATCAAGACGACCCGGCCACCCTGGGGCTAATGCAAACCATCGAGGAGGAGTTCTCCTCCATCAACGGCGAGGGCGCCAAGCCCAGCAGGAACGCCTGGCCTTTCAAAGAGCAGACCGACAGGGACGGCAACTACACCGGCCTGATGGAGTTTCGCTTCAAGAAGAACGAGACCACCAAGAAAGGCATAGTGCTGCAGGCACCGACCGTCTACGACAGCCGCAAAAACCTGTGGCCGGCCGGTGTCCTGATTGGCAATGGCAGCAAGGTGAAGGTGGCCTTTTCCATCTGGGGCTGGGAGGACAAGTTCGGCAAAAAGGGCGTGAGCCTCAGCTTTGAAGCGCTGCAGGTGCTTGGGCTGGTGCCCTACGAGCGCACGGCTCCGGGCGATGCGTTCGGTGTGGAGAACGGCTACGTGGTGGATACCCCTGCAGATTCCTTTACCGATCCGGTGAAGGAAAACTTCGAGGAGGCCCGCACTCCTCGCCAGCGACTTCGGTCTATTTTTGAAGATGCAGACGAAGAGATCCCCTTCTGATGCGCACCGCCGACTTCGAGCTACGTGTCCCTCTGATGTCTAAGGCCCGGCCCCGTTCGCCCAGCAGCGGCGGCCGGCCGTACATGCCCAAGGCCTACATGGACTGGAAAGCAAATGTGCGGGCGATCCTCGCCGAGTGGTGGACCGTCGAGCCCATCGAACAGGTGGGCTGCCTGTGCCTTTCGTTCCGTGGCCCTGCCCGTGGCGATCTGGACAACATGGCGGGCGCGGTGCTGGATGCCGGCAACGGATTGATATGGCGTGACGACCGGGTGGGCGTGCTGCCCACCCTCGCCTTGCGCTGGACGAAATCTTCAAAAACAGACCAATCCATCCACATGAAGGTTATTTGGGAATGACACTCGCAACAGTTCAAGATCCAGTCGGTCCCCTGGTGGCCGGCACCCTGCACCCGGCTATCACAATCAACTGGGAGGCGGTCAAGTGAAGACACCCTTCCCGCCAGTTGCTGAGCAGTCCTGCCTCAACTGCATATATCTGCGCGATGGTTTTTGCCGCCGCAATGCGCCGGTAGTTCTTGCCAAACCCTCGACCTGGTACACATACGCCCAAGCTTCCTGGCCGCTTGTCCTTGTCAGCGACTGGTGCGGCGAGTGGATTTCGATGGAGGTGGGGCTATGAAATGCCCCCACTGCGGCCATAAAAAGAGCCGCGTCACCGAAACCCGTGCCGGTGATGACTGCGATCGCCGCTGGCGGTTATGCCTGGACTGCGCTTGCACCTTCGCCACGTTTGAACGTGTGGCGATCTACGCCGGCCGCGCTGCTGGCTACGTGGAACTAGGCGCACCACCTCCCCCACCGCCTCTGCTCGAGGTGGTGCCAGACCATATTCCTGAGCCCACGAAAAAGGTTGCGG
>Ga0247843_1003243_pt1 | contig 27297 bp, 23 predicted proteins | sample LaCruzMarch2017__FD_192420 | JGI IMG/M metagenome (GOLD analysis project Ga0247843, IMG submission 192420) | Freshwater microbial communities from meromictic Lake La Cruz, Castile-La Mancha, Spain - LaCruzMarch2017_8m | ecosystem: Environmental > Aquatic > Freshwater > Lake | place: Spain... | reverse complement strand
TCTTCTAAAATACTATAAACAAAATTATTTGACAGGCCTTCTTTCTCCGTAAAATTGGTAAAGGATTTCCCATCGTAGCGACAGACCCCGCCATAAGTGCCGAACCAAAGGTTTCCGGTTTTATCTTGCAGCATACAACGTATGTTATTATGCTTTAAGCCCTGCAAGGTTTTATAAAACGAAAAATTAGCGGGGTTAACATCTTTTGCTGCGGCATCTTTTGCTATTACAACTTCAGGTATGCCAGCTGGTTTTGTTATGCCAATGGTTAAAATAGTTTTTGGCAATAACAAAGTATCGGTGCCGGGAGTATTTATTTTTGGTAATCCGGCTACAATAATTTTTGGTTGCCCGGCAATGTGTACGTTTAAATTTGTTGGGTTTACTTTTGGTGCGCCTGCTTTTACAGTGGTTGGTATGCCAGCGGGGATTGTTTTTGGTTCACTTACACTATCTTTTGGTACGAGGTAGCCCTTGGCTTCGGTAATTTTAGGTGCAAACGAGATCTGCTGTTTTTTTTCATTGTTATTGCACGACAATAAAAAGGCAAATAAAAGTAGAGCTATAATTTTATTCATAGTTTAAATATAAATAAATATTTTAAATGACAAACAGAAGGTTGAGAAGTGCAAATAAACTGTGTGGCGGCAAGACCACTAAACCACCACAATTTGCTGACCTGTGCGTATAGACCTAAGTGTAATGACCTTTGTGTAATCAGCCGCACATTTTGCAAGCACATTTGGCCGCTTATTTCCAAAGGCAATAAGTTTAGTTTGCGCCAAATAAGCTTTCAAAATTCCCTCCCCGCCTGTGTGGTTATTAGAACAAGCAATTTTCCAAATTGCCTACCCTATCGCACAGTAAAAACTAAAAACTATGTTCCAAACTAAACATTCGGCAACCAACTAACCGCAAAGACACATAACCGCTTAGTTCGGCGGACACGTATCTGTGTGTAAACCAAGTAGGGCGCACTGAAACATAACAGCACCTAAAAAAAATGCGGGCGGAAGTATAAGTTTTTTGCCTACAAGTTGCCGCTTCGCGAAAGTTTCTTATTTTTATGTAGGCAAAAAAGAGTACAGTATTTCGGCAACTAATTAATATTGTGGTGGTAGAAAACATTTCGGTTTCAAAGCCGCACTTCTTTTAGCTCCAAAACGTTATGCCTCACCCTAAAAGACGACCGTGCTAAACAACTACTGACAAAAAAAGAGCTGAAATTTGTTAAAAATTTTACCTTGATTTCCAAACACAATTGCAAAAAAATGACGAACTTGCAACACAATGAGCAAAAAGTATTCAGACATAAAAATTAAACTCAAATTAGAGATTACCAAGACGGAAAATAACGACTTGGCTCATTTGACGCACTTTTTTCAGAACCACAAAAATGGAGTTTCTCAATACTACAAACCAACTGCAACAACTTATTTGACAGATTTACACGATAAATTGAACATTGTCGAGGAACCAGACTTTCAATATTATTTACCAATAAAATGGGACATTCCATTTCCACCACCAACGACACCAAAGTTTAAATTTATTGACTTGTTTGCAGGTATTGGCGGCATAAGATTGGCTTTTCAAAATCTTGGTGGTAAATGCGTTTTTACAAGCGAGTGGGACACTTATTCAAAAAAAACTTATGATACTAATTTCGGAGAAGTACCTTTTGGAGACATTACTAAAATAAACGAAAACGAAATTCCAGACCACGACATTTTATTAGGAGGTTTTCCTTGTCAGCCGTTTTCAATTGCAGGAGTTTCAAAGAAAAACGCCTTGGGCAGAGCCCACGGCTTTTTAGACGAAACTCAAGGAACATTATTTTTTGACGTTGCAAGAATTATAAAACATAAAATGCCAAAGGCATTTATGTTGGAAAATGTAAAAAATCTTGTTTCTCACGATAAAGGAAAAACTTTTACAGTCATAAAAGAAACTTTAAAAGAATTAGGTTATTCAATTCATTTCAAGGTTTTGGACGGACAACATTTTGTACCACAACACCGAGAAAGAATAATCATTGTTGGTTTTAACAACAAAGTTTTTAAAGGCGAAGAAACTTTTGAATTTCCGAAAATGGGAGATACAAAATTTGCCATTCGAGATATTTTAGAAGAAGAAGTTGACCCAAAATACACCTTGTCGGACAAACTTTGGAATTACTTGCAAGAATATGCGAAAAAGCACAAAGCCAAAGGTAACGGTTTTGGTTTTGGATTAACCAATTTAGATGGTATTTCAAGAACAATGAGTGCAAGATATTACAAAGACGGAGCAGAAATTTTAATACCGCAAGACGGATTAAACCCAAGAAGATTGACACCAAGAGAATGTGCAAGACTTCAAGGATTTTCTGATAGTTTTATCATTCCAGTTTCTGACAATCAAGCCTATAAACAATTTGGAAATTCTGTTGTAACACCATTAATTCAAGCAGTTGGAAAGAATATTATAAAAGAAATTTTGAAAATCAATGAACCTAAAAAATCTAAAGTCGCTGTTCATTGATAACGGTTGTACAAAAATTTACATCAAAAAACTTTCGCCAAACGACAATTCGAAAAATCAAGTTTACTTCGGTGGCAGCTTTGAAATTTTAAACATTTTACCGATTTCTGAAATCAAAAATGAAGAAGCTGGAGATTGGAATAAAGAACGGTTCAAAGCTTCAATAAATTTTTCTTGGATTGCAGAAGATGGAAATTTGTTTCCTGCACCAAATGCACAACTTATACTATACCCTAAATATCCCGAAGTTAGATTTTCAGGATTTTTGGCGAGATGCCAAAATCCACCGTCAGCATTAATGACACAAAGGCTTGCCGATAGACTTTTATTCTTTTCAGTTGCAAAAAACGGAACTATTTTAGGTTACGTTGCTGACCCAAATTCTGAAATCGCAAACGAATTTATAAATCAACAAAATATTACCGAACACGGAGTTTTTAAAGTTATTGAATTGCCACAAGTGGCAAATAACAGAGCCGATTTAATTAATGAATTGCTTCGCATTCATCAATTGGGTTGGATAAAATCAAAACGACTTGACCGACTTGGAAACATTATGGATTGTGAAGCACCAAATTGTGGTGGTTACACCTTAGAAGCCGAATTGGGAATTACACCAAATGGATATTCTGAACCCGACTTTTTAGGTTGGGAAATAAAACAATTTGGCGTTGCTAATTTTGCAAGAGTAAACTCTGCAATCATAACTTTAATGACACCCGAACCAACTGACGGAATTTACCGAACCGAAGGAGCGGAAGCGTTTTTAAGACAATATGGATATGCAGACAGAACAGGAAGAGAAGATAGAATAAATTTTGGTGGAGTTCATAAAACAGGTGTTCGACATCCGTTGACAAATTTAGAAATGCAATTAATTGGTTTTGACGCAGAAAGTGGCAAAATTAGAAATACAAACGGGCGTATTTCTTTAGTTGACATTAACGGAAATGAGACTGCTTCTTGGAGTTTTGCTTCTATGCTTTTACATTGGAACAGAAAGCACAATCAAGCTTGTTACGTTCCTTCACTTTCTGAAACGGTTAACGAAAGAAAATACAAATACGGAAACAATATAATTTTAGGAACAGGAACAGATTTTCAACTTTTTCTCGGACAAATGGCGAACGGTAACATTTATTACGACCCAGGTATAAAAATGGAAAATGCTTCAACAAAGCCGAAAATTAAAAAACGAAGTCAGTTCAGAATTAAGTCACAGAATTTACCAAACTTGTATAAAGTAAACGAAGTTTTAGACATAACGAAATAGACAAAATAACCGAAAAATAAAGGGCGAAGGCATAACACGGGTTTGGCAAAAGTGGCGGTTCAGTGCTCCGCAGACACATTTGTGGTTAATCAAAGTTTGGTTCTCCGCATCAACATTTGTGGTGAAAATCGCCACCTTCGCCAAGCCCGAAACCGTTATGGGCAAGCTTGAAATAAATCCATGTATTTTTAAAATAGAAAATTATAAGTAAAATGAAAAACATCTCCCTGCTTTTATTATTATTATTATTATTGACATCAAAATTGTTCAGCCAAGGTTATCCATGGGAACGGCCCCTTAAAACAGCATGGTCTAATGACGGTATTACTTTTAGCACTCCAACTATTTTTCAGGACTCTTCTGGAGTGCCCTCCATAATAAAATGGAAAGGCGATACACTAATTTGTGCTTTCCAATGGTTCAGGATTCCTAATCCTTCTCCGAGTTGGGATAGAGTTGCAGTAAAATTCTCATACGATAACGGAATAACTTGGACGCAACCAACTCCAATTGTTGTAAATGGACTTCCGCCAAATTACCAAAGACCATTCGACCCAACTCTTGTTATTTCTAATAGCGATAGTATCCGAATTTATTTCTCTTCAAGTAATGGATTTCCAATTGGCGGTTTAGATTCAACAGTAAATACATATTCGGCAAAAAGTATTGATGGTATTAACTATACTTTTGATACTGGTGCAAGAGTTGATGAACTAAATAACAGAGTCATTGATCCTGCAGTGATATATTTCAAAAACGCTTATCATTATTTATCACCAATAGGCAGCCCGCAGCAAGGAGCATATCATTATGTTTCTCCAAACGGGCTAAATTTTATGAAGGTGCCAGATATTCCATCTAACAATAACCATAATTGGACGGGCAATTATATGATTAACGATACCAATGAACTTCGATTTTATGGAGCGGGAGGCACAGGAGTTTGGATTAATTCAACTTCCAATGGAGGTGTATGGAATGGGTATGTAAATACAAATATTCAAGGCGGAGACCCTAGTGTATTAAAAGTATCAGCTACTAACTATCTAATAGTATTTGTTGGCAACCCATATTCAACCGGTTTTAACAATGAAGTATCCAAGAAGGAAAGTATTACTATTTATCCAAATCCAGCGAGCAATCATATTAATGTAAAAGCAGCTACTAAATTATTGAATTCTGTTTACACTGTTTATGACAATACAGGAAAAGCAGTATTAGCAGGAAAAATAAATTCAGAAAACACAATCATTGAATTAGGCAATTTATCTGGAGGTATTTATTTGTTTAGTGTTGGAGATAATTTGAAACAGACATTTAAAATAGTAAAGGAATAAGCCAGCCCATAACAGCACCTACAAAAAATTGGCGATTCAGTGCTCCGCAGACAGTTTTATGGTTAATCAAACATTGGTTCTCCGCATCAACATTTGTGATAGAAATCGCCAACTTCTTGTAGCTGCAAAACGTTATCTTCTACCCTGAAAAACGATTACACCAACAAACAAAATTATTTTAAAAATAATTGGACTTTATTTGTCCATTTAAAATATTTTAGTAAATTTGGACAAAAATTGACCAAATGGAAATTGTGAAAAAGCATTCCTCTTTTGGCGAACTTTTAAGAAGTTTAAGAGAAGAATCAGGACAGACATTAAAAACGGTTGCAGAAAACTTGCAAATGGACACTTCACTTCTTGCGAAAATCGAACGTAACGAAAGACAACCAACAAAACAAATAATTAGCCAAGTTGCTGAATATTTTAACGTTGATAAAAAAGAATTACAATCAGAATTTTTAAGTGATCAAATCGCTTACAAAATTTTAGACGAGGAAGCAGACATTGAAATTCTTAAAGTTGCAGAAGAAAAAGTAATCTATCTAAAAACCGTGAACAATGGAAAATAAAATAAAAGTAGTAGAATTGTTTGCAGGTGTTGGAGGTTTTAGACTTGGACTTGAAGGTTGGAACGGAAAAACTGCATCATCAAACTACAAAGAGAATTTTGAAAGTCCTTACGAAATAGTTTGGAGCAATCAATGGGAACCATCCACAAAAGTACAACACGCTTCCGCTGTTTACGAAAGGCGTTTTGGAATGGATAATCATTCTAACAGAGATATTGCAAGTGTTGAAGTGTCAGAAATTCCAGATCATGATTTGTTGGTCGGAGGTTTTCCGTGCCAAGATTATTCTGTTGCAACATCTTTGAAGAACTCAAAAGGGTTGATTGGAAAAAAGGGAGTTTTGTGGTGGTCAATTCACAAAATTCTATCAGAAAAACAAAACAAACCAAAATATTTATTTTTAGAAAATGTTGACAGACTTTTAATTTCACCATCTGGACAACGTGGCCGAGATTTTGCTATTATTTTACAAAGTTTAAACGATTTGGGCTATGCGGTTGAATGGCGTGTTATCAATGCAGCAGAATTTGGAATGCCACAAAGACGAAGACGAATTTTTATTTTAGCATATTTAAATAATACTGAAATTTACGAAAATATTAAAAGTATTAAACCAATAGAATGGATTTTGGAAGACGGAACTTTGGCAAATTCTTTTCCCTCAACTGCTGTAAATTCTATATTTCCAAAACAGTTTAAGCTAAAAGGAGACATTGTTTCCATTTCTGAAAACTTTAACAAAGGTGGTGTAACAGGAATGTTTGAAAACTCTGGATTAATGATTGACGGTAATGTAACAACCATCAAAACTCAAGCAAAGTATGAAGGCAATTTCACAATTCTAAAAGACTTAATCCAAAATGGAGAAGTAACTGAAGATTTTTACATAAATAACGAAGAACTAGACAAATGGAAATATTTGAAAGGACCGAAAAAGGAAATGCGAAAAAACGCTGACGGTTATGAATATAATTATAGCGAAGGTGGAATGATTTTTCCTGACCCATTAGACAAACCATCACGAACAATTATAACTGGCGAAGGTGGGAAATCCGCATCAAGATTTAAGCATGTTATTCAAACACCAAAAGGTTTTAGACGATTATCGCCTGTAGAATTGGAAAGGTTAAATATGTTTCCTGATGAGCACACAAAAATGGATGGAATTTCTGATACTAAACGAGCATTTTTTATGGGAAATGCTCTAGTTGTAGGTGTTATTGAAAAAATTGGAATTGCTTTAACTGAAAAAATTAAAAATGAAGTTACAATATAATCCGGGCGACAAAAACTCTGTAATTGATTATGCGAAAAAGTTAAAAGGAAAATCTTTACGTCAAGTTTGTGATGTAAAGATCCTAGATCATTCATATTCTGGAAAAGGAAACTTTGGACAAGTTTTAGAGAAATTTTACTTTGGTTATGAACCAAATTCTATAGCAGAAGCCGATTTTGCACAAATTGGAATGGAATTAAAATCTTCTCCTCTAAAAAAGTTGAAAAATAGTGAATATCGCTCGAAAGAACGACTGGTTTTAAATATCATCAACTACATTAATGTTGTAGACCAAAATTTTGAAAATAGTGATTTCATCAAAAAGAATGCAAGTATTCTTTTAATTTTCTATTTGCATCAACCTGATTTTGACATTTTGGATTATCTGATAAAATTAGTTGATGAATGGAGTTTTTCGTCAACTGATTTAGAAATAATCAAGAAAGATTGGGAAACAATCACCAAAAAAATTGCTGACGGAAAAGCACATGAACTTTCTGAAGGAGACACTTTTTATCTTGGTGCTTGCACAAAAGGTGCGAATGCTTTGTCTGTAAGAAAACAACCTTTTTCTAAAATACCAGCAAAACAAAGAGCATATTCTTTCAAGCAAGGTTATGTTAATCACATTATTGCATCAATTGCAAATCACCCAACAGAAATTTACGGAAAATTAATAACTTCGGTCAAAATCGCTAAAAAGCAAACAATTGAAGAGATTGTAATTGACAAATTCAAACCTTATTATGGAAAGACAATTGAAGATATATTGGCCATTACAGACGTTAAAATAAACACAACTGCAAAAAGTTTCTATGCAAATCTAACAAAAGCAATCTTAGGCATTGAGCTTGATAAAGAAGTTGAAGAATTTGAAAAGGCTGAAATTATTGTTAAAACGGTAAGACTAAAAGAAAATAATTTACCAAAAGAAGATATTTCATTTCCCACTTTTAAATATGAGGAAATCATAAAAGAAGAATGGGACGAATCTAATTTCAAAGATGTTTTGGAACATAAATTTTTGTTTGTGTTTTTTCAATTTGAAAACGATAAATTGGTTTTGCGAAAAGTGAAATTTTGGAATATGCCCTATTCTGATATTCTTGAAGCAGAAAAAGTTTGGGCTAAAACAAAAGAGATTGTTAAGAAAGGAAAAATTGTAAAAGAAGTTGTTGGAGGTACTCGCTACACAAACTTTCCAAACAAATCTTTCAATTCTGTTTCTCATGTTAGACCACATGCACTAAATGCATCAGACGCATATAATTTACCAACAAAAGACAAATTGACGAAAGCAAAAGAATATACAAAGCATTGTTTTTGGCTTAATAACACATATGTAAGAGACGAAATATATTTGAAATAAAAAAAGGGCAAAAGATAACAGGCGCTTAGCAAGATTTTTCTGCCGCAGGCGCAACACAGAAAAACCTCGCCAAGCGCCAAACCGTTACCTGCAAGCCTAAAAAACGACACAGCAAGAATGAACGACAGAAATAAACATAAAGTAACGGGACAAATGAACCATCAGACAGCCGACCCAAAAGCCAACGCTTCTGTATTTTTATTTTTTTCCCATCGCACATTTTTTAAAAACAATTTTAGCCCACCGCACAAACGGCACATTTGCTTTTGCCCGACACAAAAGCCGACCCTTCGCAAAACCAAAAGAGCCATTTTTTGTAACTATTCAGTCCCCAATTTAGCAACGGTCATTAAAGCATTCAAAATGTTTTGACCTGATTTTATAGATGTGTCAACAACAGATCTTAAAATAGCAAAACCATTAGCCCCATTAATAGATTTAAATTGTCCTGATATTTTTTGTTTTACTTTAATATTTCTGATTGCTCTTTCGGAGCCATTATTGTCGGGTGGTACTTTGGGATGGTATAAAAAATACAGGATGTATTGTTGATGTTTCAATAAGCTTTTTTGCAGCGTTTTTGCTTTACTATGGTCTGCGTCAATTTCCATTACAATCAATTGTTCTAATTGTAGTTGTAATTTTTCGCGTTCTTTGCATTGACCGTAATAATCTTTTGAGGTCAATACTTTTTTGAGCTGTATTGCATTTATAAGTAAAGCCTTCATCTCAACAGCCCATGCACAATCGCTGTAAAGTTCAACGATATATTTCAAATCTCTAAGCAAATGAGCTGTACAAATTTGATGGTGCAAAGCGTCGCAATTAAAGTGACATGCAAACCTATCATGTTGCAAAACAGCATTAGGCAATCCTTCAGAAAAATTATCTTCAATTGTTTTAGATCCTCTATTATCTGAGTGAACAATAAAAGTAAGGTCTTCATTTTGCCACGTCCACATCCAATTATTTTCTCCATTTACTTTTATGCCTGTCTCATCTGTTCCTATAAACTGACTTTGGTAAAGACGTTTTTTTATTTGTTCGTAATGTGGCTTAGCTTTTTGCACGAGTCGATTTAATATATTATTGATACCGCCAACGCTTACCGGCAAATCCATAACATCATTAAAAAATTCCTGCATTCTTTTGTACGGCATGTATTGTCTTGTATGTAGGTAGCCTATAAGTGATTCTACACTTGTTCCATACTGTATCTTAGCTGAAACATAAGTTGGAAATTTACTTTCCATTTGGTGTCCGCATGAACATGTTTTGCGGTAAATTCGGTGCTCAGTACAAATGGGTTTTATAACGGGAATATCAATTACCTGACGTGTTTCAATTAAATCTTCTGGTACGTTTTTTAGGTCTTCGCCACAGCAATTACAAAATCCTGGGAGATGTTCAATTACTTCATCAATTACTCCAGAACATTCAAGGGTTTTACCTTCGTGGTTAGGTTGTCCGCCAACTTTTTTATCTGATTTTTCACGAAGACTTTGGTTCCTTAACGGACGATTTTCATCTTTTGATGGAGGTGTATGAGAATTGTTGCTGTTCTTTTTATTCTTGAGTACAGACAACTTAGATTTTAAAGAAATGTTCTCTGCAGCCAACCTATCCAAAGTTTGTTGTAGATGGTTTATTTGGTTAAAGAGCGATTCTATTAAGATTTTTGTATCCAAAAGATTATAGTATTTGTGAACACAAAGAAATAACATATAAACGACAAAATACAATGTGACAAAGCATTTTAATCAACAAATTCAATTAGTTCTACACAAAAAAAGCAGCAAAAAAACCGAAATTTTTAAAACAGAAAAAAAATGTGCATAACTATCGGAAATAAAACTTTTCAATTATATTTGCATGACTGAATAGTTACCATTTTTTTTCCAAAGAATTTTTAATCGTTAAATTTGAAACATGAAAGAAATAGTTAGACCAGAATGGAATTGTGGTAGATTCCACAAAAAAAACTCAAAAAGTCATGCATTACTTTATAATCTTATTGAGGGCATGGCATATTATTTTGAAGAAGAATCCGCGGATATTGTTGGTTCAATTTTACGATTCCCTAAAAATGGTGTAATACCAATACAAGCACTTATTGAGTCAACTTCCAATTTGTATTCTGAAGAAGAAATAACTCAGTTTTGTAATGAACTTGTTTCAGTGGGGCTACTTACAGAAGGTATTTTATCGGAGTCAGTGATTAAAGAAAATCGAAAAATTGTTGGAGATTTAAGAAAAAGACAATCGATTGAAATTGAAAAAACTGTTCAAGAAAGGTTGCCTTTTCAGCAAAATGACGCTGAGGATATTTATATGGACATTATTGAAAAGGATAGAATTCCTTTTGTTGTGATGTTTGAGTTGACATACAGTTGTAATGAAAAATGTGTCCATTGTTTCAATCCGGGTGCTGCTAGAAATGAAAACGAAAAATCAACAAGAACTGAAAGAGAAGAGATTGATATTCTACACTATGAAAAACTCTTGAATGATTTACAACAAATGGGGGTTGTGAAAATTATTCTAACGGGAGGTGACCCTTTTGTTAAGAAGGATATTTGGAAACTAATAGAACTAATAAATGAAAGGGACTTTGCGTTAGATATTTATACCAACGGACTAGGATTACTTGGAAGGGTTGAAAAACTTGCCAAATTTTATCCAAGAAGCGTAGGACTATCTGTATATAGTGCTACTGATGAAGTACATGATAGTATAACCAGAGTTAAAGGATCATTAAAAAAGACGCTTTCTGTTGCTCAAGATTTTTCAGAATATGGAGTGCCTTTATATTTTAAATGCCCTATAATGAACCACAATGCAACAAGTTATTTCACAGTATCACACTTAGCTAAACAATTTGGAGCCATTCCGCAAATAGATATCACTTTGACTGATGCGATAGATGGTGACACAGCAATATCAGAACAACTTCAAGTAGATGGTGAATTGTTAGAAATTATTCTGAGAGACCCAAACATACCTTTGTATGTAGGTAAAGAGGCACCGAATTTCGGCAGTCAAGAAAGAGATAAAAATCAAGCATTCTGTGGAGCAGGTACAGTATTAATGAATATAACTCCGGAGGGCGATGTAACTCCTTGTAATTCATTTCCAACGCAATTTGGCAATTTAAAAGAAAATTCTTTCATTGATATATGGAATAATTCAAAATCATTAGATATTTGGCAAAACACGGTAATCAATGATTATGAAGAATGTGGCACACATGAAAGATGTGGATTTTGTAATCGATGTCCTGGTCAAAGTTTTGTTGAACATGGGTCGCCATTAAAAGCGAGCACTGCCAATTGTTATACCGCTAATGCAAGGATGAGTTTAGCGAAAAAACTCATTAATGGATATGACCCACTTAATGGTCAATCCGTAGAAATCAGATTAAGTAATATAAATGCCAATCCTATAGCAAGTGTTAATTCAAACAAGAATGAAGTAAATCATCGTAATAAAGAGTTGGTTTTAAATAAAAAAATTGCCAATAGTTAGGCATTATATAGCTAGGGTTAAGCATTTTCACCCAAGTAAAGAAAAATGTGTAACAATAAATTTTTAGCAATGAAAAAGAGCTTAAAAATCAGCCGTGCATCAAGCACTATTAAAATGGGTGGTTGCGCTAAATCATTCACAAATGACTGCGGCATCAACTACCGCAATGGTTAATTTAATGGGGCTGTAGTTAATCTACAGCCCTATTTCTTCAAAAACATGGAAACGTATAAAGTATTTGATTGGAAGTTTTTCTTCCATAACGAACAAGAAAAGAATAAGTATATTACCGAATTAAAAGGGTATATAAATAATAATTATTCTGAACTTCACGATCAACCAGGAGCAATAAGATACAATCTAGACAATGCAATTCATGGTGGCTATTTTGATTTGTTTTTATTAAATCCTCATCTTAATGATTTTTTATTAAATTATTTTAAGTCAACCTCCGTATTCATTAAATTTTTAAGGTATCGAAACCCTTTGCATTTAGCAGGGGAACAAGAATTACACTTTGATTGGATTGTAAAGGATGGTGAGATACGAATGGAAATGTTCGTCTTATTAGATGATATGGACTTATACAATGGAGGCCTAGTTATAATGCAAAATGAAAAATTAAAACCTATTGAAGCGGAGGCTGGGTCTTGCATATTGATGGACTCCTCAATTCTTCACGGAGGAAGCAAAAATAAAAACGGTAAATCAAGGGCACTAATTGATATACACATAGGTGTAACACCAGAAGTCAATGAACAATGTTTAAAACGCATAAAATTAAAATAATGGAAATAAAAAATCTTATACCTTTTTTATTTTTAGAAAATATAATTACTGAAATGGAACGTGATTATATTCTGAACTTTATTAACGATAAGAAAATTTCAAACAAAATTTTTGGTGGAACTCAAGTAATTAAAAAAGAAGATATTGAGGACGAAAAGTTATTAAATATACTTGATGGTTTGGTACGATATTTTAATGAAAATATTTACATAAATTTTTCTTCACACATAAATAATAAAATTCGAGAAATAGAAACTAGAACAAATCAAATTGTTTCCAACTTCACCACTGATGTTTATGGTCCTTTCATTTCGATTTGCGAGCCAGGTCACTTTATAAATGCTCACAGAGATGATTTTTTTCAATTCATAATATGTATAATTTATTTAGGTCATCTAGATAATACAAAAGCACAAACTACATCAATATTAAACGGGAAAGAAATTCTATCAATTTACAAAGAAGATGAAATTATACATGATAAAAACTATGATAACTTCAATAGAATAAACTTTGGTTATTCAAACAATTCTGCACTCTTTTTTTAAAATAATAAATATGCCTATCATATGGTAGATAAGCCAATAGAAAAGAATAGGGCTACAATCATGTTTTCAATTGAGATAAAGATTAATGAGAATTAGTATCATTATGCCCCCATTCCTTGGAGATTGTATAATGACTATACCGCTAATTAATCAGTTAATGCGAAATTATAAAGTATTCATTATATGTAATGATTATACATATAATTCACTTCCATTTCTTTTTAAGTATTTGCAAGTTTTAAAAACATCTTCCAGGCAGAATGAAATAGATGCTATTATTGATTTACTAGGTGATTCGAAGTCAGTAGAATTTGTCAAACAATCTAATGCCAAAGTTACTATTGGATTTCCAGACGCAAATTATAATTACACTTACAGTCTACCCCTCCCGCACACCTATAACCACGAGCAGGCTACAGCTATTTATTTAGCATCTTTAAATTTTTTAAATGTACCCCAACCTGATACCCTGAATTTCGACTTTTCATATAAGTGGAAATACAATAATCAAGATTTAATTCTTATAGCTCCTGGGGCGGGAAATTTAGAAAGATGTTTCTCAATAAATTCTTTTAATGAATTTGCAAAAATATTATCTAAAACAAAGAAAGTAAGTTTTATTCTTGGGCCATCAGAACAGCATCTTGCTAAATTTATTGAGAATCAACATAATATAATAACCACCAACTCAATTGAGTCAACCTTGGATTATATTTCTAAAGCAAAACTTTTGATAGCAAGCGAAAGTGGATTTATGCATTTGGCAGCGGCATATGGTATCCCATTGATTGGGTTATTTAAAATTGCCTCTCCACTAAATTGGTTTCCATATTCAAATTATCTCCAAGTTGCAGTTGGTAATGGCAAAAATAATTACACAAATTTAAAATGCAACGTAGAATTTCCAATCAACGAGCTTATCGCTAAAACTATTGCTATATATGAGAATATCAAAAATTGAATTTGAAAAAATAAATTGTATTGAGATTCCTATTGATTCGATTATTTATAATCACAAATCAAATAAACTATATCCTTATATTATTTCTGATAAGGAAACAGAAACAATTTGTTATAAACCAAGTCCACTTCATGGAAGAAGTATTATTTCTGATTTCAGTACAACAACAAACAAGTTCAAAATCACAAAAGGGAACGGCCTCACATATTTTCCTTTCGGTTTTGTATCGACAGAAGAGCTAGAAGATCATGCATGGGGTTATCTGAGAAAACAAGATGCAATTAGAGATTATAACAGCGGAGTATTTATCAAAAGCATAGGAATCCTTACAAATAATATGGAAGCTGTCTTTACTCTTAAAGACCAGCTATTTATACTTCCAAATTGTGTGTCAAAAATTGAACCCACGATTTTACAATACAATGTTATTTGTCCATTCCGCGTTTCAGATATTCCATTTTTGTCCAAAGAAGTGATTTTATACTTCGTAAATCGCTGGTCAGATTTGCATGAAAATATTCACTTTGAAATTCATTGCACAGCAGCGGAAGTTCTTTTAAAAAATATTAGATTAATGCATGAAAACGATGTTTTGCATAATGCAATTCATAGTCAAAATTACACGTTATCATTAGAGCTATTAGATTTTGAATTGTCACGAACTCCTGTAACTCCTTATGACAATGAAATTGATGAACAGTCATACAAAAATCTTCAAAAAAGAGAAATAATTCAATCTCTTGAAATAGTTAATCACATCGCATTTTTCTTTAAGGAAAAATTAAATAGTAAATTACTTCGACAAATTATGATTAAGAATGGTTTCGAAAATTATCTCTTTCCTTCATAAAGCAAGCACATTTGCAATTCGCACAAGCTAACGCACAGACCAAAAATTGCAAAAGAGCTTGCTTTGCCAACGCAGAGAAAATTGTTTTAAAAAAATTTCCCAACGCTTCAAAAAATAAAAATACACCGACACATAGCCCAACAATCACAGAAGACAATGACATGAAAACTCAATATTAACAAGGCTTACAACGACACGGTGGACAGAAGGCCAGCAGGTAACAGCACCTACAAGAAATTGGCGGTTCAGTGCTTCGTATGACAGTTTTGTGGTTAATCAAACATTCGTTCTTCGTATGAACATTTGTGGTAAAAATCGCCAACTTCTTGTAGCTGCAAACCGTTAGGCGCAATTGCAGGACGACCCTGCATCAACAGACAGACTGGATAACTTTTGACAAAAAATGAAACCTTATAACGACCAAAATATTAAATTTGACCAACTAATTTTTTGACAATGGAAAGAATAAAATTTATAGACCTTTTTTGTGGTATCGGTGGTTTTCGGACAGCGATGGACCAAGCCTGCATAGAAAATGACCTCATTCCCGAGTGTGTGTTTTCATCTGACATTGACAAATATTGCCAAGACAGCTATGAAGCTAACTTTGGGCATAGACCGACAGGCGACATCACAAAAGTTGACGAAAAAGATATTCCAGACCACGATATTTTATTTGCCGGTTTTCCTTGCCAACCTTTCAGCATCATCGGACAAATGCAAGGTTTCAATGACATTAGGGGAACATTGTTTTTTGACATTGCAAGGATAATAAAGCACAAAAAGCCAAAGGCTTTTGTGCTTGAAAACGTCAAACAACTTGTAGGACACAATGGTGGCGAAACTCTTAAAACAATTATAAAGACCTTAGAGAAAGATTTAGGTTACAATGTAAAGTTTGCTGTTCTAAATGCACTTGACTATGGACTTCCACAAAAACGTGAACGTGTAATTATCGTTGGACACAGAGAGCCAATTATGTTCAGTTTTCCTTCTCCAGTTAGACCATTCAAACCACTTTCAGAAATTCTTGAAAAGAAGGTTGACAAAAAACATTACGCATCTGAATACATTGCACAGAAGCGCAAAGAAACTCACAAATCAGCTTACAAACTTTCTATTTGGCACGAAAACAAAGCAGGTAATATTTGTTCTTATCCTTATTCCTGTGCTTTGCGTGCAGGAGCATCATACAACTATTTACTTGTAAATGGAGAAAGACGACTAACGCCAAGAGAAATGTTCCGCTTACAAGGTTTTCCCGACAGCTATAAAATTGTTGTTGCGGACGGACAAGCAAGAAAACAAGCAGGAAATGCAGTTCCTGTAAATTTAGTAAAAGCAGTTATTTTAAAACTATTACCGTTTGTAGCAACCTCTATGGATATGACTTCGGTTTTAAGAGAATATGAAGTCAGCTATGGAGAACAATAAATCACCGAAATTAAGAACAGTAAACAAGTCTGTTTCGGCTTTTCCGTTAAACGAATTTCCGAAAGACTTTCCCTTTTTGCTCGGCAAAGAGTTAATCTATTTGTTGGCTTCAAAAGGCAAACCCGAACTTGAAGGTTCTGAATGGGAAAGCATTTTTGCAACTTGCATTGGCGCAGACTGGAAACCTTCAAATGTTGGGCTTGACGATGTTGTAATGGGCAACACTGCTTGGGGTGCAAAGACTGTGAAAGCTACAAAGCCATCAACTCAAAAACGTGTAAGGCTAATTTCAGGACGAAACTCTCCGAATTATTCATTTGGCGAACGTAGCGACCAAAAAGCAGACCCGACTTTAATCGGCAAACTTGTTCTTGAAATTTGGAACGAGAGAGTTTCCGCAATCAGAGAAAAGTTTAAGCATTTGCGGACTGTTGTTTTAGTAAAATCAAACGACCTCTCTGAAGTTGTAGTTTTTGAATTTGAAACTGTTCGATACGACTATGAACTTTACAAATGGGAATGGAACAAGAATAATAACCTTGTTGGCACTCACAAAAAGACTGGAGAACATTGTTTTACTTGGCAACCGCACGGCTCGCAGTTTACAATCGTTGAAGACGTTCCAGAGAAATGTTTGGTAATAAAAATCAAACAACCAAAAACGCTTGACAAAGACCAAATTTTAAAGGCACTTGGGTTCGACAAATCTTGGGTGACAGTAACTCAAAAGACCAGTAAACCTTGACGACAGAAAGAGCAACAGCGCCTAACAGCGGTTTGGCAAAAGTGGCGGTTCAGTTCTCCGCAGACACATTTGTGGTTATTCAAAGTTTGGTTCTCCGCATCAACATTTGTGGTAAAAATCGCCACCTTCGCCAAGCCGCAAAACGTTAGCACTCACCCTAAAACCAACACGACCGACAATAAACGAACAGAAAAATGATAGATAAAATGCCAACGCTTCGCAAAATTAAAAGAGGTGTTTTGCCAACGCATAAGCCGACACAAAAACACCACATTTAATTTTGCCCAACCGCACCCAAGCCCACCCACCGCCCTGACAAAAAATTCATCTAAAACTTTGGCATCATAAACAAAATGACTAAATTTGCCAAAATTTGGCAACTTAATTATTATGCAAACAATCGGAACGACATTTAAAAACATACGAGAGGAACGCAACCTTCTTTTAGAAGACTTAACCAAAAAAACAGGTATAAGTAAAGCGGTATTAAGTCGTATTGAAAATGGTAAACGACTGCCAACTAGAGAACAGGTAAACCAACTTTGTAAATATTATAAGGCTGAAAAAAATGAAATAATTGTTCAATGGCTTAGCGACAAACTCGTTTATGAAGTTCAAGACGAAGATTTCGCATTAGAAGCAATGCAAGTAGCGGAAGAAAAAATTAAATACGGAACAAACGGAAATGGTCAATCGAATAATTTTGTTTTATCTCTGAACGGACAAAAACAAAAGAGAAAAATTGACGACTTTATAAATAAAGTTGTTCAAGGCGATTGCTTAGAAGTTATGCAATCAATTCCTGATAAATCGGTAAATATGATTCTATGCGATTTGCCCTATGGCACAACGCAAAATAAGTGGGATTCAGTTATTGATTTGCAGAAACTTTGGGCAGAATACGAAAGAATAATTAAAGATGATGGAGCGATTGTTTTGACTTCGCAAGGTATTTTTACTGCAAAATTGATTTTAAGCAATGAGAAATTATTTAAGTATAAAATCACTTGGATAAAATCTAAATCAACCAACTTTCTAAACGCTAAAAAACAACCACTTCGTAAACACGAGGATATTTGTGTTTTTTACAAAAAGCAACCAACCTACAATCCTCAAATGACAGAGGGCGAAGCCTACGACAAAGGAATTCGCAAAGACCAATATACAGGCAGTTACGGAGATTTTAAACCTAAACACGTAAAAAGTAATGGAGAACGCTATCCTAATGATATAGTATTTTATGAGGAGCAAAATATAGACGACTTTGTTTATATAAAGACGGCTGAATCTGAAGGAACTGTTTATCATCCGACACAAAAACCAATTGAATTAGGACGTTATTTAATAAAAACTTTTACCAATCCAGGCGACATTGTTTTAGACAATGCATGTGGAAGCGGTAGTTTTTTACTTTCTGCAATTTTAGAAAATCGCCAATTTATAGGAATTGAGAAAAATGAAGATGTATTATTACATAAAGTAAAGCCTACTGATTACATAAAAGTGTGTTCAGACAGAATTAAAGAAACATTAAAAAGAAAAGAAGTTGAAGAATCTACTTTAAGACTTTTCAGAGAACCAATTGCAAAATATCACACACTGAATTATGAAGTTAAATGAAAGAGCTTGGGCAGGGCAAATAATTAGTTGGATTAAACAATCCATCAATGACAGTACTACAATATTTCAAGACGCAACCAACGATGAAGGCTTGAAAGTTGCCTCAGGGAGAACAAAATTCCCTGATGTTCTTTTATTTACTGATAAAATTTCAGGTGTTGTTTTCAACGGTTGGGAATTGAAATTTCCTGATACGCCTGCTGACGATTCTGAAATGCTCGAAAACGCTTTGGAAAAAGCCGAGCGTTTAAAATCAAATTCTTTCGTTACTTGGAACGGTACTGAGGCAATCATTTGGAAAATCAATGATGATAATTATTCACTTTCAAGTTTGGAGAAACTGAAAGTTTATCCAAAAGAAAAAGACATTACCAAAAGAAATGATTTAGCCGACAGAAACAACTACAACAAACACGAAGCTAAACTTCAAAAAAGGCTAAATGAAATTTTACACGATTTAGGACAATTATATGAGAATGGAGAACTTAAAAATGCGATAAACATTTCATCAAATATTGTTGAAGCGGTAACACAAACTGCAATGCATTTTGTTCCTCAACTAAAAAATGAAATCAACGAACTTAAAGGCGATCATAAAGCTTTCAGAACCGAATTCAATCAATGGAAAATAATTGAGAGTGCTACACTTAAAATCCTTTCAACTTCATCAAGACGAGTTGAAAAAGTTGAACCCGAAGAAGTTTTAGCAAAGTTTACTTACTATAAATTGATTGGTAAAGTTTTGTTTTATTTGACACTTTCCGAAAACTTGTCAGGCAAAGTTTCTAAGCTAGAATTGAAAAACAGCAAACAAGTTCAAAAACAACTAAATGAATTTTTCAATCAAGCACAGAAAATAGATTATCAGGCTGTTTTTGAAAGTGATTTTACAGACAAAATTCCATTCAATGAAACAATAGATGAGTTACTTTTTAGACTTGTTGGAGTTTTTAACGAATTTGATTTTAAAGTTTTACCAACAGAAGTAATCGGCTACATATTGGAAAACTTAGTTCCGCAAGAAGAAAAACAAAAATTCGGACAATACTTTACCTCGGAAACTTTGGCAAATCTTGTTACATTTTCAGCAATAAAAAGCAGAAATGATGTTGTGATTGACCCAACATCAGGTACGGGAACTTTCTTAAATTCGTTTTACAACACTTTGCAGTTTTTTGGAAACAAAAGCCACCAACAAATTTTAAATCAAATTTGGGGTAACGATATATCTCATTTTCCTGCGACACTTTCAGTTATTAGTTTATACAAGCAGAAAGTTGATGATACAGCAAATTTTCCGAGAATAATCCGAAAAGATTTTTTCACGATTACGCCTAGTCAAACAATAGCAATTCCCGACAACAAAGACATTGATAAAATCAATCAAATTCTGATTCCGAAATTTGACGCTGTTATTTCAAATTTTCCTTTCATTCAGCAAGAGGATATTCCGAATGAAATTTTGAATACGCAGTTTGAAAGCGAGTTTGCGAAAACGCAAACCGCATTTTTAAACGGTTGTAAATTTGACATCAATGGAAAAAGTGATTATTACATTTATTGCTTTTACAACTCATTGAAGTTTCTCAAAGACAACGGTACTTTATCAGCAATTACATCAAACGCTTGGTTAGGCAAGAATTATGGCTTACAGTTCAAGAAATTCCTATTGGATAATTTTCAAATCAAATACATTGTAAAAAGCAATGCCGAGCATTGGTTCAAAGATTCAAAAGTAAGTACCATTTTTATAACACTTGAAAAAGGAACAAGCAAAGAACCAACGAAATTTATCACAGTAAATGAGAAGTTGGAAACTCTTTTTAAAGACAAAACATTACAACAGTTTGAAGATTTCTATACAGAAGTTGATAATTGCAACAATTCCAAAAACACAAATTGGAATGAGGATGAACAATTCAAAAATGTATTTCATAAAACTGACAAATCAATTACTGTTAGTATTGTTGAACAATCACATTTGTTAAAATCTCTTGCTTCACAAGAAAATTGGGCAACATATTTTGTTAGCCAGAATCCATTAGGAGTTTTTGAAAAGAAACTAATAAATCCTTTTCCAAGTATTTATGATACAGGCAGAGGAACCAGAACAGGTTGGGACGAAATGCACATTATCTCCAATGAGGAAAACAAGTCATTGAAAATTGAAAAAGACTTTTTGTTACCTATTTTAAAAACAAGTCAGGAACTGAAAACGATTGCTTACAGCAACAAATCGGAATACAATCTTTTTGTTTGCAACGAAGACGAAAAGAAGTTGAAATCGAAGTTCCCAAATGCTTACAAGCACATCAAAAAGTTTGAAACAACTACAAACAAAACAGGAATTGCATTACCTGAAGTTTTGAAAACAAGAAAACCGTTTTGGTATTCGCTTGCACCTGAACAATCTGCAAATATTTTCATTTCCATAAACCCAAGCCAACGATTATTTTTTTCGTTCAGCAATTCGCCATTGTATCTCAATCAAAGATTGGTTGCAATTCGTGTAAAGAAAAAAGACATTGAAATTGTCTCGGCTTTGCTCAACTCAATAGTTTCGCTTTTGATTGTTGAATTAAATGGTGTTTCAAGAAACTTGGGAGCATTGGATTTGAACGCTGACTTTTTCAAAACAAAAATGAAAATTTTTGACCCAAGTTTGCTAACTGACAAACAAAAGGAAAACATACTCGGGAAATTTAAAACACTTAATAAACGACAAATTCAGGATTACGAAAATGAATACAAACAAAAAGATAGGATAGCTTTCGATGAAGAAATATTAAAATCTTATGGCTTTAAGACAGATACTCTTCCTCAGTTGTATTCTATTTTAACTGAAACAATCAATAACCGAGTAGAAATGAAAAATAGATAAAATGTCAACGCTTTTGGTGGCACATTTGCATTTTTTCCAACCGCACAAAGCCAAGCGAAAAAATGCAAAAGAGCCACCAAGCCAACGCACCAAAGACAGACACGTAATGACAACGAACAAACACGACAGAAAAGAAGGGCGAAGTGCTAACAGCGGTTTTGCAAAAAAGCGGGTTCAGTGGTTAATTGAACATTCTGCCTCGCATCAACTTTTGTGGTATGTTGACAGTTTTGTGCTCCGAAATCCGCTTCTTCGCAAAGCCGCAAAACGTTATGCGTAATTGCTGGACAACACACTAATATCTAATAGACCAAAATAAATTCAATGGAACAACCTGCTGCGAAAATAACAGACGAGTTACTGGACAAGTTAATTCGACGTGAATTCCCAAATGACATTGATGAAGTCAAGCGCAAATTAAATACAATTGTTAGTGACAGTCAGGCTGGTAAAAATAGGTTTTCAGCAGCGGTACTTAAACTAGCTAATGGCGACTTGACAAAAATTGACGCTCTAGTTGAAAAGTGCAATGAAGACTTTCGTGACATTGTTTCAATGGCAGAATATCCTAAATGTTCCGACTATGGCTTTGGTGAAATTCCCGCAGACAAAACAAATGCTATTTATGACAAAGATTGGACACAATATTCAGACTGGTTAAACAAGTAAGCAACATCGCATAACAGCATCTAAAAAAAATGCGGGCGGAAGTATAAGTTTTTTGCCTACAAGTTGCCGCTTCGCGAAAGTTTCTTATTTTTATGTAGGCAAAAAAGAGTACAGTATTTCGGCAACTAATTAATATTGTGTAAGTAGAAAATATTGTGTTTCAAAACCGCACTTCTTTTAGCTCCAAAACGTTATAGCCAATGCTTAGACGGACGAGCCAAGCGCACATTTTAGCACATTTGGTCGCCCCATCACACGGGCGACCGCATCGCAACCAAAAGAGCTAAAATCTTCCTACCCACGGACTGTTAATAAATTCCCGACAAACAATTTGCACCTTAAGACTTGACCAATTACATTTGACACTTATTGTCAAGTAATAAAATGGAAACAGTAGGACAAATTATTAGAGCAAAAAGAGAATCCCAAGGACTTCTCTTGCGACAGGTTGCCGCACATCTCGACATCGACCAAGCTATTTTAAGCAAAATTGAGAGAAATGAGAGAAAACCGACAAAGGAAAACATAATTAAACTTTCTCAAATTCTTAAACTCGACAAAGACGAGCTGCTAATTCAATTTATGAGCGATAAAATTGCTTATGAAATTGCTGATGAAGATTGCGCAAGTAGAGTTTTAAAAGTTGCAGAAAAAAAAGTAAAATATTTAAGAGCCCACCCAATAAAAAGTTAATATATGAGAGACTATCAAAAAAACTCTAATATTAGTGTGGTTGAAGAACCTCAGTTGGACATAAGGTTTTCGGTAAAACCAAATTTCTTAACTAGCACTAAAAATGATAATTCAACAGAAACATTAAATGTGCTTTCCCTTTTTTCTGGCTGTGGAGGAATGGATTTAGGCTTTGAAGGCGGATTTTCTGTTATATCTTCTTCAATAAATGAAATTTTAACTCCTCACTTCATTGACAAAAAAATTGACAAAAAATTTATTCAACTCAAAAAAACAAGATTTAAAACAGTATTTGCTAACGACATTTTAACGGATGCAAGAAATGCTTGGGTAAATCACTTTTCAAAAAAAGGACATGATCCTGAGTTATTTCATACGGACAGCATTGTCGACTTAGTGAAACTTCATAAAAACGGAACTGACGTGTTTCCGAAAAATATCGATGTTGTTACTGGAGGTTTTCCTTGCCAAGACTTTAGCATTGCGGGTAAAAGAAATGGATTCAAATCACATAAAAATCATAAAGGTGAAATAAGTGAGAAAAAAATTCCATCAACTGAAACCCGCGGACAGCTTTATATGTGGATGAAACAAGTTATTGAAATTACCAAGCCGAAAATATTTATCGCTGAAAATGTAAAGGGCTTAGTTAATTTATCTAACGTAAAAGAAATTATTCAAAACGACTTTTCTTCTGCTGGCGATAACGGTTATATCGTTTTAGACCCACAAGTATTACACGCAGCAGATTATGGCGTTCCTCAATCAAGAGAAAGAGTAATATTTATTGGAATAAGAAAATCTGCACTAAAAAAATCTGCACTTGAAGAATTAGAAAAATTAAATATTTCTGACAAATACAATCCTTACCCGAATCCGACACATTCGTACACCGTTGAAGGGGAAGATTTAAAAAGACACGTTGAATTAAAAGAAATATTTGACGCTTTAGAAGAACCTGAAAAGTCAAATGACCTTTCTCAAAAATATTTTTCCAAAGCAAAATATATGGGCGCTCATTGCCAAGGGCAAACTGAAATAAAGCCTGCAGGAATTGGCCCAACAATAAGAGCAGAACATCACGGTAATATTGAATTTAGACGATTATCTAAAAAGAACGGTGGTAAAATCACTGAAGAACTTTCAAAAGGTTTAAAAGAAAGGCGATTAACTCCAAGAGAATGTTCATTAATACAAACCTTTCCGCCTGACTATGATTTTGTAATTGAAAATAAAAGCGGAAGAAAAGGTTCTTTTTTAGTCAGTCCTTCACAAGCATATAAAATAATTGGTAACGCAGTTCCACCGCTTCTTGCTTATAACGTGGCAAAAAGACTTGAAGACGTTTGGGATTTATATTTCAAAAAATAATTATGATAATTTCAGCAAATTCAGAGCCTAACAGAAAAGAGTTTAATAGCTTATTAGACTCAACAATCTTAGAACTAAGCAGCCACGCAAAGAAATCATCAAAGTCTGTCTCAAAGCTTTTGGGTCGAGACCTTGAACCGTATGTTAAAGATATAATGACTGATTTAGCTGTTGGAACTGCTTTTGAAAATTCAATTGAATTAATTGGTGGGCAGAAATTTCCAGATATAGTTGCGAAAAAATATTTTGGAATTGAAGTAAAAACAACGACACAGAATCATTGGAAAACAACAGGAAATAGTGTTTTAGAAGGAACAAGAGTTGAAGATGTTGAAAGAATATTTATGCTTTTCGCAAAGTTAGCAAGCCCAATTGAATTCCGTTGCAGACCTTATGAAGAATGCTTATCAGAAGTGGTAGTAACACATTCGCCACGATATTTAATTGATATGAATTTAGAAAAGGGTAAAACTATTTTCGATAAAATAAAAGTTCCTTACGACACTTTACGAAAAAAAGAGAATCCAATCAGACCAATTGTTGATTATTACAAAAGCAAACTAAAACCAGGTGAAGACCTTTGGTGGATAGACCAAGAGAATAGTAAAGCAAGTAATCTCGTAATAAAAATTTGGGCGAATTTGAGTGTAAAAGAAAAACAAGAAGTGAAAAATAAAGCAATGGTTTATTTTCCTGAATTGTTTAGTAATAGTGGTGACAAATTCGCTCGACTTGCAATTTGGTTAGTTACTCGTGAAGGAGTTGTTTGCCCTAACATTAGGGACTTATTTACCGCAGGTGGCAAAGGACAAATATTAGTTGGTAAAAAAACTTACAAAAATGTTCCTCGAGTATTTTTGAATCTCTTCGACAACTTAGATTATATTATTGAAACCATTGGGCAGACTTCATCAATTGAGCTATCTGACTATTGGGGTATAAAGACAAGTGAAAAGAAAAAAATCGCTGACTGGATTGAATTGATTTCTTTGCAATCGAAAAAAATATCGGACGCAAAACATTTAAATGTAAAACAAATATTGACAGAAATAATAGCAGAATGAGCCTAACCTTCGCAGTCATACACATTTGCAAGCCGCACAAATCTGCGCACAACCAAAGCTTGCAAATAAGTATGCCTGCCCGACACGCACTGACAGAAGGTAAAGCACTGGCTATAACAGCAAGCAAGCACAATTTTTGGCGCAGGGCTGCTCAAATACATGGGTGGACAATAGCCAAAAACTGATGCCTGCTTGCAAACCGTTAGGTTCAATGCCCGCGGTGAAAATATTTCAAACAAACATTTCGGTCGACAATCGAGTATTCATTTTAGTCCAAAACAATAATAGACCTAAATCTTCGTTATAGACACATGAAATTATTTTTTAATATTCTTTTAATTTTAATATGCGTTAACACAATTAAGGCTCAGTGTCCACCGACAAGTCCAACAACAATGACAATTACTGGGTTATATTCAGCAGACCTTAACCCAACAACAACTAGTAAAGTATATGTTACGCCAACCGCGACAATTACTGGCAATATTTATCTTAATAATTCATCCTTGTATAATTGTGGTACAATCTTATCAAAAAAAATCACAATGAGACAAAGTGCTAATAATAACCAATATGTCTTAGAAAATAATAATGTAATTAAATGCGACACTATATCACTTGATAGCCTCGGTCATTTGCATAACAATGACACTTTAATTTGTAATTTCTTTAACTTATATAATAATACAAGCGTAGACAATAATTACTGGATGGATGTAAATAGCGTTCTTATTGCATCAAAAAGCATGATAGGTTCACATGGTGCTATAAAATCAAATTACTTTGTAATAAAAGACACGAACTCTTATCTATATAATATATATGGCGCTCTATCAGTAAGAAAATTGCTTCACATTAATACTGGTTCTTTCATCAACGGTGTTATTTTTATTTGCGTTGATTCATGTTTCATAAATAACGGTCGTGTCAACAATCAAAATATGGTGACGTGGTCACCATATTTAAAAGTATATGGACTAAGCACAAACACCGGAACAATAAGCACAATAGACTTTTGCGACTTAACATCAACAAACGGTGGAATGTTAGATTCAAATTCAGGTACTCTTACTAATATTACCTATTGTACTTCTACACAGAACTTTTGCGACCTATCCTATACGGCAATTAATGAAAATAGCAGTAAATCAAAACAAATTCTTGTTTATCCAAATCCGACATTCAATTCAATAAACATTCAATCCGACCAAATAGAATTTGAAAACAGCGAAATTGAAATCATAAACTATTTGGGACAAACAGTTTTAAAATTACCTTACTCAAATAACATTTCAGTTTCTTCACTTTCATCAGGTTATTATACATTAAAAATAGTAACACGCGTTGGACAATTTCATTCTAGTTTCATAAAAGAGTAAGTGTTCGGCAGACAGGTAAGCTGTGTTTAAACTGGGTGGCGGGCACTAAAACCTAACAGTACCTAAAAAAAATGCGGGCGGAAGTATAAGTTTTTTGCCTACAATTGGTCGCTTCGCGAAAGTTTCTTATTTTTATGTAGGCAAAAAAGAGTACAGTATTTCGGCAACTAATAAACATTGTGTCGGTAGAAAACATTTCGGTTTCAAAACCGCACTTCTTTTAGCTACAAAACGTTAGGTGCAATGCTAGGACGTGCCTCGTACTGACAAAAATGACTAACTTTGACAATATAATTTGACAGAAAATATGACCAAACAAGACGCTTATAAAAAAATCGAAAAACTGGTTGAGCGGTTTGACGAACAAAAGGAATTTTACAGAAAATCAGACTATAATGAAACTCTAACAAGACGAGAC
>Ga0247843_1003242_pt1 | contig 27305 bp, 22 predicted proteins | sample LaCruzMarch2017__FD_192420 | JGI IMG/M metagenome (GOLD analysis project Ga0247843, IMG submission 192420) | Freshwater microbial communities from meromictic Lake La Cruz, Castile-La Mancha, Spain - LaCruzMarch2017_8m | ecosystem: Environmental > Aquatic > Freshwater > Lake | place: Spain... | reverse complement strand
CTTCCCGTAGGTCAACTTCCCGTAGGTCAACTTCCCGTAGGTCAACTTCCCGTAGGTCAACTTCCCGTAGGTCAACTTCCCGTAGGTCAACTTCCCGTAGGTCAACTTCCCGTAGGTCAACTTCCCGATTGTCAGATATGTCAACAAAGGATCGTAATTTTATGAGAAAAATTTATAACGGACCACGTGGGGGAAAATATGTTTTAGTAAAAGGGAAAAGAATTTACGTATAAAGAGTGTGTAAAAATTTAATTAGTTTATCTCAAAATTTCCACTTCTTTCCACAATCTGTACATTTACAGAATGTAGTCATAGGCTCGTCACAAGATCTAGTTTGTTGTTGATACCAATCAACTCTCTTACCCCTTTCTTTATCTCCCTTTCTTGACTCGTCTTTAATGCATTTGGAACAAGTGTGAATACCGCTCATAACCTTTGGTGGATTTTCTATATTATTTGTTTCTCGTGTATCATTGAATTGTTCATCTCTAAAATAGTGAGAGAGGAGAGACATTTTATTATCATCAAGATTTTTTATACATTCTCTATATTCTACGCCAAGAGATAATATGGTTAAAATTTCATAACAAACAAGAGAATACGTTTTCTTAAAGATGTCTTTTGTCAAGTCTGTCTTTTTTAAAGTTCTTCCAAAATTTTTTGATACTTCTCTAAGTGTGTAGTTATAAATAGATCTATCTATAGACTTTGATTCTTTGTCAAGACACGACTTTTCTATTTTGTTCTCGAGAGTTTTTTTTATAATATTGAGAGTTTTATTTCTAAGATCGTCGTCTAAATAACTAGGAGGTGAAATCTCATCTACTTCTTTCTTTTTCTTTAATCTTTTCGCTTTTGCTACTTTTGGTGGGTTTGTTCGTTTTCTTTTAAAAAGTGAAGTTTTTGATGATTTTTTCGGAGTCTCATCGTAAAATTCAGACAAATCTATTTCACCACTTTCACCACTTTCACCACTTTCACCATCATCTCCATTTTCTAGGTCATCGACTTCATCGTCGAGATCGTGTACTTCTTCCAATTCTTCATTGTCGCTCTCAAAAGAAACACTCTCATTTTCATCTACTTCATCTACTTCATCTACTTCATCTACTTCGTCTACTTCGTCTACTTCGTCTACTTCGTCTACTTCGTCTACTTCGTCTACTTCGTCTACCTCATTTTCATCTACCTCATTTTCGTCTACTTCATCTACCTCATTTTCATCTACCTCATTTTCATCTACCTCATTTTCATCTACCTCATTTTCATCTACCTCATTTTCGTCTACTTCATCTACCTCATTTTCTGAAAGATCAAAAACAATATCAGTTGACATATCAAATTCTTAAATATATAAACTTTACACGATAATTATATAGAAGTAATAACCCTCTATATAATTTTTGTAAATTCAATTTTCTCCTTTTTAATCTTCTTTTTCTCTTAGAGAATCCTCTTTAATAGAATGAAGGGACGACGATGCGGACGAAGTAGACGAAAATGATGCGGACGATGTGGACGATGTGGACGACGATGCGGACGAAACCATCGCAGTGGAGTTTGAACCAGTATCAACATTTTTATTATTTGATGAGGAAGTATCTCCCATTCCTCCCATTCCTCCCATAGTTGCCATCATACCTTGAACCGTACCAAACAGTTTTCCAATGTTTAGACTTCCATCTTGCATTCCTGAATTCATATTTGAAATTAAATCTGTAAACACTCCACTATTCATTAAACCCATGATGGCTGACATTGGATCGTTACTATTTGGATCGACATTATTCTCTATTTTCTTCACAAGATTAGAAAAGAATTCTCCCTCATTTGACTTCTCCTCTAATGACTTTTTAAGAATTTCCATAGCCTCTTCGCTTGGGTCAATCGAGTTTGTAATTACAAGAAGATGTTGCCAAATTACAGATGTAGTTTCAGAATCAGACATTTTAAATATCTCATCCATCTTTATATTAACTTTTTTAGAGTAGGAGATAATTGGATTAACTAGAATTGTTGCGTCTTTCTTCATTATTGCCTGATGATTTTTTTGACAAAACTCAGAAAAGGATTTAACGTGTTTTCTAATTGAATCACCATGCTTCAGGGATGTCTTTCCAAGAAGACGATTGTATAATAGAAGAGAATGTTGTTTGCTTCCAAACGTATCGCATAGATCTCCAACGAATTTATTAATATAGTCAAAACTTTTAAGAGTTGTATTATCCATATTGTCTTTTATTCTAGACAAGACTTTTTAGATGTTATTATCACTTTTTTGAATAGACATTAAATTAACTTCCCTCTTCAAAAAATGATATAGCACTCCTAAAGAATTCCTCAAACTCATCATGGGATACATATTGACCTTCAACAAATTCCGAAAAGAGTTCGTCTCTTATAGGAATGAGATTGTTTCGGAAAAAAGAGGATAATCTTGGTTTAGATAATATATTTCCTGATGTACTCATCTCTTCAAGTATTTCATCTCTCTCATCTTCCACTTCTAAATCTTTTATTCGTCTAGTCAATCTCGCTACAAGATTAGATTGAATCTGTCTTTTCCATCCAATCTCTAGAGAGAAGATTCTACCTTCTACTTCAAAACCACAAAGAATATTGACAACACGCGATACGTGACCAGACGAACAAGTATTTGCCATATCAATTAATTCCTCTATCATTCTCGTTTGTAATAAAGAACAATGTTCGTGTTCCAATATAATTCTCCATATTTTATTAAAGATTGTTTGAAGAGTCTGTCCTCCCTCATAAAGAGTTTGATCAATAGAAATACGAAGAAGAGAACTCTTTACAAGATCTCTTTCGGATTCTTTTAATTCGGATTCTTCAATCTTCCTTTTAATTTCTGAAAAGCAAATCTCTGGACCATTTCCCGACGATTCAGCCTTTAAAGAACCAAGAAATAAAATAAATTTTTTGACACTCTCATCTATCGTTTCGTCATGAACATTTTGACGATTTGTATAAAGAGTTCTAACTCCCTCCTCTCTTCCAAGAAGAGAGATAACTTCTTTTCCTATCGTTTTTGACGTGTAATCTCCCAGTCTCAACAGAAGATCAGAAACATCTGCTCTGAGATCGTAGTCTAATTCTGTATCCAATGCAAATGAAACTAAATCTCTATTTACAAGATTAGATACATCTTCGTTCGATAAAGTTTTTCCTTCAAGAGTAAAGACTAAATCGGTAGTGAGTTTTTTAATCCTTTGAAGTAAAAATTGAGAGGAAAGAATCTTATAACGAATAAATGTTTTTGGATGAACGAAAAATGCTAGATATCCATCTTGTAAATAGAGATTTATATTCTGGGATATTTCAGATTTAGACTGATTCTGTATACTCATGAGAGTTTTATATCTATATTCACAGTCCAAACATATATCTGTTATAATTCTAATAAATTTACACAATGTGTCCATATAATATGTTTTTGTTTCCATTAATGTTTTAATAATCTCAACTTGAAGAGGAATCGGAAATTCCAGCATATTTGATGAAATACAGTGAAAACAGTCGTACCCAATTTCCTTATTATCATCGTACAGTGTTCTAGCACATTCAGTTCGTATATTGAGATCTGTTTTACTTTTTAGAGCAATATCTTTTAATAGTTCTCGAAAAATATTAGTTGGAGCAAATGAAAACATTGATGCTATTTTGTTGATAGATTCCGAGCAAATATCCTTGTTTCTAATGTATAATTCATCTAACGATTGTGTTCTCATTTGTATCTCTTCATTTCCGTCAAAAAAAAGGTTTAACAATGTCTCTTCCGTCATTTTTGAAAAATCCACGGATTTTTCATTTTCCGAGTTTTCAGGGTTTTTGTGTGCGATAACAAGGTTTATAGGTGTAAGTCCAGTGATTATTGACATGTTTATTACTAGTCAATTATAATTTTTAACCCTTGGTTATTTAATTTTTTAAACTTTAAGGATTATCTTTGTAAAGAATAAAAGTCTATGAGTGTAGATCGTTCATGTGGACCGCGAAAGTCAAAAAAGAACCCTGATGCTTATACAAAAGAAGAACTTGTTTATATTGTTGTTGAAAAATTTGGTTATAAAAAATCAGAAGCCTCTTCGATGACAAAAGATAAACTTTGTGAAATAGTTAAAATGAAAAATAAAAAGGATAAAGAGGATAAAGAGGATAAAGAGGATAAAAGGGATAAGAGATCTTGTGGTCCTAGAAAAACAAAGAACAACAACGCTTACAGTCGATCAGAACTAGTCGAACTAGCAATATCTAGAGGGATAAAAAAGAGTGATGCAAAAAAAATGCGAATGAAGGATCTATGTGTTGAAGTATTAGGAGAAGAACCCGACGACGAAAAGGAGGTTGAAAAAGAAAAGGAAGTCGACTCCTTTGATTATGAAAAATGCAAATCATATTCTCTTGATCAGCTCAAAAATTTTTCCAGAATTGCAGGATTATCGACTAGTGGTGGAAAGAAAAGTCTTTGTGATTCTCTTGTGTCGTATGAGATAGAAAAGTTGAAAGACTCCTGTTTATCTATGGATTTTGACATTATTAAAAATTTTGCAAAAGAAAAGGGTATATCTTCTTCTGGAAGTAAAAAGACTGTTTGTGAACGAATTATGAATGTTGAAAGAAAACGTGTCGGAATAACCACGAAAGAATTAGACGAAGTAGACGAAAGAGATGAAGACGAAGTAGACGAAAGAGATGAAGACGAAGTAGACGAAAGAGACGAAGACGAAGTAGACGAAAGAGATGAAGACGAAGTAGACGAAAGAGATGAAGACGAAGTAGACGAAAGAGATGAAGACGAAGACTACCCTTGTATAACGAAGAGTAAACTACCGTTAAAAAACTATCAAAGGAGAGTAGTTAAACATATGTTAACACACAGAGGACTATTGACTATTTTTTCTCCGGGAATGGGAAAGACATTAACAGCTGTAACATCTATAGAGTGCGTTCTTTCTCAAAATCCCAAGATTAAAATTGTCATTATTACTCCAGCATCTCTTGTTGAAAATATGAAAAAGGAATTTAGAGCGTACGGGGCAGACCCTGACGATTCGAGAATAACATTTTCTACAATAAAAAAATTTTCAAATGATTTTGATGCTAAAAAAGTAAAGTGTAGAAATACCTTTTTGATAGTAGACGAGGCTCAAAATTTAAAGAGTTACAAGGGAAAGAGTGCAGACTCTGTTATTGAATGTGCGAAAAAGTGTTCTAAAGTTCTTCTCTTGTCGGCTACTCCTGTTATGAATCGTCCGAACGAAATAGTTAATCTCATCTCCATGATTGATGGTGAGGATCCGATTACTCCTTCAAGTTTTGACAAGTATATAATGACTGATGACCGAGAATTTGAAAATTATTTCAAATGTAAAGTGAGTATAGTAGAATCAGTTCGAACTGAAGATTATCCTGAATCTGAAGAACATATGGTTGAATTTGTAATGGATAAAAAATATTACAAAGCCTATAGAGATATAGAAAAGGGACAAGAAACCTCTTTATGTAGATCTCTTTTTGGTTGTGGAAGAAATCTTCAGGCATTTTACAATGGTATTCGAAGAGCTGCAAATAATATTGAATCCGAAAATGGACCAAAGATAAATTGGATTATTGACTACATACAAAAAACGAATAAGAAGAATAAGAGAAATAAAACTTTAATTTACTCCTCTTTTCTGAATGCAGGAAGTCGACTTGTAATGAAACGTCTTGATAAATTAAAAATACCTTATACACGAGTTGATGGAACAATGAGTAAAAAAGATCGTAAAATCTCAGTTGATAAATATAATAGTGGGGAAATAAACATTTTATTTATTTCTAAAGCAGGAGGAGAAGGTTTAGATCTCAAAGGTACTAGAGGGGTAATTATAACCGAACCTGCATGGAATGATGCAAATCTTGAACAGGTAAAAGGTCGTGCGATTCGTTATAAATCGCATTCATCTTTACCCACTTCAGAGAGAAAGGTTGATATATGGAATCTTTATATGATGAAACCATCAATGGGATTCAGAGATGAAGAAGATATATCAATGGAATCAATTGATGTTGTTATGACAGAAGACGCATTGGTAAAAAAGACAGAAATACAGGAGTTTATGAACAGATTAAAAGAATTATCTATTGAGAATAACAAATGTTAAGCTCGTTGGGGGATGAGAAAAATTAAATAACTAACTAGTTATGAAAGGTTTGTTTTATTATTTATAAAACAAACTCTACAGTTTAAGTAGACACCAACAATGATCTCAATTGTCTATAAAGATGGATTAATCTATCCATCTTTTCTCCGCTATCTCCATCAAACATTAAATGATCTAGATAAGTCTTCTCATCGAAATTAGAGATTAACCTTAGAATAGCAGAAGCGTAAACATCTGGTGCGTCCTCTTCTTCTAACTCGTCTCCTCTTTTCACAATAAGAATTTGAGGGTCATTATCTATTATTTGAATTATCCTTTCCTTATTTGGATTAAGGTCTATTTGTGGAAATCTAGAAATAGTAATATCAATCATGTTTGTGTTGATGAGGGGTCGGTGTTGTATTGTTGGTGTTGTATTGTTGGTGTTGTATTGTTGGTGTTGTATTGTTGGTGTTGGTGTCTTTAGAAATTCAATTTTAATTAAAATCGGTTTTTTAAGATATAAAATAAAACTATAAATAATAAAAACTTTATCCCCCATCCGTAAAGAGGATTTTGAACTCCTGCTGATTGTAACAGTTTATCACTCATAGGTGAAGACAATAACAGAAACAAAACTCCTCCGATAACTGAATGTTTAAACTCGTGAGCTACCTTTTTTACTTCTTCTTTTTTGAAAAGTGAAGATAGAATATCAATATCAGATTTAGAAGGAATTGTAGTTTCGTCTGTTGGAAGTATATCAATTCTATCTCCCATCTTTTATAATTAGAGTTAATTTTATTAACTCTAATTAAGGTAAAAAAACAAAAATAAAATTAAAATTTATGTATTAAATCCTTATAGTAAAGATTATAATGAGTAGAGAAAGAAGAAATGACGACCGAAGAAATGACGACCGAAGAAATGACGACCGAAGAAATGACGACCGAAGAAATGATAAGATAACAGAAGAAAGAAGAAATGACGACCGAGGAGACGACCGAGAAAATAAAACGGGAGACAATTCCCTTCGTAATCTCGTAGACTATTTAGAAAAGAATGGATTCTCTATTTCAGAGAAATTTCATAAAGACGGGATATGTGAATATATAAAAATATATTCAGAAGATGATGGTGAAGAATTCTTTATATCAACTGGAAAGGATAATATACAGTGTACAGACGGTAAAAAGATAGTTAAATTTTCATGTAAAGAGAATTGTATTAATTACAAATCTGAAGATACAAATCCATACAGTGAAATTGATCTTGAAAAATTACAAGATGAATATCTTGACCCTTCAGATGTTGATAAGATGATGGATCAATATAGCGCTATAGACTTGAATGATGAAAAATTGAGGATATTAGGAGAAAATATTAGAAAGGATAAGATGCAACTGGAGAGACTTAAATTATGTACGAGTAATATAAAGTTTAAATTATGTATTGAAAGTGAGTCGTCTCTTTGTGTCTTATCTCGTTCTAATTATGTTAAATGTTTTTCCTTTTCGGGTCTTAATCCTTCCATTGAACAGGTGCGAAATCTTTTTATTGTAGTTGATCTTGAAACATTTATTGATATTGGAGACAAAAACTCTAAAAACATCATAAATGATATAAAAAAGGTTTATAAGAAACTCTTTTCTATTCTTGATAAAGCTCACTCTAAACAAACGTTTGAAATATCATCTAGAATTAAGACTCTTCAGATTATTCATAAACCTCTCATTGAAAATTACAAACGAAAAATTCATTATGAGGATTCAATAGAAAAATTATCTTCTTTGTTAATTAAAATAAAAAAGGGGGAAAAGGATCTCTCGTCGAAGATAAAAACTATTAAAAAACAAATAGATACATCTACAGTATTAGAAGGAGAAAAGAGTGTATTCTCTCTTAAAAAGTACGAAGAAGATTTAGAAAGACTTTTAAAATTTAAACAGGAGACTCTAGATTTACTCTTAGAAATAAAGGAAGAAAGTAACAACTTTATCCTAAATTTCGATCATTCTCTGTTTGATACTATTAAACAATTATCTGACATCTCACAAAATATGCGTAGAATAGGAGTTTTGAAATGTAAAAAATAAAAGGTACTTTACTTACATATACATGGAACCGTTGGGAGTACTCGACAATCCATTTTGGATTTTATTTCTGGAGTAATTTCGCAAATTCCACCAGACTTATTAGAGTAAGTGGTTGATGAAGTTCTCGTTCCAGTTTTACTACCGGATGGACATGAACAAGAGGAAAGTGATGATTTGATCTTACACATTGAATTTTTTCTATCTTTAAGAACAGGTTTTTCTTTCTCTTTTCTAACTTCTTCAGGTTTAACCACGGCACTAGTATCCGCATCAATTATTAAGAGTTCACTTGAAGGAGTAGAATCAATAATTGTGACAGCTTCAGAGGGTGTAACTGGTGGAGTTTGCGTAGAATCTCTAAATATCATTTGAAAGCGTCTAGGTCTAGCCGTTTGAAATGTAGTCGGAGATTCCACACAAAGTGATGTATATATTGTAGAGTAAGGATTAAAAGAATCTGGGCATAATTCTTTCAGAATTGTTGCATCATCACAAAACGATACTGTCATCTCTTGTAATTCTGGAAAAGGTTCAATATCAACTTGTGAAAGTCCTGAAAGAGTTGAGACAGATTCATCAAGACGTGATTTTGAAATTTGACATATTTCTGAAAAATCTTTGACGGGACAACTTTGAGCTACAGGACAACTTGGACAAGGAAGATGAGGAGGACATTCTTCACAACTTGGAGCTACGGGACAACTTGGAGCTACGGGACAACTTGGAGCTACGGGACAACTTGGAGCTACGGGACAACTTGGAGCTACGGGACAACTTGGAGAAGTTGTTGTGTAAAAATAATTCATCATCAGAAAAATAATTATAAGAATACCTACTACAATTATAGAGACTATTCTTGTTTTTGATTTATCCATCAAAAAAAGTTTTATAGACTCCATTTAGTTTTTATTATTACAATAATAAAAATATATAACTTAATCCTTTTTAAATTTTGTTTTTTCTTCTTCCAATGTATCTTTTACTTTACTATCTTTTGTTGACTGAACTGCTTTATACCCCAATGAAAATGATTCAAATTGCTGAGACGGGTTTAATTTTAAGTCAGGAAAATTATCACCAACTGTTACCATTATTGTTTCAAGGAGTGATGATTGAAATTTTTTAGATTTTTTACTATTCATTCTCACACTGAGACTTAAAATACATTCAGTATAATTCATTATATCGTCTTTATAATTTTCACGGATTAATGAATTACCTTTTTCTATATATAATCCAAGAATTTTTTTATCCTTGTATCTAGAACATGTATATTCTACTGCGAAATTATCCGAAAAGGCTCCGTCGATAAAGAAACATTTATCATACAAATACTTTTCAAAAATAAATGGAATATTACACGACATTTTAAGAGCTTCAATACAAGATAGATTAGGATGTGAAAGATGATCTATATAAACAGTCTCATCTAACGTGATATTGTGTGTAACACAAACAAACTCTTTATGAAATAATTCATAAAGTTCAGACATTGTCGGGATAAAACCAAGAATCTCTTCTGTCTTCTTTTGAACAGGATCAAACAAATTTTCTATCGATAAAACTCCACAATTGGAAAAAAGAAGAGAAATATTTACGTGTAAAGAGAATCCACTAAACTCTCCAGTACAAATAGCTGAAAGAATTTCAACTGGAGTCAATCCTATAATTATAAGAAAACAAATAATTGAACCAATAGATGTTCCTACAAACGCTTCTAAATTAGAAAATGCGGATCTTTTATCTAGTGATTGTGAATTAAATATTCGATGAAGTACACCAAGAAGAATAAATCCTTTTGACCCTCCTCCTGATAGAACAAGAACTTTGTAATTATCAGAAATACTTAAATTTTGAGGATTTATTTCTATCTTTTCAAGTTTTATCGAATCAGACATTATATTTTATACAGGGTCTCTCTTAAATAGAAAAATTATAGAAAATAAAGAAAGATAAAAGTCTTTCCAACCGTTGTCGTCTTTAATGTTTATGATACGCACAACCTCCTCCCTCGTATCTTTCTTTCAATTCACTCAACTTCTCGATTGCTGATAGAAGAAATGTATCTTTTTCAGATACACTCTTCTTAGCATCAAAATAAGGAGCTCTAATTGTTTGCTTTGGATTAGCTGAAAAAACATCAGATAGATCGTCAATTATTACAGTATTACAAGCGTGATATCCTTCAAAATTATAGAGATAACGAAGATCTTTCGGACTCTTTTTGTTATAATACTTTTGAGATTCTTCACAATTTTCATCATAAAGAAACATCTTTATCTTTCTAGACTTTTTGTTTCCTATAATAATTTTTTGAATAATAAAAGAGGCATAATCTCTCGATGCAGCAGTCCAAATACTAACATCAAAGTTTTTAAAGAGAAAGTCAAGAAATTTCTGAAGATGTGGACGAGAATATACTCTGTAATATCCCTCCATAACATGATAGTTGAGTTTTCTAGAATCGATAGTCTTCATCTTTTTTATCTCTTCCAATGATAAGGATGATATAATTGAATTATCCAAGTCGAGAACGACTTGTAACTTTGATTTAGTCGTTTGGGGGAATTCAACTCGATGAGATTGATGTGTTTTAGACATATATTTAAACAGAAGAAATATTAAAAGAATGTATTTCAGTTGTTATTAATTAAAATAGTTTAATTAATAATTTAGTTCAATTCATCGAGATATTTTCCAATCAAAATAATATAATATTAAAAATTCATTGCATCGAGAAATTTACTATACAAATCATCTGGTGTCCCATCGTTTAATATTTCAAAGTCGAATGGACAACCAGATTCACTGGAATGTTTCAAAGTATTCAAACAGTCTGTATTATTTACCTTTACATCCATTACTCGTTCTGGTCTATTAATCTTTAAAACAGTAAATCCCCTCTTCTTTAATTCATTGTATTCATCTGGAAATCTACAATCGCTAACTACAATTCCAATTTCTTCTAATTCATCTAATTTTTTAGATAAAAGATGAATCCATATTGACCCTCCTCTCAACTTTAAAGAGGGAAGATTTTTATTGAGACTCTCTCTAAATAGTTCCGTTCCTATTACCTGAAGAAGTTGACGAGGAGAAACTCCAAGTTCAGATACAATTTCTTCTTTTGTATATGGATCATTTAGACAAAAATCGTCTAATCCAAACAAAGAGGAAACTATATCTTTAATAGGAGAAGAAAAAGTCATTTCTCTAAACTCTTTATTATTTGAGGTGATAAGACTTGCTAATAGGGACTTTCCGTGACCTTTACACCCAGTCAATGCTATTTTACGAATTAAAGTGTGTCTAGACATTTCAGTTTATTTATTAAAGGAAATATTTAATTGTAATTCACTTTTATAGAGTTTTGATACGCTTCAACGAGTGTAATAAATGTATCGAAGTAACACCAAATAGTCTGTCTATCATCCCTATCAAGAAGTTTAGACATCCACAGTCTCTTGAAATGAAGAACCTTTCCGGTTTCAATCATATCAAAGATATTATCCTCTTCAAGAAAGAATTTATCATTTCTCGCCTTTATCATATGTCTATGAGGTAAGACATGTTTTATAAAAGATTCAGCAATAGTCTGAACAGACACTTGATCTTCAAAAAATACACGAATAATTATAAGATCAGATTCTTGTGGAAAAATATCAATCAGATCGTCAATAAACTGCATAATACTTATTTTCAATCGTTGAAGAATGTCAATAGGGGTTAATTGATGAGGTTTATTCATAATTGTTTTCTGAACAGATGTCATAAAGAGATTATATTTTATAAATATTTCTTGAGATAGTATTTAGGTGTGTTTATGTATTTCAGGGTTTATTAAAATAATTACTTGATGCAAAAATTTCAACTATATCACACGGAAAGATTTGTTGTCTGTCGTCTTGTTTATGTTGTTTATGTTGTCTCATATAGTCTACAAAAGGAAGGGTTCCCTTTTCAAATGTATTTATCCTCTTTACACATTTACTCTTCTTAAAGTTTTCAAGAGATTCAAATTCAGACCAATCTGGAAATGTACAAACGAATTTAATCCGTTGACCCCCTTCAAAAGTTTCACATATCTCTGTTATTCTCGTCATTACTAAGGACATTAATGATTCGTCAAAAGGAGGATTCACATAAATTTTTTTATTATTCCACTTTTGATTTTTAAAAAAAGATCCTACTGAACCAAATGGATGTTCAAGATCAGGAAAACATGAACAAAATGAATCAAAATATCTATTAAATGCTGAGGAAAAAGCTTCAAATCCTTCATCTCTTTTCCCCATATATATCCTAGCTAACCCATGGTTTTCCAATCGTAAATAATTGTATCTAATGTTGAGACAAAGAGCGTATTTAGTAAAACAGGGATTATTTTTCGCAAGAGAAGAAATATCTTTGTATTCAGTTTTTTTATAAGTTATTTTATCATCCGCAAGATATACGGGAGAATCTGTAGGAAATTCCCTCCTCATGTCGTCTTGAGACTTTGAAAATTTCTTCTCTAAATTATGTATAAATTCATCTGGAGAGATTTTTATCTTGAGGTATTTAAAATCTTTTTTTAATTGGTTCTCAGCGATGGGTGAACGAGTTTTTATAAAAACTGGATCATCGTCATCCGACATAGTTATAATTTTATTGAAAATATATCTAATGAGAAGAGAAGAAACTTCTTTCTTTTTCATCAAAAGTGTGTTTTCACTCCAAAGAATAAATTCCTTCTCATAAATTTCTTTTCTATAAAGTTCCCTCTCTACAAGTTCCCTCTCTACAACTTGCGAATCTAGAGACGCTGACATTCTACTAACTGATTAATTATATGTGAAATTCCTCACATATAATCATTTTTATTCCTTACCAATCTACCCATTCTTTAATCTTTACCTAAACTATTGAACTATTCGTTGGTCTAAAATTTGTATAAAACAAGGTGGGTCGAACAACCCATAAACGGTGTAAATACACAAAAGAAATTGATACATGAAAAATATCGTGAAATGAGAATAATAATAAACTATCACGTCTCTCACTATTTCCAACTTTTAAATTCTCAAGGATATAAAAACCTCCTGATAAAATGCTAATCATTAAGTTTATAAAAACATCGACAATAAAATCTCTATGAACTTGTGAATATATCATCTTATATGTTAAAACAGTTATTCCAATGATCGACAAACATATATGAGATATCATATTAATTTTATCATTGTGTGTAAGACACGATAGTATTGATACAAAAAAGATAACCCATGAATGATAAGGAATATCAATATAAATAAATACATCGGTTAAACAGATAGCTGAAGATAACAAGACAAGGCACCTATCTGCTTTCCATAAAAATAATTCACATTGTCTTATCGGTGAAAGATGATATAAAGTTGCTACTAGAAGATGAAGAAGAAATATAAAATCTGAAAATGTAGAGGTGGTTGTTAGTATAAAAATAAAAGAATAAATTGTTATCGGTAAAAGACACCATCCACGAACAAGAGAAACATCTAAATTATCACCTCCTCTATTAGGATTAGTTTGTAGATAAGGAGATCTATACATTTCTATATCTGTAACAGAGAAACAAGTTCGTCTACGATTGGTTTCTTCACCTTTCCAATAGCCTTTTTAATTTCCAAGAATATAGAAACTATTTCATTGACTCGTTCATCTACTGTTTTTTCAGATTTTCTAAAATCAATTTTGTTCTCGTCTCCTCGGTTGTTCTCGTCTCCTCGGTTGTTCTCGTCTCCTCGGTTGTTCTCGTCTCCTCGGTTGTTCTCGTCTCCTCGGTTGTTCGAGAGATGTAATTCACCAGCAATAATTTCCTCTATATCGCTATCATATTCCTCTTCGTCTGATTCCTCTGATTCTTCGGATTCCTCGTAAATGTTATTCAACATTGTTCTATAAATTTTATTTACCTTTTTAATAAGTGGATCGTAGAGTAAGTCCATTAATTCTTTACATCTTACATCCTTTTGTAGACCATCGTCGTCATAGTAATGAAAAATCTTTTTATGTGGATCAGCGCAAATATACACTAAATTCCCGTTATCTCTTACAATATAGTTAAATATAAAATCTACAACACCTTTATAACCCTTTAAGAAATTATCTTCTTGATAATAAAGGGAAACGAGACGTTCAATTCTTTCATCTGAAAGATCAATCTTTGACATAGTATCAGGAACTATTTTCTCTTTTTCTCGAGGATATGAAAGCTCACTGTATTTAATTCCGTTGTCATCGAGTAAAGAGTGTAATGAATTTATATAAATCTTATACCTAGCACAATATGCGCAATTGTTTAATGATTCATTTTCGTACTCGTTACTCATTGCTAAAATAAAACAGATCCAAGTTAATTAAGTCTTCTCTCTTTTAAACAATAATTCAACTTTAAAGAGAGAAGAGTCATTATAAAATGAGTAATCACCGACGAAATAAAGGTAATACTAAACGCAGGGGGGAGGAGCCAAAATTAGACGAATTTCCTGAAGAATTTGATGACACATTTTTCCACAATGAATTGGTTGAATCTAATCGAAAAATTCCAGTGTTGAGACATATTGTTTATAGAAAGATACGAGATGTAGTAACCGATAGAATATTGTCATATAATAACCAATCTACAATCCCATTAACAGATAGGTTTGATGTAGAGTTTGTTATAGGAGACTTTTCGTTCTCTGAATTCGAATGGGCTGTTGTAAGAGAAGAATTGATGAGAGTGGGAATTGAACCTCGTTCTGAATTCTCACCTGAAAATAAATTATCCAAACTAATTGTATCAATTGAGAGAGAAATTTCTTTAACCATGACAATGAGAGAAATGAGAATAAGAGACGGGGATGAAGACGGGGATGAAGACGGGGATGAAGACGGGGATGAAGACCAACTAGAGAAAACAGAAAGTAATATATCAACTTAATAATTCCTCTTGTGATTCATTGAAAAGTACAGCTTTCCATTGAGCTGATACATCGATCTCTTTACGAGGATCGAATGTTGAATGATAAAAATGATTGACCAGAAGAAGATCGTTCTCGTGAACATTCATCAGTCCATCTACGTAGAACCAGCCAACTGATAAAGGTTCTTCTCCCTCCTTGATACAACGAATGTCAATATAATGATTCTTCTCACCGGACAAATTAACAGCAGTAAGCTTCCATTTTGGAACTGATGACCCAGATTCTACCTGAACCTCTAAGATCAGTTTTTTATCGTCGTCAACGTCTAATAACTTGTCGACATCTAATCTGGAGTTACAATCGTCAATCGCTGGGTTGTAAGAACAAGTTGCTAGAATTGCTTTATGGTCAGAATACCAATTCTCTGGAGTGTATGTCATCTCACACATGTCACTTTGAAGACATTGATTTGTAAAAATAAAATCAATACGACCAGGTACTTCATCTACATGGATCTCACTTTGTAGGAATGAATTATTGGATATACATGAGTTCGGTACAGGCCATGATACATGCGCGTCTGATTTATTATCCCATGGATGGCACACATTCCAGCTATCATAGAAACCAAACGATTCAAGAGTTTTACTGATATATTTATTCTTGGAGTACAATTGCTTGTAGACTTTTAGATATTCGTCATTCGTACATGTACAGATGAACATATCCTTATCGTGATGAGAAAAGGTGTTGAAATCACCTGCGAGAATAGCCGGTATCTTAGTCAAGTCATAGGTTGTTGCTAAATGCCGTAACATGTTTGTGAGGTTACGAATGCGATATTTATTTTCAATGTCGTCATCTGGAGTAGTCCAGTCGATTTCGCATAAATGGATATTTACCATCAAGACTAAGATACCATCCGGCATACGCACCTTGGAATAGAAGTTAAAAGGCCACGAATCCTGTACATGTAGGAATGTTCCTTTTCTGATGAGAACATGAGCTGGTATATAGATTGATGCATCTGAGTAATGTTGACGATCAATCTTCTTCAGCTCATCAAGAACGACCTCCATAATTCCATTCCCCTCTTGGAAAAATACTACATCTGCTCGTTTCGAAGATATGAATGAAGCAATTACAGGAACTTGGTCCCAATCATAAAAACAAACGTTTGTACTGAGTATAACAAGAGATGGTATGATTTAATATTAAAATATATTATTATATTTTAATACAATAAAAATGTCTTCTAAAAGACGAGAAAGAGTTGATTACAATATGTTATCACGATCCGATGAACAAAACGACCCAATGGATGTGGATTACAGGGATTCTATGTATATGTCAGATATTTTAATTGGTGGCGTTTCTTCCCCTGTCGTTGCTGTAGTTCCTAGGCGTGTTCCGGTCGCCGTTGCTCCGGTCGCTGTTGTCCCTAGACGTGTTCCGGTCGCCGTTGCTCCGGTCGTTGCTGCTCCTGGTGGTGCTCATGTTCCTAGACGTGCTCCGGTCGTTGCTCCGGTCGTTGCTCCGGTCGTTGCTCCGGTCGTTGCTCCGGTCGTTGCTCCGGTCGTTGCTCCGGTCGCCGTTCCACAAATACACGATATATCAGAATGGTTACGATCTAATGGTTGTGACATATCTCAATATATCATAGATATAAAAGTTTTATCAAATGTACAAAAAAGTTCCGCTTCTGATTCAATTATTCTTTTTGGAAATATGACATTAAACAATATATTATCTCCAGTAGCATTTAAGATTGTATTTCCATCACGCTATCCATTTTTTTTTAACTCTCTTGTTGTGGAACAACAAATATACACAAGCGTGACTCAAAACATGATAGACAATAATCGTTCACCCCATTTAACCTCTTGTATAGGAATTGCTAATTCTTGTAATATACAAGAATTCGAAAATAAACTATCTCATGACCAAAGACGAACGTTTATAGAAAATAAAAATCAAATAGATAAACGACTTTACGACGTTACAAAGGCAAATATACTTATTCTTTCAAAATCAGGAGGAAAAACTGTTCGGAACTATTTTAAAGATCAACCTGTGGTTGATGTTCATTTCAAATTTAATATGTTATTTCAGATTCTCTATACTCTTAGATGTTTCGAAAAAGTTGGATTATCTCACAATGACCTCCACCTAAACAATATTTTTGTAGATGAAATTACCCCACTACCACAGGAAAGAATCTATTATATAGGAGATAACGAGTGGGTGAAAACAAGTATCAAATATGATATAAAGATATTTGATTTTGATAGGGGGGCAATTCTTCACCCATCTGTAGATAGAAATTTTACAATAGATGAACTGTTTTGTGATTCATACGATGAATGTAACAAATACTCATCTCGACGAGATTTATCAGCAATATTACTTGGATTTTATAGTCTTTCCAACGACGGTGATCCTATGAGAACTTTTATCGAATCCCTTACTACAGGAGGAAAAAATGGACCTTTTTTGACGAGAGGACTTAAAAGGAGATTTCTTCAACTAAATGCTTTTACCGAAAACGGAGGGAATCGTTTACATAGGGATCCTGAAATAGATGGAACTCAATTACTCTCTATTGCAGAATGTATTGAACAATTATTATCCCTTCGTTATCCGATATCAGGAAAGACATTATTCGAATTTTCTCGTGGAAACGGAGGATCAAATGGATTAATTTATACTCTTCCTCGACCTATTAGACCAACTATGTGGAACCCTTCTACGAGTCTTTTACGTAGGAGTAAACGCTTTCGACCTCCTGTACAAAATATTGAAATTACTCAACAATACATTGATGGGGTACTTGAACCTTATTTACGTCTTAGTATAAAAGATGGGAATATCTACGAACAAGAATTTGGGAAAGACCACTTTAAAGTTAACACGATCAAGCTTTTCAAAGAGTATATACATCTAAAACCAATTGCAGAAGATTTTTATGGTCACGTTATTGTTGCATGTTATTTACTCTGTATTCCATTTTTATACAAATTTGATTCAAACGATTTAATACAATTTCTAACAAGATCGTTTCTTAGGGGACCTGGAGAAAGTCTTATTCTTCAGGAAGGACTTCATACAGGAAACAATTTAATGCCTTTCTGTCAATTTTATGCTGTAGTTGTAGACGATATTTGGAATATGTTTTACAATACACTTCCAATTTCAATGATTAAAATGTAAATTGAGGGTATTGTCTCTATTTATTATATCTTTGTGGATTAGAAGCGTAACATAAACCTTATCCGAATAAACACCAAATAAGGGACAAATTAGAAAATATTATTTATTATAATGTATAATAATAAATGTTCAAAACTAATATTAGACTCGAAACATTAAACAATACATTTTGGAGAAAGGAAATATACACGAATAGCGAACAGCAAGTTGTAGTTATGAACCTTCCACGAAATAGTGATATAGGAATGGAAAGACACAATGGTTCTCAGTTGTTCATAATAGAAGAAGGATCAGGAAGAGCGTATATTGGAAAAAATTGTGATAAAATGGTAAAACTATCCCCTGGGAGTATGTTTGTTGTTGATAGAAATAAATTTCATAATATAATAGCAGGATCTAGAGGAATGAAATTATTAACCATCTATTCTCCTCCACAACATAAAAAGGGTACAATAGAAAGAGAAAGAGAAAGTGAAAGAGATGTGTGAGAACTTTATCATTTTAATTTAAATGTTTCATTATAATAAACTATAAGAAAACATGTCTGGTGTTCAAATGCCAAAATGGAAGTCTTATACACTTCCAAGTGTTGAATCTTTTAATATTCTTCGAGCTCCTCCATCGAGTATTCATACACGAAAGAAGGAACGAGTTGATATGTCAGATGTTACATATATGATTAGAAACGACGACTCTCGTATCAATGAGGGTGTGAATTATCTCGCCAGAGGAACAAATCCAATGGTGGATGTTAGTTATAATAACGTGGGAGGAGGTGGGGGAGGAAGAACAATGACTATGCCAAATATTCAAGCGAGTAACCCTTATAAAGTTGCCGCTAATGGAGCATTTCGTCCTCCAATGTACACACAAGAGGATCTCCTTCCTCTGTCACGACAACGTCGTTCTCAAACTGCAGCAATCACTAATCCAGGAATTCAAGCTAATATTCACAATCTTGAAACACAAATAGATAATTCAGAAATAAACTCGGCAATAGACAAGACGAAAATAAATTATGTTCCAGCCAGACCTACAGCTGTGTATAGAATGGAAATCCCCCAAGAAGTTTTTTCAGGACATAGACTTCGTGACCCTCTTCAAGTTTCAGCGTCGGCTGGATATAGAGGAGATCAGAACTATGATATCGCTCGTGTAGCCTCACAAAATACTCCCCTACAGGCTTCAAGAGATAGATTAGACGTTTCTGGTGCGCCAAACGTTTATAATCCTCTTTCAAATCCTACTCGAGACGACTCGATAGATACGAATAATTATATAAAAGATAACATCATCCTACAAAACATTAGCCCCAATTTTCGTATTATGGTTTACGATAGTCTTAACAAAAACTATTCAGAAGTCTTTTCTAGTATACGTGACAAGTTAAATATCGCTGTTCAGAGTAGTCTTAACAATCCTATTAGTCTCAATAGAAGCGACGGAACCCCAATAAAAATAAAGGACTATAAATGGCAGATTGTAACAAGTGCTTTAGGAAGAGATAATCTTGTTCTTCTCCCTCAAAATGGTCCAGATCTTCAGTTACAGAGAAATATGCCTTTGTACGCAGTTGGAACAAATACAAGTGGATATACACGAGAAGAAAGAATGCACAACATTGATCCTCTGGTAGGAGAGAAAGTTCAAACTTCAGCTACAAGTGGTGTATCAATGAGTTATGGACGTCGGGAGTCTATTCACGACAAGGAGAGACTAGTCAATCTTAGAGGAATGGGATCGGTAGGTGGAATAAATAATATGGGTAGTATTCCCATATCTCAAAAACATGATATCCCTACTCTTTCAAGTAAAAACATTAGTGTTAAACAGGCTGCCGCACTAGAAATGGGAAGTCGTTATAATCAATATTAAAGTAGTTACAGACATTTATTAAATAAAGTTAATTTATTAAATAAAAATTTAATAAAAATTTAATAGGAATTTAATAGGAATTTAAACAACTTCACTTGTTGATTCCTTTATTCAAGTCAAACTATATTTCATCGGAGATAATTTCATCGGAGATAATTTCATCGGAGATAATTTCATCGGAGATAGTGTATATTGAGAGACCCAACTCTTCCGATACGATTTGCACGACCTATCAATTGTATTTCCAATAATTCATTCATCTCGTGATATATAATAATGTCAGTTGTCATTTGGAGATTTATTCCTGCTCCATTAAATTTTGCGTTCAAAAAAATTGTGTTTAATTCTCCTTCCTGATAACTTTTTAATTTTTTCTCTCTTGTTTCTCGACTTCCTTTAATCTCGACAAAGGGTATTTCTCTTTCTGAAAAGACTCGTTTGATTAAACTAAAAGATTCATCGTGTTCTGAAAATACAATGAATTTTCCACGAGGATTCTCCTTTATTATATCTCCAATTGTATCAGGTTTAGTTTTAAGTAATTTTCTTTGCATAGGTTTACCTCGTATCGGTTTACCTCGTATCGGTTTACCTCGTATCGGTTTACCTCGTATCGGTTTACCCTCTTCATTTTCTCCCTCTTCACATTCGTCATCTGATTCTTCAAATATGATTCTTGGAATCTTCTTACTAGTGACTGACATTAAATCATCCGCACGAATCTTTGATCTACACATATGACAACTTGGATTTATTCTCAACCATTCAATAATACATTTTGCACAAACAATATTTTGACAACAAGGAACAAGAACTGGGTCTTGTAATTTGCTTGAACAGATACTACAATCTTCTTCAAGTATTTTAGAAAATCTCTCTTTTATAAGAAGGAGTTTCTTTTGTATATCGTCCACTCTGTTTTTCCACATTTCATATCTTTCTTGATGAGCCTTGTCTTTGTTTCTGTCCCGAAAATGTTCTCGTACTTTTTCATTTGCCTTTAATAACTCTTCTTTTTTATTTTCAGTAACCACATCTATAATATTTCTCGGACCATCTTCTCCTCCAAGATTTTGAATTGCTCCATCAATATCTCCTGCTGCAATCATTGCTGAAATATCTCCTCCAACAATATCCCCAACGACTCTCAACACTCCAGACTGAATACAATTGTGAATAATCTTTTTTGGAAGATTAATTCTATAAGATGATTTTACAAAGTCGTCATTATTTTTCACGAGCATATATCCAAAAGTTACAGGAGAGATAGTACTAAAAATAGTTTTTATAAAGTGTGTATTTCTACCTCCAATTTTTGAAAGATTAGGAAATGTAGCAGTGATAAACCAGTAGAATCCTGCGTAAACACTCTTCATTGAAGAAATATGGGTCGATGCAGCCTCGTCGAATATAAATCTTTTCCAAGCAAATTGTCTGAATTGATCAACAAAAAGATTATACATTTTGTCAGAACATAACACAATACAATAATCGTTTGGGTCAACCTCTAAATGTGCTCTTTTCGTTACTGTATGAAATGAAAGACGTTTTGATCTTGAAATCTCTTTTTCCCATTGTCCAATAATAGAAGATGAGCAAACTATAAGTGTACAATCCAATCTCTCTTTTTTTATCTTTACGCGAGTTATATATGTTGAGGATGGACCGACCGCTTCGATCTGTTCAAAATAAAAATACTCTCCAAGACTCCACTCCATTTTATTTCGGTCGATAACAGTGACCATTGATAACGTCTTTCCGTATCCAGGAATGTCTCCAAAAACTCCCATTGTAGTTTCAATATATCTCCCCCCTCCAAGATCTCTCTTCTTCTCATTTTCTAGTATTTCTAAATCCATCACAGATTGATACTGGTGAGGGAAAAGTTCTATATGAAGAGACGAGAAATCATCTCTATTTTCTGGTTCTTGCTCAATTTCATGACTTTCTTTTCGTTCGTCGAAATCCATTTTGTAAGTGTAATATATAAAGGGTAAAACTCTATTAAATGTTTTTAATAAAGTCAGTTTTATTAAAAACTTGTTCAGTTTTTTAAGTAAAAAAGTTACGAGTTTATCTGGAGAAGAGAATATGAGGGTTGTAGAAACTTGTAGAAACTTGTAGAAACTTGTAGAAACTTGTAGAAACTTGTAGAAACTTGTAGAAACTGATTACATTATTGCACCCTCAATACTCATACAATTTTAAATTTTATCATTATTAGTCAAACTTCATACGAGGACGAATATTCATCGCCATCAACTCGTGAAACAAAAGCTTACATGCGTAAGGAATCTTTACAATTCTACCATTGTTCTTTCCACAAGCTGTACACTCCATATAGGTTTTTCGTTTGTCTTCATCCGAGTAGGTTTTCATTGTTCCAATAATTCCACAATCCTTACATACAGGAGTTTTATATCGATCTGAAACTTTAAATAATCTCTCATTTAGACATTCTGACGCTCCGTGGTCGATAAGACAATCTCTCTCCATCTCTCCAAATCTTAAACCACCATCTCTAGCTCGTCCTTCAAGCGGTTGACGAACAAGAATCTGCATTGGACCAGTCGAACGAGAGTGAGCCTTGTCGTCAACCATGTGTTTAAGTCGTTGATAAAACGTCGGACCCATAAACACAAGTGCGTGAAGAGGTTTTCCAGTAGCACCATCATACATCATCTCCTTTCCGTACCTCTGATGCCCACATTTGTGAAGAATCTCTCCAATCGTCTCTACAAGTTTGTTATTATCAAATGTTTTTACTTCTCTAGAGAGATCGTACTCGGCAAAAGGTGTTCCATCAATCGTTTTAGCTCCTTTTCCGCCACATGCAATAGCCTTTCCAAGAAGACATTCGATAAGATGTCCAATAGTCATACGACTAGGGATTGCATGAGGGTTTACAATGATATCAGGAACAATACCTTCAGACGTCCAAGGCATATCTTCTTGACGATACATCATACCACATGTACCTTTTTGTCCATGTCTACTTGCAAATTTGTCTCCAATTTGAGGAGTTCTCATTGAACGGACAGACACTTGCGCCATCCTCATTCCATCTTTATCCGTAGACATCATAACTTTAGAGATACGACCATTCTCTCCGTATTTAATAGTTGTGTGAGAAAATTTTCCATTTTCATGAGAACCAGATACATCATTTCCAATTTTACAAATGATGTCATCCCTCTCATTTACAAGGGTACCAGGAGCTACACAACCATCCATACCAACTTTTATTCCACGACGCCCTTCTGGTTTACCAAACACTTCTTCATGAGTAGAAGATTTTGTCTCTCGATCAGTATACGTGCGAGTAAAGAAAGATCGAAAGAGACCACGATCGACAGATGATTGATTTACAATAAGAGAATCTTCTTGATTAAATCCTCCGTGAACAAGAATAGCGACAGTAGCGTTTATTCCAGCAGGAAGATTTTCAAAGTTGATAATCTCTCCCATTTTTGTGTTTACAAGAGGTTTTTGTGATGATCCGAGAATATGACCCATTGTATCCATTCTTTGATCGTGATTACTAGCATATGTTCCCATCGCTTGTTTTCCCATCGCTGAGTTATGAATACAGAAATGTTCAGCGACAAAACTATGATTTTCCGATTCAGTTGTTATATCAGCAATAACTACCTTTTCAATTTCTATCTTTTTACAAGGAATAAAAATAGTCAAGTTGTTGATTTCTGTAATAGTTTTCCAATGTTCTAATGAAACTGGAATTGCGTTATTTTTACAAGAGAATTCATTGAATTTTTTATATTTTAACCATTCAACGTAAAGTCCTTCTCGAGTTTGTTTCTGATTATTGTATCGGCATCCAAATGTTTCAAAAAGAAGAATTCTCGCATTGTCGTTTACTAGTCTCCCGTTTTTAAATTTTACTCCAAAGTCTTCAGAGATTGAACAGAAACGAGAATTATGTATAGGACTAGTCGATCTATATCCAGATATAAATTCTCTCTTTACAAGTCGGGAACCATTTGTTAAGTACCAGTAGTGTTTATAAAAGAATAACATCAGAATTGAAAAAGTTTTACTAAATACAACACTAATTTTTGGGGTCATGTTGATCTTACAACTGTGACCTAGGGATTCTACATCTCGCTGTAGAGATTGAGCATCTTGTAATGTACACACTTGAAGGTCTGAAAGATTGAGATATTTTTTTCCATGTAAGAATCCAACAATTCGTGCAATAACAGGAAGAAGAGGGGAATCAGACATAATTGGAAACAGACAGGAGAGAATAGGAAAAGATTCTTCAGAATAGATGTCTGTAAATTGTTTAAAGGTCTCCATATCGACAAGAGTCTCATCTCCCCCGTTTATTTCATTTATTTCATTTATTTCATTTATTTCATTTATTTCTTTTGGATGAGGATGAATTGCAAGTTTCGTTTCGTCATCAAAATCCTCTACTCTTACCCATCCCTTGTTTGTCATAAATTTGTGATCAAAAGTAGCAGAAATAGTTCTCCCACTAATTGTTGTTACTTTATACATTTTTTTATCAGTTCTAGATTCTTGTTGAAACACAACACGAGTGGGAGTGTAAATCATTGTTTTAGAATCAAAAGAGATTACTTCTTCTCCAATCTTTACGTCTCCAATACACTTCATTGAACCATCTCTCATAAGAATTCTTGTGTTTCTGTCAATACATTGGTAGCAATTTCGAGGAGATTGATTGTGATCAGGAAATGGAATAATTGATGCGCTCACTCCAAGAATAGCGGCAGGATGAATGTGACAATGTGTCCACTCTCTAAAGTTTGCTCGAGGAAGATCCTCAATCTTGTTACAAATAACACTCGACTGTTCTTCGTAGGTATCAAGGAACTCTACAATTCCCTCTCCTCTCAAACTCTTCCACGAGAAATTATCAAGAGGGTCTTTTATTCTTCTAATGTGATCGTATGTAAGAAGAATTTTTCCATTTTCAACAACAAAATAGGCTGAAATCATTCTTCCAGCTGATGAGTCAATTCTTAATTCTCCCAATTTAAACTCGGGACAGATAGACACATCAAATGGAATAATTTCAAATCTTTTTTGTCGTTTTAATTCTAATAAATAAGGATTCATTTCTTCAAGATAACCATCAAGACGACCATTGATAAATACTTTGATGTCTCCTTGAGATGAGGGTTCAGACATCATTCCCATTCCTTCCAAATTCTCCTTTAACAAGTGGGATGGATAGCTATTACTAAATTGACACAACATAGCCATATTTGTAACCAACCCACAAGAACCTCCTTCGGGGGTTTCGGCTGGGCAAATTTTTCCTAATTGAGTATTATGAAGTTGACGAGGCTTTGACGTTGTTCCATTTTTAGTTATAGGTGTAGACATACGACGAGCGTGAGAAAGAGTAGACTGATAATTTAACCGAGAGAGAACCTGAGAAACTCCAGTTTTACTAAATGTTTTTGTTCCCCAATTTCCTGTAGCAAGAGCATTTACAATCTCGTTTGTAATAGTTTTTGATTCAATAATTGTTCCAAACGAAAAGTCTTTATCATAGTTTGTATCGGCTGTAATTCTCTTCTTTATAAATTCTTTTGCTTCGTTAAATACTCTCATGTATCCGTCCTTGAACTTCATTCCAAGAAGAACTCCTGTTGTGTCGATTCTGATATTTCCTGTGTGATCGCGATCGTCGTATTCAATTTCTTGAGGATTGTTGTCTAGCGATTTTCGTCCACAAAGACAATCGATTGCCTTCTTAATCATGTATCCAAGAAAGATGGCTTTTTTGTCGAAGCTTCTATCATCTACTCCCATGTGTGGTAGAAAATCTCTTTGAAGACTCAAAAGAGCATGAGATCTTCTCTCATCGGATGTTTTGTAAACTATCAAGGAATTTTCAGCAATCCAGTCAAGAGCTTCATCTCTTGTAGAAATATGAAATGCGTCTTCAAGACTCAATTGAAGAATGTATGAACTTTCACGAGAGACTTCACAATTAATCTTTTTTAATATGTCTTCGTTAGAAATGACACCAAGTGCTCTAAACACAATCCAGAGAGGAATAAGTCTCTTTTTCATTCCTGGAAAAGTCACCCCAAAGGTTTTATTGTTTCCAAAAATAATACGAAGATGGGAGGGGACACGACGACTTCCTTCCTCTGCTGATCTAATATCTACCGTAAGAGTGTCGTCTTTAGTCTCAAACACAAAAGGAATATTATTTGTCATACGGCGTTGTTGTTGGAGAATTTTTTCTGTTCCATTTACAATAAAGTAACCTCCTTGATCGTAATGGCATTCTTTAGACTCGACGAGATTATCTCGGCGCAATACACAATAAGATGATTGAAGAACAACTGGAATCCAAGCTAAAACAATAGTTTCACGAGTTTCTTTGTTACCTACATCTCCAGATTCAAGATTGAGTTTTCTTACTTGTTTTGTCATATCAATATACAGAGGTGCCCAGTAAGTTAGTTTTCTAAGACGAGCATCATAAGGAGTGTAAAATGTAGTTGTTCCATCTTTCTCTTCAAACTGTGGTTTTCCCAATCGAGTCTCTCCAAAATGAATCTTTACATTTCTTTTAATAATACGATCGTTGATAGATTCTAATTCGATAATTGAATTTTCCTTTACTACTTCTGGAATAAGAGAGTCGATAAAGTAGACAAAGGATTCTTGGTGATGACGAACAAAACCTTCGGTAAGAGAGAAATCACGGATAATAGGCCACACATCATTTGAAGAGGACACTAGATTTGAAGAGGACATATTAGAAAGAATTAAAGTAGAGTTACGAAGAAGAATTAAAGTAGAGTTACGAAGAAGAATTAAAGCGTGAAAGTTTAGAATAGTAAAAATAGTAGATTATTCATAATAAAAATCAATTTTATTATGAACACATTTGACCTTTACAGTCATTTATTCCTTTACAAACTAAGGTATTTCATCATCTCCCTCTTATGAACCCTTCCTCCTAATTCGTTCGGGTTATAAAACCACTCTGTAAATTCTCTTGACTTAATCCATCGACTGAAAATCCAAGCCCTCATATT
>Ga0247843_1003241_pt1 | contig 27311 bp, 40 predicted proteins | sample LaCruzMarch2017__FD_192420 | JGI IMG/M metagenome (GOLD analysis project Ga0247843, IMG submission 192420) | Freshwater microbial communities from meromictic Lake La Cruz, Castile-La Mancha, Spain - LaCruzMarch2017_8m | ecosystem: Environmental > Aquatic > Freshwater > Lake | place: Spain... | reverse complement strand
AATTATGGCGACAACAAGAAAAGTGACTGAAGAAGTCACACAAGAACAACCGAAGGGACTTTATTACAAGCTTCATTCGGCAAAACAACACATCGGAAAGGTTTCGAAGAACGCAACGAATCCGCATTTCAAAAAAACTTACGCGGACATCAACGCGTTGCTGGAAACGGTCGAACCGATTCTTTTGTCTTATGGGTTGATTCTTTTGCAACCAGTCAAGTCAAGCACCGTGTTCACAATAATCACTGACATCGATTCAGGTGATTCCGTTGAATCATTTATGGAAATTCCGATGAACATTGTTGATCCACAAAAAATGCTTGCGTGCGTGACGTATCTTCGTCGCGGAACGCTTCAATCATTGTTGTCACTTCAGGCAATCGACGACGACGGGAACGAAGCTTCAAAGATGACCAGTAAACCAACCATTGACGAAGAACGATTCAAGAACGCTTTGAAAGCAATCGCCGACGGAAAGTTCACGGTTGATAAATTGAAATCAACTTATTCGTTGACACCTGAACAAATCAATCAACTGAAATGAAAGAAATGAACGCGGAACAGCGCGCAAGGTATTTGTTTGACTTGTTCGAATTCATCGAATACGATTCAAAGGTTAAGACATTCATGGTGCGCAAATCGTGCGCGTTGATTCTTTGTCAAGAATTAATGAAGGACGTTGACATCAAATCGCGTGACTTCATTTATTGGTCAAATGTTAAACTTAACTTATTAAAACTATGAAATGGCGTGCTTCACAAATCGGTAAACTCATGACAACGTCCCGTTCGAAAACGGACGTGTTGTCGCAAACGGCGAAAAGCTACATTGAACAACTGGCGAAAGAAGATTTCTTCGGTTACACTTCACCGCTTGTCAATCGGTATCTTGACAAAGGAATCAACCAAGAACTTGAATCAATCAATCTTTTGAATTCAGTTCGCTTTGAGAATTACGAAAAGAATAACCAACGGATTGAAAACGAATTCTTGACTGGTGAATGTGACATAATCACGAACGAATCAATCATTGACATCAAGACAAGCTGGTCACTGGACACGTTCCCGGAACTACCTGAAGACATCGACGCGAAAGATTACGAATGGCAAGGACGTGCCTACATGATGTTATTCAACCGCTTCGAATTCGAACTGGTCTTTTGCATGGTGTCAACTTGGGATGAATTCTTGACGCAATACGACGACAAAGAAATTCACAAGGTTGACCACATTGATCCACGAAAGCGAATCACGTCAATCACATTTGAACGCGACCTTGAACTTGAACGGCAAATGATTGAACGTTGTCAACTGGCGACGGAATACTATGTCGAGAGAATCCAGAAACTTAATAACAAATAACATGAAACAAACCGCTTTAACTTACCTAATCGACAAGCTTGAATTGAAGGTCATGGCGACACACATTCCGTGGGTTGACAAGGAAATTCAACACGCGCTTGAAATGGAACGCCAACAAATCGCGCAAGCTTATCAACAAGGCGAATGGAATCAAGGTTGCAATGGCGACGCTGAAGATTACTTAAAACAAACATTTGAAGATGAAAGCAACACTTGAATTTAATCTCCCTGAAGACGACGCGGAATTTTATTGTGCGACGAAAGGAACAGCGATGTTGAACGCCTTGTGGGAACTGCAAGTCGAACTTCGCAAGATGTACAAATACGAAGAACTGAACGAAGATGAATGGAAAATGGTGGAACGGATTCGCGATTCATTCCACGCCATTCTTGAACACAACGACGTTAATCTGGACAAATGAAATACGCAATCATTTTCACGTCCGCGGTTATCATCGAAATATGTTCGACGTTTTATATTCGATTCGTCTCGGACAAGAACACCTTCGGAATGTTGTTCTTCGCTTTCATCGCGCCATTCTTGTCGCTGGCGTTCAATGGCTACATGGTTGAAAGCAAACAATGGAATGAACGAATCAAAATGGCTTTTTCGCTGGCGTTCGGTTACGTCGTCGGCGCTTTAATAGTAATAAATTTAATACAATAAACATGAACAAAGAAAAAGGAACGGTTGTCAACGTGACGCCATTACAAACAATCTCGGACAAATTCCGAAAACAAGATTTCACGATTAAAACATTCGATGAAAAATATCCGCAATTCTTGACCTTTCAAGTCGTGAATGACAAATGTGACCTTGTCGCGAACCTGAACACCGGGGACGTGGTCGAAGTCAATTACAACCTTCGTGGTCGTGAATGGAATTCACCTGAAGGTGTGACGAAATACTTCAACACGGTCGAAGCGTGGTCAATCAATCTTTCAGGCGAACCAACACCAACACCAGCACCAACGAATGAAGACGATTACGATTTACCTTTCTAATGACAAGAACATTGTTGACTTCATGCGATTGATGACAACCAGTCGATTGAATAAGCGTTACAAAATGACACACCTTGCCGAAGATATGAAAGTGAAATACTCAATGCTTTATCGCTTCATGAACGAAAAACCAGTCGGTCAAGAATTTTTTATCGCTTGGTTCGATTATTTTGTAAATTAGCACAATGGAATTTTGGAAACATGAAGCTTATCAAATCGCTCGAAAAATTACTTCGAACCACGAACTTCATGGGGATTTGGTTGGTCATGTTTTTATTCTCATGCACCGCTTTGACTTTCATCTTTCCGACATTCCAGCTATATTCGCGCGCTTCGCGTTCAATCAATGGAACTGGCAACGGTCGGAATTCTGGCGACTTTACCGAAGCGACGGCGAAGGAATCAACGACGTGATTGATTCACACGATTCACCTTCGAATAACGAATTCAGCGAAATCCTTGACGCTTATCTTCATTCGAACGACGGAGATACATTTATCAAGGAAATAACAAAAATGCACCTTTGCGGAATGACATTCAGGGAAATTAGAAACAAAACGGGGATTTCACTGGACACCATTCACAAAGCAATAAAACAATTCAAAAATGATTTACACGATTATAGCCGTGGCGATTGCAAGGGCGTTAATGTCCTTTGATTTGCCAAACACAAAACCATTTAATTGTCAATCATGCTTGTCGTTCTGGACGGCGCTGGCGATTTATCTTTTCACCGATTGGTCAATGATTCCATTTGCGTTCGTTGCCTATCTTATTTCCGATTTAATTTTGATATATGAATATAAGTAACGCACTGAGAACACAACTGGAAAACTTCGGTCGTCACCGATACGCGAATCTTGACAACACGTTGAAAGAAGAACTTTCCGTTCATTACAAAGCGCTTGGATTCGGTAAACTTAACAAAGCTTGCGCAACGTGTGTACGGGTGGCTATGGACAAGCTGAACGAAAACAAGCACAACATTGATCCACCGATAAAAATACACGATAAAAATAAAGGATCTAAAATACATTTCATCGGTAAAAAATGAAAATAATCGCACCCATTCCTTGCTTCAATCGATTTCCATTGGTTGAATTAACGGCGTCAAGATTAATACGTCAAGGAGTCACGCCTATATTAATCGGTCATGAAAATCAAATTAAAGAAATTGCAAACGATTTGAACATTGAATTCATTCAAGCGCCAAATTCACCGCTTGGAAACAAGTGGAACAAAGGATTCATGGCTTGCAAAAATTACAAACCTGATGGTGTTATTTTTATGGGTTCAAGTGATTGGTGTTCCGACGATTATATTAAAAGCGTGAATGAAAACTTGAACGATTTCAATTTACTTGGAATGCTTGGTTGTCATTTCGTTGATGTTGCTGACAAAATTCGTCTTGTTCACTGGACTGGCTATGGTAACGGAATGCGACATGAAGAACCGATTGGAATTGGTCGCGTTTTGCGTTGTGATTTCCTGAACGATATAAATTGGAAACCGTTTGATGAAAATTTGAACGCTGGACTTGATTGGTCAATGTGGTTGAAAGCGTTGAACACATATCAAAAAATTGGTATATTTGAAGAACAATCAAAAATTCAACTATTGTCAATCTCGACAAACAAATGGACGAACAAACATAAATTTGAAGATCACTGGAATGGAAAATTGCAATCGAAAATTTGCAACATTGATTTATTGAATGAAAATTTTAACGAAATACAACTACTAAAATGAAAAACATGAAAGAATGTAAACGATGTTTGTTTGATGAAAGCTTCGCAACAATCAGTGAACAACAATGCGAATATTGTGACCTTCACGATTCACTTGAAAAACAATCGGACTTTTCGCAATTAATGCCAACGATTTATAAAATAAAAAACAAAGGTCGTAGAAAAAAATACGATTGCATTATGGGTATATCCGGGGGAATCGATTCATCAATCCTTCTTTACACCGCTGTGAAATACTGGAAATTAAGACCATTGGTCATTCACTTTGACAACAACTGGAATGCACCTGAAGCGAAACACAATATGAATGGCTTAATCACTAAGCTTAACGTCGATTTAATTACATATCAAGTCAACAAAAAAGAATACGATAAATTGAACGATTCAATTCTTTGCGCTGGTGTTCCAGACGCGGACATTCCAAACGACATCGCGATGACAAAACTCATGTATGACACCGCGCACAAATATAAAATCAAATACATTTTGAATGGTCACGATTTCCGAACTGAAGGTTCGACACCGAAGGGGTGGACGTACATGGACGCGAAATACATTTGCGATTTGTACAAAAAACACACTGGTCTTGAATTGAGTAACTTTCCCTTGTTCACATTTAAGGATCAACTATTCTATGCTTGGAAAGGAATCGAAAACATTCGTCCGTTTCACTATGGATTTGACCGCGACAAAATGGAAAAGGAAATGAAACAACTTATTGAGTGGAAAGATTACGGAGGCAAACATTGCGAAAACATTTACACCGAATTTGTGGGATCTTATTTGTTGCCTGAAAAATTCAACATCGATAAAAGAATCGTTTATCTTTCCGCGCAAGTTCGTTCAGGTCGACTAACAAAACAACAAGCGCGCAAATTGTTTAATGTTAAATCATCATTCGATTTCGACAAGCTTGGAAAAGACAAAGAACGAATCAAAAAATTGATTTCTTTGCCTATTGGCAATCGTAACAATTTCAAAAAATATAACTTCAAAAAATATAAATTCTTGTTTTGGATTCTACAAAAAATGAAGGTTGTTCCGTACACTTTTTATATTAAGTATTGCAAATAACGAACAAGAAAACATATTAAAGGGGAACTTATATCTTATGGCAAACAAACACCGCGACATCGACAAAGACGAATTGCTTCAAATGGCTTACAACTATTGCGACTACTGTATTGCGTCAACGAAGGAAATCGCAACGAATTCAGGCGTGAAGCAAGTCAAAGAACGACACATTCCGACGGTGTCTTATTTCCTTCTTCATTGGCTTCGAAGGGAACACTTTGATTTCTACAAACGGGACAACTGGTATCATGCGATGAAGGACGAAACACATCCATTGTCCGACACTATAAAAACAATCGACAACGACTTCAACGCTTTGGCACGCGACATCGTGGCGAATGAAGGCAAGGGAATTTTCTACGCAAAGAACAAATTAGGAATGCATGACCGCCAACAAGTCGAAACAAGAAACGTGGAAAGGTTCGATTTCGATGTCAACGATTAAAGGTTACCGACCGCACAAACACCAGCTTGAAATTCATCAAGCAATCAACCAAGGTAATCAAAAGTATTTCTCTTTGAACATCGGACGTCAATTTGGAAAGACATTACTTGGGATCAATCAACTTTTGTATTGGGCAATCAACGACCGAGGTTGCACGATTGCATGGGTTACACCAGTGTACAAACAAGGCAAGAAAGTATTCGCTGAACTTGAACGCGCCGTTGCGAAGTCGGGTTTATTTGAATTCAACAAGTCGGACTTGCGAATCACTGGCTTCGGTTCGTCCATTGAATTCTTTTCAGGTGAACGTCCAGACAACATTCGTGGAAATACATTCGACTACATGGTCGTGGATGAATTCGCGTTCACACGTCCCGAACTTTGGGATGAAGTTTTGTCCGCGACGGTGCTTGTCAAGGGAAAGAAGGTCATCTTCATTTCAACGCCGAAGGGAAAGAATCATTTCCACCGGGTGTGTCTTCAGCAAAACTACGACGACCGTTACCGCTACTTTCATTTCACGTCGTTCGACAATCCTATGATTGATCCGAAGGAACTTGAAGAACGCCGTCGGTCATTGCCAGACCATGTGTTCCGTCAAGAATACCTTGCGGAATTCCTTGACAACGCTGGTGGATTATTCAAGGGTGTGTCGTTGTGTGTCGGTCAAGGTGAACTCACGTCACGAATGTATGGCGGTCTGGACATCGGACGCGCGGATGACTATACGGTGTTGACAATCCTGAATGAACACGGTCACATGGTTCACGTTGAAAGGTGGCGACACGACGACTGGTCACGAATCATTGACAAGGTCGCTGGATTGATTCGCCAGTTCAACGCAATCACTACGGTCGAAGTCAACAACCAAGGTGACGTGTTTTTCGAAATGCTTCACAACACTTTGCGTAACAAGGTCGTTCCATTCGTGACCACATCGAAGTCGAAACCAGTGTTGATTGAAGACCTTGCGTTGTCGTTCGAACAACAAGCGATTCGTGTGAACGACGTGAAATGGTTGCTTGACGAACTCGATTCATTTACTTATATTTACAATCCGAAAACAAGGAACGTGCAATATAGCGCACCGACTGGACTACACGACGACGGTGTCATGTCATTGGCGCTTGCGTGGAATTCCATGAAGAACAACAAGTCGAAAGGGAAATACAACACATTACGAATATGAAAATAAAACTACCAGCTTCGATTCACGAGTGCAAACCTGACCAGCTTGTCAAGTGGTTGATGTTAGCTGAAGTCATCAAGGAAAAGCAAAACGATGAATTGTTTCAAATGCTTGACTTTCAATGTCAGCTTATCGCAATCTTTTCAGGAATGAAGGTGTCGAAGGTCAAGCAACTTGCTATTGAAGACGTTCAACGTTTGTCTGGTCACTTGACGCGAATGATTGCCAGCTATACCTACGCAGAACCGCTTGGTGAAGTAACGGTCAACGGTCAACGCTACGTCTTTGAAAAAGATTTCCGTTTAATTAGCACTGGACAAATCATTGACCTGAAGCTTATCGAAGACCTTGCGAGTGATCCCGTTCAAGCGCTTGCGATTTGCTACATTGAAGAAGGAATGGAATACTGTCAAGAAGACGACCGTGGTCGCGTGTTGAATCCGAACGACAAAAGATATAAGGCGTTCACAGAAGAATTTGACGGTGCGGAATTCATGAACTTCTTTGGTTTTTTTTTGCGCGAATCTCAGAAGCGGAGCGACGCTATATTAGCGATCCAGACGATTCGGACGATGATGAATCAAAGGAAAGCGATGTCGAATATAAAGACAACGAGTGGTTCACATGGACAAGAATCCTTCAACGACTCGGACAAGAACTTGGAACGAGTATTGACGCAATCACTCAACAACCGTATGTGAAGACATTGTTCTGGATGAATTACCTTAAATTGAAAGACGAACAAGATTACATATTAAGTAAACAACGCCATGGCTGACTTTGATTTCCTTGAAGAATTCGGGGTGTCGGTTGCTGAAGCGGAACAACCACAAAGCGTTTACGAAAAATTCATTATAAACGTCGGGAACAAAGTCACCGCCGACCTTCGCGAATACATTCAGGCGAACGCAATGAACACGGGCGCACTTGCGCAATCGGTCGTGTACTTTCCGACGGGCGCGTTGTCCTTTGAAATTCAGGCGGACGACTACTATAAATTTGTCGACCAAGGTGTGAACGGAATCGCCGTCAATCATGCAAGCGTTTTTTCGTTTCGATATGCGGGCGTTTCATACAACATGGCGAAGGCAATTCAGGAATGGAAAGGACTTGAAATGTCGCACGCGTTCGCAATCGCTTCGAACATCAAACAACGTGGATTGAAAGCGAAGAACATCACCGAGAATGTCATCAACGACAAGGTGCTTGAAATGATTGCGAAGGACTTGACCGAAATAACTGGATTGACGTTTGAAATAAAATTTACCAAGGCAACTGAAAAATGGCAATAAGTATAACACAACAACCGCAACTATTTCAACCAGCGTGCAATCCGTACGTTTGGGTTTTTGAAAGCGACCAAACGGCGCAACCGAACTTCAGCTTCATTGTTGAATTGTACGTTAACTTCGTTTTGGTGTCGACACATCAAGTGTTTAACGAATCGGCTAACTATGCGAAGTTCGACGCAAGCGGTGAATTGCGCGCGTTGCTTACAAGTGAAATGGTCACGACTGGCGCGTTGCTTACATTCTACGATTCAGCGATTTCGTTTGTTAATATCAAGATTTACGAAAAGTACGGGACACCACCAGTTATTCAACCGGGTAGCATAAACGGGAATGTAAGTCGAGCGTGGAACGCTTCGCTTCGACATCCTGACTTTATATCTTTTGATTACAACGATTACGCGATTTCAAGATTGAATCCGAATTCAGGGAACGTTCTTTTCTTGACTGACTTTCCACGAAGTCGAAAGTATTTCGTCGGACTTTACGAAAGCGCTTTCCTTACTTTTTTGAATCGTGGCGGTTCAGCGACAACCGATATTTTTGTGAATCTTTATGACATTACAAACACGTTAATTGCGACCGACGTTGTTAACGTCACGCTGGCGCTGAACATTGGCGTGATTGATTGTTCACCACAAAACTTGATTGCGAACACATCGGTGACGTTGCTTGATTTCCAGTCATGCGCTTACTTTACCATAACTGCGAAAGCCGGTCCTGAATTTGCTGGAATCTTTTCAGGGTTAAGCGAAACCTTTACGTTCTGGATTGACACCGAATGTCATCGCTACGACACACACCGACTACATTGGTTGAACAAGTTAGGTGGTTGGGACTCCTTCACGTTCACGCTTGTGTCAACGAATTCGACCAAGGTGAAGACATCGGACTACCAGCGCGAGCGCGGACAATGGAACAACACTGGAACGGCTTGGCAATATACACGATACCACGGCGAACAAATGGCTTTCAACAAGTACGCAACCGACACGACCGTTTTAAATTCCGATTACATTCACGAAAGCGTTCAGCAATGGTTGGTTCGTGATTTGTACGAATCGCCGAAAGTTTACCTTGAAGTCACACCGGGCGCGTTCGAACCAGTGAAGGTCACGAATGAAGATTTCACCTTGAAGCAACGACGCGTTGACGGATTGATTCGTGAAGTGGTCAACATGGAAAGAACATACACCTACAATTCACAACTCACTTAATGGCTGGCGAACTATACATAAACAATCGATTGATTGACATTGACCAAACGTTGCCATTCCCGTTGACGTTCAACATTGCCGACATTCGCGATGTGTCCGCGCGGAAAGGAAATAAGTCGAAGACAATCACGATTCCCGGAACGAACGCGAATAGCGCAATCTTTCGTTCCATTTTCTTGTTGACGTACACCGACGAAACGACACCAACGAATTCGGCGATTCTGGACTTCGATCCTTCAATCAAAGCGACGGCACGATATTACAACAACGGGATTCTTGAATTCAATGGAATCGCACAACTTCAGGAATGTAAACTAATCAACGGAACGTGGTCATTTGATTTGACGCTTGTGTCGGACACGATTGACTACATTTCCAGATTAAACAAGGTAAAGATTAACGAACTAGATTTCAGTGAATTCAATCACGCGTTGACGAAGGCGAATCAATTCGAAACGTGGTCGGGGTTCAACCAAGTGAACGGGGTGTCGACATCAATCAAAACGGGAACGGACTGGAATGGCGAAGGGTATTATTACGGCTTGATTGATTACGGCTATCCAAGGACAAGCGCGGACGAGTTCGATTGTGACCAGATACCACCACAAGTGTTTGTCTACGGAATCCTGAAGAAGCTGTTCGATTACGCTGGAATCACATGGAATTCAACGTTCCTTGAAAGTCAACGATTCAAGAAACTTTTAATGGCATATTTCGGCGGTAACTTTCCGACGATTACACCAACGCAACAAGCGAACGATTCGGTACTTGCAATCGAAAACAACAACGCAAGTGGATTCATAATCAACGGTTCAACGAATTACACTGGTGGTGGACAAGGTTCGGTTTCATTTCCAGACGCGAATCTTTCGGACTTGGTTGATGTGACGGTGACAAGTGATCCGTTGTCACAAGCGACTTCAAGTTCACCGTTCAACATAACCGCTGGAACGACGGGAATGTACACGTTCGAATACTTCGGCGACCACGAACTTGAAATCAAGTTCGACCAAACGACAATAAATTATTTTAATGTTCGGTTGAATATATTGGTCATCAAGAACGGAACACTAATCGCGACAGATGTCGTTTATCAAGATAGTGTCGTCAACACCACTGGTGACTACTTTAATACATTTACATTCAACTATTCGCGTCAAGTGAATTGCGCAATAAATGACCAAATTAAATTCGGCTTGACTTTGGTTGTCGAAGCTGGTCTTTCGATTGGTGTTGACAACTTGACACGAACTATTGAATTGACTTCGCTTGGTGTGAATGTGAACTTCATGAAGACGATTCAAGAACTTGCACCGGGTGGCACGGTTGCCGTCGGTTCATTTTTGCCTGACATGACTGGTGACATTTTCCTGAAGGGAATAATAACGATGTTCAATTTAATGGTCAAACCGTCAACACAAGATTCAAGCGTTTTGGAAATCGAACCATTGTCGGAATTTTACAATTCGTCACAAGACGCGCTTGACTGGACACAACTTGTCGACTACTCAAAAGAATTGACCGTTCAACCGACAATCAACTACGCGTCAAAAGAATACAACTTCGACTTCAAACAAGACGGTGACTATTGGAATACGCAATATCAAAACGAATTCCTTGATAATTACGGTGAATTTCAAATCTTGTCTCAATCACAATACGCGACGCAAGTGACGAAAATGGCGTTGCCGTTCAGTCAAAAGCCACTGGTCGAAATTCATCCGTCCTTGATTGTTCCTGCTTCTTATCAAGTCAATTTCGATTCAAGTGGAAACGGTCAAGTCGTTCCGAAGAAAGGTAGCGCGTTCATCGTGTACGTTGGTGCAATGCGAAACGCGAACTGGGAATATCACGACGAATTAAACAATCCACACAACTTGACAACTTATCCGTACGTCGGTCACTTGGACGACATCGACACGCCGACATCGGACTTGAATTTCGGTGTTCCACAAACGGTGTATTATCCAGCAACCGTGTACACGAACAACAACTTATTGCAATATCACAACACGTTTATTCAAGAACTTGTTTCACGTTACGGAAAATTGTTGACTTGCTTCGCGAAGATTGACACGTCAATAATCAACACGCTTGATTTCCGAAACCTAATCAACATCAATGGTGTTGTTTATCGTTTGCAAAAGATAAGTGACTACGATTCAACCAAAGACCGCACAACGCAAGTCGAATTATTGCGATTGATCCAAGGAGAAGGGATCGCAAGCGGTGACGAATTCGTCGAAGAAGGTTCAACGCCTTTACCGATTACAACTGAAGTAAATAATAACACAATAATAAGGGAACAATAAAATGGGACAAATTAAAATCAGTGAACTAACACCGAAGGACGCGCCGTTGTCAACGACTGACTTACTCGTGATTGCTGAAGAAACACCAGACGGTTTTGAATCAAGGTCAATCACTGGACGCGACATTCAACAATCAGTTGGAAAATACGGAACGGAATTCGGAATCAACACCGAAACACCGACACATTCGCTTCAGGTTGAATCGGATGAGCAATGTATCATTTTGGCAAAAACAACCAACGAAACTGGTGGGGGGGTTGCGTTAATGGACGGAAATACTTCGGATGAATTTCAAGTGGGCGTTGGTGCTTTTGCGAATCGTTTGTGTTTGCGCTCAAATGAAGAACTTTTCAAATTTCCAACGGCGGACGGAACAAGCGGTCAAGCAATCGTAACGGACGGAAGTGGAAATCTTTCGTTTGATTCGGTTAGTGGAAATCCAAGGACGCTTGCGTTTTCTGGAATTACTGGAACTCAAACAACTTCAAATGTCATCACGATTTGTCATTCCGTTTTGATTCCAGCAAACACGTTTTCAAACAACAACATTCTTCAGGTTATATTTAGAATGTTTCGTCAATCGGGAATTCTTGGTCAAATGTACGGACGTATTTATTTCAACACCGCAAACACATTGACGGGTGCTACCTTATTCAACACTAACTTTACAATGAACGGCGGTGCTGTGAATTCGCTTGGATTGGTTGAACGTAATTTCAGTTACGACGGAACTAATTTGACCAGTTATTCGAATTCTGCGTATAGTGATTACACCACGGGCGCGGTTGTCAATGTTCCATTCAATGCAACGGTTGACAATTACGTGTTATTAACAATGCAATGTCAACAAACATCCGACATCGCGAACATCAATCTTTTCAAAATTTTAGCTTATGTTTAATCTAACAACCACCATTGACGGATTTCGAATGAACGAAGTCATCTACACTTTTGACGGCGAAGCGGAAATTCTAAACGAAACACAAGCGCACGTTCCGACGGATCGTGGCGTGATTCTATGTGACACGACCATGACTATCTACAAAGAATCATTCAACAACATCAACGACTTTTTAACAAAACTTTATGGCAAATAAAGAAGCGGTTTTTACCGTCAAGGTCAACACCGGGAATTCGGTTCAAGACCTTCAAAACGCGGACAAGGCGGTCAATCAACTTGGTCAAGATTTGAAGACAACGCAAGCGACCGCGAAAGATTCAAGCGGAACGGACGCACTGGCGCAACGCCTTGCGGAACTTGACGCGAAGCTTGAAGCTGGTGGTCTTTCCATGCGCGAAATGACCAAGACAATGAAGGAATATCAAAACATCGCAATTCAAGCGGGTGCGAGTTCACCGATTGGTGCGCAAGCGTTACAAAACGCTTCAGGATTGAAGGACAAAATCGGTGACTTGAAAGCGCAAACCACCGCGTTGTCATCGGACTTCGTCAAGCTCGACACGACATTGGCTGGTGTCGAAGTGGGCGCTCAAGCGTTCATGGGGGTTCAAAGCGCAATGGCGTTGGCTGGTGTTGAAAATGAAAAGTTAACACAAACAATGGTCAAGCTTCAGGCGGTTCAAGGTCTTGTGAATTCCGTGACGACCATTGCAAACAAATTGAATTCGGATTCAATTCTCGGAATCCAGCTTCGAACGGCTTGGGAAAAACTGAAGAATTCATCCTTCGTTCAGGGTACGGTTGCAACAACCGCACAAACAACGGCAATAGGCGCGCAAACGGGTGCAACACTTGCAAGCGCAACGGCAACGGCAACGGCAACGGGTGGATTGAAATTGTTTCGGCTTGCGTTGATTTCCACGGGAATCGGTGCGATTGTCATTGGTATTGGATTGTTGATTGCGAACTTCGACAAGGTGTCCGCGTTCGTCTTGAAGGCGCGTGAAGAATTTGAAAAGCTTGGTCCGGGCGTAAAGATTGCTATTGGGGTTGCTGTAATTGCGTTTGCTCCGTTAATTGCGGTAATTTATGGCGTTGTGAAGGCACTTGAATACTTTGGATTCGTGGACGATGTTCAAACGGCGAAGGCAAAGAAGAACGCGCACGACCATACTGAAGCGGTTACGAAAAGCGCTGATAAACGAGCGCGTGCAATCAAGAAGGAACAAGACGCAACCGACGCGAAATATACGCACGAAATCAACATGGCGAAAGCTTCAGGAAAGGACACTTATGAAATGGAATTAATGAAGGCGCAAGCGCACTTGAAAACTGGACGCGTTTTCCTTGAAGTTCAGAAGTCGAAAATGAAAGCAATTCAAGCGGAAATGGAATTGTTGCTTCAAAATGAAGACGAAGATTCCGACCGTTACAAAGATTTAAAAAAACGACTTGAAGCGTCCAAGAAAATAATTGCTGACAGCTACAAGGACAATGTCGCAACGAAGAACGCGATTGAAGTAATGGTTGCGGAACACAACCACGAGGTTGAAAAACAAGCGAACGACAACGCAAAGAAAGCGTTCGACACCGCGCAAAAGAATCGTGAAAAAATACAACAAGCACAAGCAACCGCGGACAAGAAAAGCGCTGAAGATTTGAGAAAACACAATCTTCAAATGATTGCCGAAGAAGAAGCGAACGACGAAGCAATCCGACGTTCAAAAATGTCCGCGCGTGATTTGGAATTGTCCGACATCCAAGACGAGTATTTCCAGAAACGAACACAAGCGGAACAACTTGGTGAAGAAGGTAAAGAACTTGTCGCAAAATTAACCGCTGAAGAAGAAACGAAAAAAGCTGAAGTTCGAAAGAAATACGCGGACGCTGAATTGAAAGCTGAAGCGGATCGTGAAGCAAAGCGACGTGAACGACAAAAATTCCTGAACGACATTCTTTTGGACGACCAAGAAAAAGCGCTTGCGGACTTGAACCAGACAACCGAAGACGCGAAAAAAGAATTGCTTCGTCGATTAAATTCAACGGACGAAAACGAACGGATCACCAAGGAACAACACGACCTTGCGTTGATTGCGCTGGAGCAAAATAAAATTGACAAGATTGAAGAAATCAATAAAACGGCAACGGAAAAGCGGAATGAAGAAGCAATAAAAGAACGCGAAGAAGCGTTGAAAAACGTCACGAAATTTCTTGAAGATTCTCAAATGGTTCTTGACCATGTGAAGACCGTCGACGCGTTAATGGATGAAATTGACCAAGCGCGATTGAACAATATTGAAGGACGACGCGAAGAAGACCTTGCAAACCTTGACGCGAAAATGCAAGCGGAACTTGACGCCGAAGGAATAACAGCGGAACAAAAGAAACAAATCGAAGAAAAGTTCGCACAACAAAAATATCAAGTTCAGCTTCAAGCGTACAACGCCGAGGAAAAAATAAAGAAGGCGCAATTCAACCGGGACAAAGCGATCAAACTTGGTCAAGTTGCAATCGACACCGCGTCCGCAATCGTGAAGGCAATCGCACAATACGGACCACCACCGTCACCGCTTGGAATCGCTGGTATCGCGTCGGCTGGTGTCATCGGTGTGACGCAAGCGCTTGCAATCGCTAACCAACAATACAAGTCGGGTTCAGCACCAAGCGCACCGAACTTTTCAACCGCTGGTGGTGGCGCGTCCGCTGGCGCAAGCGCAAGTTCATTCACGTCTTCGAACACTGGTGGAACGTCAACGGCTGGCTTGACTGGTGAACAAGGCGCGACGACAAGCAACATTCCGACATCACAAGTGTTTGTTCTTGAAAGCGACATTTCAGCGACGCAAAACAAAGTTAAGCTTCAGGAATCCAAAACAAGTTTTTGATCCACGAACGACCGCGTGTTGTCAAGAATGAATCGGACGTTGAAAAACAACCATACGTTCGAAGTAGTTCTTCAGCTTTTGGAATGTTGTCTTTTGCAAGCTTGACGTTCACGCCTTTGCAAATCAATTCAGGTGAATTCATGTTCAAGTAAATTGATTTAATGAAATGGTTGTATCGTTGCCATTCAATCAGTTCAAAGATTTCAAGCAACTTGTCCGAATCCATTAACACTGGCGAATGTGTTTCGAAATTCCACAACGGGCGTTCATAGTATTTCAAGAATTCAATCGTGTTGAACATCGCTTCACGGTAGTGTGACGGGTGTCGTGGATTCAATTCGAATTCACCAACATGAATCGGAATGTCGGCGCGAAGCTTGGGCGTGATATAAAAGTCGTCATTCATGTAGATGAATTGACCACCACGTTCACGGGCATACGTCAACATTTTATTCGTCACGTCCGCACCACGAATGTTGTTCAGTTGTGGACATGGAATGTTGTCAATAGTCGCGACCTTATCGCCAACGGTAACGATGTGCGCTTCAGGGAAAGACATCCGAATGAATCGGATTGATTGTTGAATATCGAAGTCATCGCGACTTCTTCGGTAGGGGAATACAAATTTTGTCATCGAACAAATTTACATATTATATTAACATGAGAAAAGAACTACCAGTTTACGAAATCATGATTGACTTGAACGATCCAGAAACGACCGTTTATTTCAATTCATTGGTTGAATTTCCAGCGCACGAAAAGAACTTCGAAATGTTCGGGCGTAAAGTGAAATACGAATTCAACGAAGAACAACAAGTCATCACGGGAATAGCGATTTCAGCGGACACACCGATTTATCGATACGACGACGAAAGCAAAGAAGAATACTATGTCGTGTTCACGAAGGACGCCATTCGCGACATCGTGCTTGATTACGCACGTCGGAATAATTTTAACAATGTCAACCTTGACCACAATCCACACAAGGTGGTTGACGGCGTGTTCATGATAATGAGTTACCAGATTGACAATGAACGTGGATTCACCGCACCCGAAAGATTCAAGGACGCGAACGACGGTTCATGGTTGGTTAGTTACAAAGTTACTGACAAAGCTTTGTTTGAAAAAGCAAAGAACGGTGAATTCAATGGCTTCAGTATTGAAGGCGTGTTCACTTTACTTGAAACGGACAAGACGAAAGAATCCGAATTCAACGCAATCTTAAAAGAAGTTCAAATGTGGCGACGCAACATCGAACGAATCCGAATGTTCAACGACTATCCTGAAGCCGTTTCGAACAACGCAAAACGCGGAATCGAATTGAATCAAAACAACGGCAACAAATGTGCGACGCGTGTCGGTCGTTTACGCGCAACGACATTGGCGAACCGTGACACCGTATCGGTTGCAATCATAAAAAGAATGTATTCGTATTTGTCACGCGCTGAAGCTTACTATAACGAAAGCGACACCTCCGCTTGTGGAACGATTTCATTCTTGTTGTGGGGTGGCAAAGCTGGACTTCGCTGGTCGGAATCTAAATTAAAGGAACTTGGTGAAATCTAAATTCTCGAACAACATTACATAATATAAAAAACACTACATGAACGCATACGAAAAAGTTATGAACGAACTTGGTAAAATCAAGTCAATGTTCGAAACGGCAACCGAACAAACGTTCGAAACGGCTACTTTATTAGACGGTGAAACAACCATTGAATTTGATTCGCTTGAAGCTGGTCAAGAAGTTTTCATCGTAACCGACGAAGGTCGAATTCCAGCACCTGAAGGAACACACGCGCTTGGTGGCGAGTACACTGGTGTGACAATCACCGTTGACGCTGACGGATTTATTTCCGAAGTTACCGACGAACGTGGAACTGAAGAACCAGCAACCGAAGAAACAAGCGCCGAATTCGAAGCGGTGTCCGCTGACATTTTACCAGCTGTACTTGAAGGAATAACGGAAATAATCGCGACCGAACTTGGTCTTGAAATGGAAAAAGCTTACGATGTCGCAAGCGCTGTAATTACCAAAATAAACGAAATGACTTCAAGCGAAGAACCTGAAATGGTTGAAGAATCAATGAGCGCTGAAGCGATTGAAGGAATAATCAATGGAAAACTTTCAACCTTGACAACTACTTTCGAAGCGGTTGTTGAAAGCTTGAAAAGTATTTCCGATGACAACGCGTCACTTCGAAACGAAATCGCGTCTTTGAAAGCTGACTTCGAAAGCTTCAAGGCGATGCCGTCGAATGAAACAAAAGAAGGTGAAAAATTTTCACGAGCTGGCAACTTGACTGCTAAACAACAATTTTTAAAACAATACAAAAACCTATAAAAATGTCTATTAAAAAGTATGTAAAATCGAATTTCGACTATGATGTGTCTGGATTGTCACCATACGTTGACGACCAACGCGAAGACCTTATTCACCGTTCAGTAACTGAAGCGCAAACACTTCAGTACATTGCGATTCAACAAGGAATCAAAGGAACTGAAGACCTTAAATTGTTAAACGATTCAATCGTTTATCAAACTGGCGATTGTTCAATGTCACCTTCAGGCGACACAATCTTCACGGATCGTGAGATTTCCGTTGAAACAATCGGTTACTTGAAGAAGTTTTGTCAAAAAGATTTGGCTGGTTTCTGGACGCAACTTGCGCTTCGTCCGGGTGCAATGGCTGAAGACAAGACCTTACCATTTGAGCAAATTTTAATTAACTATTTATTAGAACTTCACGCGTTCGAATTAGAGAAATTAATTTGGCAAGGAAACAAAGTTTCTGGTGCTGGCAACTTAGCGTTCATGAACGGATTCAATCAATTCCTAACCGTTGTAAATGGTTGTGTTAACTTGAACTTGTCAGGTGCGACGACAATCAACGCGACAAACGCTTATGATATTTTCTACGAAGCCTTTACAAACACACCTTCGAACATCGCTGAAGGTCAAGATTTCATTTGCTTTACTGGTCGTGAAAACTTTAACTTCTTATTAAAGAACTTGGTTGACGACAATTTATTCCACTACAATCCAGCGCAAATCGGAACAATGAATGAAATACTTTTACCGGGAACAAATATGCGTGTTGTCAAAGTGAACGGATTGAACGGAACGACTAAGATTTACACTGGTCGCGCTTCACACTTCTACTTCGGAACTGACTTATCAAGTGACTTCGAATCATACGATTTGTGGTATTCATTCGATGACGATGTGATTTATTTACGTTCTAAATTCCGCGCTGGTGTTCAAGTACCATTCTTGAATCAAGTCGGAACATACGAAGGACTATAATCAACAAAATTAACGGCGCGTTTCGGCGCGCCATTTGTTAAACCTAAAAATATAAAAAATTATGTCTTGTAATATGACAACCGGGTACAACGATAGAACGTGTACAAACGGGAAAGGTGGAATCAAAAGTGTGTTGTTGTTTCCTTTGGGTGCGACTTTAGGCGCGGTTGTTTCTGGAACAAACGAATTGACTTCTTTGACCGTAACTGGTGATACATTCCTTTACAAATTAAAGTCAAACTTATCAAGCTTCACCGCACCAGTTCGCGTTGATAAAAATAACGGAACGCTTTGGTACGAACACGAATTGTCCATGATTCTTGCAAGTGATTCAAAAGAATTGCGTCAAGAAATTCACTTGCTTGCACAAAACGAATGTGTTTGTTTGGTTGAAAACGCTGACGGAACAATCGTTGCGCTTGGTCTTGGTGAAGGTCTTCAGGTTGCTGACGCAAACGAATATAGTTCAGGCGTGTTGAAAAGCGACCGAAAAGGTCACGTTATCCTTATGCGAGGAATGGAAAACGACGAGGTTCCAGACGTGAATGCGACGCTTTACAATACCTTGTTAGCACAACAATCACCAGTCATTTAATTTTAATTACCGCAAATTTAAGGGATGGGCGTTGTCCCGTCCCTTTTTTTTGTTTAATTTAGTCGCATGCAAATAAAAAAAGAATTTATCGGTTGCAAATGTTGGTCGCCAACGCTTGAACGATACGTCAAAATTGAAGCGGACAAAGGTGAACTTTACATGGCGCTTGGAATTTTTTACATTTATGAATTTGACACACCAAACCTTGTAAAAATAAACTATGTTAAAAATACAAAGAAACGGAACAACACCGCTGGTGGTAACGGTGACGGAATTGACAACGATTCCGAATCCGAACTATCTATTTGAATTCATTCATGAACAATCGTTCAACACACAAACATGTGTCTTGACGAACATTTCACAAGGCGTTCCGCGTTACGATGAATTTGTCTTGATTGACGGCGTCGATGTGTCTTTTATTTACGACGGCTTTTATATTTATAATATATACCAACAATCTTCACCAGCGAATCTTGATCCAGTCAACGCTCAAGGACTTGTCGAAACTGGACGCGCTCATGTGATTGAAGCCGATTCACCTTCATACGAATACGATTCACCGATTTATTTCAACATATATGAATAACAAAATTACGTCTTTGTCTTTTCGCAAAGAATTTATTAAACCAGAAGAAGAAAAAGACCGTTCACTCGGATTCACGAAGTGGGGAAAAAAGAACGACTATCCATTTTTTTTGATTGACCTTTACAACGGTTCGGCTTACCACCAAGGAATCATCAAGAATAAAACATTCTACATTGCTGGTGGTGGTCTTGAAATCGTTTCAGGAATGGTTCAATCATTCATTGATAACAAATGGTCGGACTTCGACATGAACGAAATCAATGAACGAATGGCGTTCGACCAAGAATTGTTCGGTGGATTTGCAATCAAAGGAACGTGGAACAAGGAACAAACGAAGGTGGTATTGTGGGAACACATTCCGATTGACATGATTCGCGCGTCGGTTGATGAATTGACTTATTTTATTTCGGACGATTGGTTGGCGTTGAATCAATCGCCTGAAAAAACGAACCTTCGAATTTTACCAGCTTACGACAAGAACAACCGAACTGGTTCGTTCATTCTTTACTATAAAGAACCGCACCTGAAAGGTCGAAAGGAACTTGGTGTTTATCCGAAGCCTTCGTATTACGGTGGAATCACGGCGATTCAAACCGACGTTGACATTTCGAAGTTCCACATGTACGAACTTCAAAATGGATTTAAGTCAGGCACATTGATAAACTTTCCTTCAGGTTATCCCGAAACAACCGAAGAATTGAATCGATTGAAGGAAAACGTCAAAGGTCGTTCGCAATCCGTCGAAGACGCTGGTGAAATCATTTTGACATTCAGCAACGGACAAGACGAAGCGCCGACGGTGTTGTCGTTGAACGGGAACAACCTTGACCAACGTTATTTGGCAACTGAAAAAAGCGTTCAACAAAACATTCTTGTGGCGCATGCAATTACTTCACCGCAACTTTTCGGTGTTCGTCTTGAAGGTTCATTCAATTCAGCGGAAAGCGCGGATTTGTTCAACATTTTCAAAGCGACTTATGTGAACACAAAGCAACGACGAATCGAATGGATGTTGAACTTAATGCTTGAACTTGGTGGGTACGTTGGCAAAGTGAAGCTTCGTGACGTTGATCCGTTACCGAAGGACGTTCCGACACCAGCACCAGCACCGACACCGATTGTTCAGTCATGTCACAACAACAACTTCAGCACCGACGAAATCAAAGTGTTCGAACAATTCGGTGAATCGAATGACAATTTCATCGTGCTTCATTCCGAACCGATTGCGTGGGACACACCAAGTGAACAAGTGTTTTCACGAAGTCAACAACTATTCGACAAGGTTGGCGAAATTTCCGCCGTGTTGGCTGGTGGCGACAAGGACGTTTTGAAACTACTTTCCGACGGCGAATCAAGCGAAGCAATCGCGAAGGCGTTGAACACATCCATTGAAGACGTTGCGAAAAGAATCGCGACGCTTCGTGAACTTGAAATTCTCACGAAGGGGGGTGAAGTGAACACGCTGGGAAAGTCCGTAATTGAAAACATTGAAATTCCAATTTCAAGGTTCGAAGTTAGGTACACTTACCGAACGCGTCCGAACGTACCTGATCCGATTACGCAATCACGCGCGTTTTGCGTGAAGCTTATTGAATTGAATCGAAGTTATTCCCGTCAAGACATTGACAACATTTCCACACGCGTTGACCGCGATGTGTGGCGTTATCGTGGTGGCTGGTACACAAATCCAGACACGGGAGCGACGACACCGTTTTGCCGTCACGAATGGATTCAACAACTTGTAATTGCACAATAATATGAACTATCTACTTTCCGTTGAAAACCTAAAAAAATTAGGTCTTATTCACCAAAACACCGACACAAAGATTCTCGCGGTTGCGATTCGTCGAAGTCAAGACATCCACGTTCAACCAGCGCTCGGAACACCTTTGTACAAAGCGCTTTTATTACGCGTTCAAAACAACACATGGTCACCGACTTACTTGACGTTGATGAACGATTACGTCGTGCCTTGTTTGGTTGCTTACGTTGACTACCGTTGCGCGTTACTATTGAACGAAAAGCTGACAAACAAATCGGTCGGACGTGTGAACGACGAACACATCCAAGCAAACGACGACAAGATGACTTTCGTTCTTCGTGACCAACTTTTGAAGGACGCACAATTCTATAAAGAACGTCTTATAGGATTCCTTATGGATGACAACGGCGACAACTATCCTGAATACATTGATTGTTGTGGTTCTCCGTCGATTTGTCATGAAAAAGTAACAAAGGACAACACTGGTTATTCGCCGTTAAACTGGATTATATGAGTAAACGCTTTACACCAAGCAAAAAAGACATTGAAAAATTGAACAAATACCTAAAAAATGGAAAAGACGTTAAACCAGTTAATGAAGGAATTCGAAATAATTGCAACGGAACACCGACAAATAAACAGCTTCTTTCAAGGTGACTATCTTGACGCGGTGTCACGCGACGCGGTTGACTATCCTTTAATGGTTGTCACGTTGCAACCGGGACAAATTAACGACTTCGGTGTTCAGGTGAACGCAATCATTTCAATCGCGGACAAGTACAACATTCAAGAATACCGACAAATAAACGAAATCCATTCCGATTGTCTTTCGATTTGCAAGGACATTCATGTCATCTTGAAACAATGGCGCTTTGAAGATTTCCTTGACGTCACTGGAACAATGGCAACGACGCCATTCATCAACCGTTCACACGACGTGACGGCTGGCTGGACGATGAACATCGCGATGAATGTATATGACAACGAAGACTGGTGTCAAATACCTATGGATCAATACAGCTACGGAAATGATTAATCAAGACCACCTTCGATTTCTTGGAATTGCTTACTATCTTGTTAGCTACGGAACAGCGTTTTCACTTTGGTTCAGTCATGAAATACACATGATTCTTTTCGGCTGGACAATTTTTCTTTTCAACACTTATCAAATCTTCAGTGAATTACATGATAATCAAATAAATAATGAAAACTAACATCCTTCTTTTTTCTATTTCGCTTTTATGCATTCTCGCACCAGTAACGCCAATGGTGTTGATTGCGATTTGTTTCATTTGGCTTGACCTTTGCGTCGGTGTTTGGCGAAGTGTACGTTTGAAAGGTTGGAAATCAATCCGTTCGCGCGGACTTGCAAGGACTATTTCAAAGTCATTGATTTATTCAGGTGGTATTGTCGCCGTGTTCATGTTGGAAAAATATGTTATTGCCGACTTGATTGGTATTTTCATAAGCGTTGACCTTGTGTTGACCAAGGCGTTCACGTTCTTTTGTGTGTTTATCGAAATGAAATCAATCAATGAATCTTATTTCGACGTAACAAAGAAGGACGTGTTGAAATCATTCAAAGAATTTATAAAAGCAAAAAAACAAGAATGGGACGAATTCAAGTAAAAGATTTGAACTTGATTCAGGAACGATTGTCACCGGGACAATTCATCGCTGAAGAACATCCAAAAACACAAGTGTATCTTCATCACACTGCTGGTGGTGGTGACGCTCGAAGCGTGTCAAGATTCTGGAATTCGAATAAGTCAAAGATTGCGACCGCGTTCGTTGTTGGTGAACGTGGCGAAATCGTTCAATGCTTCAGTTCGAAACACTGGGCGTGGCACTTGGGTGTCGGTTCGGAAATCTTCAAGGCGAACCACGTTCCATTCCGCGACTTAAACAAGACATCAATCGGAATCGAATTGACGAACTGGGGTATGTTGAAACAAGTGAACGGAAAGTTTTACAACTACGTCAACCGCGTTGTTCCTTCGTCAATGGTGACTGAACTTGAACGAGCATTCAAAGGTCACAAGTTTTGGTTCAAATATACGGACGCACAAATTGAATCGACACGAAAGCTTTTAATTTACCTTTGTGAAACATACGACATCCCTATGGATTACAACGAATCGATTTGGGACATTGATTTGTTCGCGCTGAAGAATGAAAAAGGAATCTTCACACACAATTCCGTTCGTCGTGACAAGTCGGACGTATATCCATGTCCACGATTAATTGAAATGCTAAATAACTTATGAAAATAATTTACGCCATTTTAATCACGTTTACCGTCGTTTCGTGTTCATCCGAAAGGAAAGCGCAATATCACGTTAAAAAAGCGCTCAAACATGGCGCAAAATTAACACAAGACACCGACACGATACGAATCACAACCATTGATTCGTTTCCCGTGATACGAAATGATTCGATTATATACGAAAAGTTCATAACGACGAAGGACACAATCGTTTCATTCCGCAATGTTTACGTTCCGAAGACAAGATTCCAGACACGAATCGAATACAAGGAGCGGGTGAAGATTGAGCGCATTCAAGGAAAGATAATAACGAAGAATCACGAGGTTGTCAAATACCGAACGAATTGGTGGATGTTGTTAGTTTCATTTATTCTTGGTATCTTTTTGCCAAAATTAATCAAGCTTGTCTTGACAAAACACCTTTAATGGCTAAATTTCGACCACGATTGACGCGCGATGAAATGGACGTTGTCAATCAATACCGAGCAATCAAGCGCGAATGTGACGACCAAGACATCGACCTGAAGACGGTCAAACACGGCTGGTTGAAATCGAAGAACACTTCATTGTTTTTCAAGAATCCTAACTTCGAAGCTAAGGAAACAACAAAACTTAATAACCTAAAGGTTGACATTCTCAAAGCAATCGAAGAACATTCACCAGTTTATCCAGCAATCAATCGAACGAAATCAAGTGAAGGTCATTTGCTTGTCATTGATCCAGCGGACGTTCACATCGGAAAGCTGGCGACGTCCTTTGAAACTGGCGAAGATTACAATCAACAAATTGCGGTCAAACGCGTTCACGAAGGTGTTCAAGGAATTCTTGACAAGTCAAGCGGATTCCAGATTGACAAGATTCTGTTCATTGGTGGAAATGACATCCTTCACATTGACACACCGAAACGTCAAACGACCGCTGGAACACCACAAGACACCGACGGCATGTGGTATGAAAATTTCATAAACGCGAAACGGCTTTATGTTGACATCCTTGAAAAACTTGTCACGATCGCGGACGTTCACTTCACATTCAATCCTTCAAATCACGACTATACGAACGGCTTTTTCCTTGCGGACGTGATTCAATCATGGTTTCGTAATTGTCCGAATATCACTTTCGATTGTTCGATTTCACATCGAAAGGCGTTCCAGTACGGAACAAGTTTAATCGGAACGACACACGGCGACGGCGCGAAGCTTCAGGACTTGCCTTTGTTAATGGCGCAAGAATTCCCGCTTGAATGGTCACAAACGAAACACCGTTATGTGTACACACACCACGTTCACCACAAGATGTCGAAGGACTTTATTGGTGTGACCGTCGAATCGCTTCGTTCACCTTCAGGAACGGATTCTTGGCATCACCGCAACGGTTACCAACATTCACCGAAGGCGATTGAAGGATTCATTCACCATCCTGAACACGGTCAAATTGCACGGTTGACGCATTTGTTTTAGATCTATACATGACCTCGGTGTCATGTAAAAAAATCTTTATTTCCTTACATTATTCCCTTACATAATCGGATTTTCCCCGTTTATCGTGGTTCATTTTAGCAACTTCCAATGTTAAATTATTGTTAAGAATGTTCATAAAGTTTTGCATATATAAAAAGTTATATATCTTTGTAAGGTCAATAAGGCACATAATTAAAACAAAACAAAATGAAAACTTTTAGAATTGAATTTCAAGACGATGACCGCAACGAATTGTTCACAAAAGTGGACGAATTCGTAAACATCGAAAGCGCTGAACTATTCGCGGAACTTTACATTGCAACCAGCAACATCAACGACTTATCAACCTTTCAAATAACTGAATTATGAACCAAGAACAAATGATTGAAATCATTCTTAGCGAAGAACGTCAAGCGCGTGAATTAATGAACGAAATGATTGACGCCTTCGGTCGTCAAGACGAAGGAACAAAACGAGCAATCGCGCAATGGTGTGTTATTAGCATTTTAATTGATAAACTACAAATCGAACAACAATGAAAAATCTTGATCCTGAAGCAAAAGAATTTTTGAAACAACTTGGTGAATTCGTCAAGTTCACCACCTTAATTAGTGTATTGACAATCGTTTCACTTTACTTAATTTACATAATATGAAAGTAACATTCGACAAAAACAAGGAAAACTTCACCTTTGAATTCGAGTTCAACAAGTTCGGTGAAGGTGAATTCAACTTCATCAACGTGAAATGTCTTGACCATGACATCGTTGACGTAACCATTCAATTCGAAAACGTCTGGACGACACAACACATCGGTGAAATCGAAATCGATTACATCATGAACGAAGAACAATGGAAAGAACTGGAAAGCGAAGTCAAGCGACAAATTCTTGAAGAACCGTTCGAATTCGACGCACACGAATTCATGTCGGACGAAGAACGCTGGAAATGGCACGCATGGGAACAACAACAAATCCAACAAGCAAATGAAGACAAATTCTAAAAGACATTGCCGACGATGGTTCGGTGGTGGTCACGTCAAAGCTTTACGCATGACAAAGGTGGTTCGTTCAATGTCCAGCTTTACTTGAAAATATGTGAAATTAAAATCAAAAACAATGTATAAACTTATTTATTTACACGGAACGAGGATTGTCGAATCCTATGAATTTCCTTCCAAAGCACTTGCATTTTGGAAACGCAATCAACTAATCGCGCAACGCACCCATTTGTCAGGCACATTTAAAATACAGAAAATATGTTGACCGTTGGAAGCGACTTTTCAGGTGTTGGTGCTTTCAACCAAGCACTTCGAAGATTAGGTATAGAATATCATGAAATCTTTGCTTGTGACATGGACAAATTTGCACGCCAAACATTTATTCACAACTATGGTGAACCGTCTTATTTTCCTTCGGATGTTTATGAACGTGAAATTCCATACGAATCACTTGATGTTTATATGACTTCACCACCATGTCAAGCGTTTTCGTTAGCTGGAAAGCGACTTGGAAAAGACGACAAGCGTGGTGTTTTGTTTTTTAATTCACACGAATTCATCCAAAAGAATCAACCGCGTTTCTTCATCTTTGAGAACGTCAAAGGATTGCTTTCTCATGACAATGGAAACACTTTTAATGAATGGGTCATTTTTCTCGGTGGCAAATCGGTTAATGGAAACGCCGTATTGTTTCCACACAAAGAATCCGTTCCTTACCATTTGTATTGGAAAGTATTGAATGCCAAGGATCACGGAATTCCGCAAAACCGTGAACGAGTTTTCTTGGTTGGAATTCGTGACGACCAAGACAATCATTTTCGATTCCCGGTCGAAGAACATTTGAACAAGCGGTTGCAAGACGTTCTTGAAAATTCGGTTGATGAAAAGTATTTTTTGAGTGAAAAGAT
>Ga0247843_1003240_pt1 | contig 27319 bp, 15 predicted proteins | sample LaCruzMarch2017__FD_192420 | JGI IMG/M metagenome (GOLD analysis project Ga0247843, IMG submission 192420) | Freshwater microbial communities from meromictic Lake La Cruz, Castile-La Mancha, Spain - LaCruzMarch2017_8m | ecosystem: Environmental > Aquatic > Freshwater > Lake | place: Spain... | reverse complement strand
CTCGAAACCCGTGGATCGCTTCACCGGCCTGCGCAGCGATCATGTTGGAAAACCCACACTGCCCAAATCTCGAAAGGCATTCCCAGTCTTGTTGCGCAAGGTGAAATATTACGATTCGGAAACCAACAAGGAACTCATCTTTCTGACCAACAACCTGGAAATTCCGGCTCTGACCGTCGCCATGCTTTACAAGGCACGATGGAGCATCGAGTTGTTCTTCCGGTGGATCAAAGGACACCTGCGCATCAAGCATTACTACGGCACAAGTCCCAACGCGGTGAAGACGCAAATCTGGATTGCTGTGTATACCTATCTGATTATCGCAATACTTCACAAGCAGTTCAAGCTGCCCGGCACACTCCACAGAACTTTGCAGCTTTTGAGCGTTCATCCGTTCGAGAAAGTCACTCTAAATGAACTACTTATGGAAACTGACCACGGAACTTTCATCACCTCGGATTATAACCAATTGAATTTGTGGTAGTTACAACCGGACGCTTGTGAGTCTGACTATCAAGGATCCAGAGCGATTAGCACTCCATGAATTCTGAAACTCCCATATGGCTTTTCTGCACCAAGTCATTTCGAATGAATAAAGCGCTTACCATTCTATTGGCCATGTGTCTTCCCGTGATCGCAGGCCATCATATTGTTGTGATAGATCCCGGACACGGCGGTGGCGGTAATTCCGGTTCCCAGTCGGCGCGAACGCTGTCTGCTTCGAACAACGCCAAGTCACCGGGTGGGTTACTGGAAAAAGACCTAACTCTTGAGCTTTGTCTCGAAATCAAAAAACAGGTGATGGCCCTGGCTCCAGAGCACCCCGGTACCCGGATTGATTGTGTTCTGACCCGCATAGAAGATCGCAACCCGGATTTCGCCAAGAGGGCGTTAATTTGCGCAGGCTCGAACGTTCCACCCTCCGCCATATTCAGTGTTCATTTCAACGCATCGACTGGTCACAATACCCTCGGAACTCTTGCGGTCGTACATAACAGGAAAGCCAACAAGAACTTCGAGAAGGACCAGATTTTTGCGAAAGGCTTGGTGGAGGCAACCCATGCAGGGGTGTCCCAGTTTGTTAGAGCATCCAAGGCCCGCAATCCTATTTCGGATTCCCACCTGCACAATGGCGCGGGATCGAACTTTTTTCACCAACTCGAACTTCACCCTACCATCAAGGAGGTTCCGAAGTGCTTTCTTGAAGTGGAATTCATGGATCGCGAAGACGTCGAAAAACAACTTTTCACGAATCGGAAGCAGGCGTTTCCCATCATTGCCCGGTCCATCGCCTCTTACCTCTACACACAATTCAAGTAGGAACGAAACTCCTGCCGAATCAGCAGTGCCTTTTCTGGAGATTTCCTGTTAAATGGCTAAAATATAGCTGATTCAAGTCCTAAAAAAATGATGAAAAGTATCCACATTCCCCACCCCCTTGCGTTGTTGATCATGATGATCTTGCCGGTCGCATTGAAAGCGGAGGACAAGCTCGTGACATCCTACACTACGGTCATTACCAAGAACGACACCCGCAATAGCAAGGGGGCGATATTGGATGAAGTGGGTGGGATTCTCATGCAGGATCGCGCTAACGCCCACAAGTTTGGCAATCCGGATGGCGATATCATAGATGACTATTTCAGCACCGCGGAGCGCCGCGCTGAAATTCCAGGGATGCTGAAATTGGGCGACTTTCCGGAACAACTCTCCGGACCGGTTCGCAAGGGTGATGGATCTGCCATCAGAGTTTCGGTTTACCGCAATGAGGCCGGACATCTCTACATGTCCGTTGGCGCGAGAATCCGGGACCAAGCCAATTACGATCCTTCGCTGATGAATGACCCCGAGGTGCAGACGAATAGCAAGGGAGCTCTTTTGGCACCGGAAGGAAACTCAAGACCGAATACAGTCCGCGAGTTGGAGCAGGACGATGTCGAGCGTAGATTGATTCTCGATTCTCTGCGGCTCAAAGTGTCTATCCAGATTGGAGAACCGGTCGAATTTAAGGGGGGTGTTAGGATTCAGGGACCATGGGCCAAAATGAATGGAAACGTCTTTACCAAGAGCGGCAATAAGCCGAAGGATGAGGAGGCGAGGAGCCTTATTGAACTTGATTACGCTGCGTTGCTTCTCAAGGAAGGCGGCGAGTGGAAAGTTCTCTATGACGGATTTGCTGGTGATGTCGGTCCCGAGATAGAAATGCGCGCCAAGTTTCCGGATGTGCCTCTTGATTTGGTTCCCCACATTTCTGAATAGCGGGCAGCCAGCCACATCCACAGCGTATGATTCAATTCCGTGTGTGGATACACAAAGTTTCTTGCTGACCTTGCTGCGAATATAAGTCAATGCTCCGCATATTCCGCTACAATCCAAGCGTTTTCTGGGTGTTCTAGCCTATTGTATCGACTTCCCAGCAGTGAACGTGATTGCATCTGCAAGTTTTGATGAGTCCTATTTTGGTATTTTACACTACCACTAGTCATGACTGCCAGCCGCACTGTAAAAACTTCTCATTCAATGATGTTTCCCCAACAGATGAGGACCGGTATGACGTCACCGGGCTTTCGGTTCCGCCTCACATATTTCACCCACCGCACCAAATTCTGAAGATCATGAAATTCCTGCATCAAATCACATTATCCTTGGCGTTTTTCATCGCTTGCTCTTTTGGGGCATCCGGCCAAAATATTTATGGCACCTTGTCTGAGGATCAAATCACGAGAAATCCACTCAGCTCGTCAGACCAGAACGCGGTGATCTTGATTCATGGCTGGAATCCTGATGGCGTTGCCAATCCATTTTTAGGAGATGACTGGGCAAAGCTCTCAAATGCCCTTCGGGCTCGCCTTGTGGGATCCAATTGGAAGTTGCTGCAATACAATTGGGCAGAGGGAGCAAACACAGGAAACGTTGATTTTACCGTGCTTGGTGCATTGGGATTCACAAATGCCACTGCGGCTGCCGCCAATGGTTTCGCCAATGGGACTCATCTGGCCGATGGCCTTCAAAGTAACGCACCTAATTTGCGAAAAGTTCTTTTTATCGCCCACAGTGCAGGATCGTGGGTCGCCCGTCGCGCGGTGGATAAATTATTGGAAGCCAATCCAACGGTGACGGTGCAAATGGTCTTGTTGGATCCATTCGTGCCCGGGGTGGATCCATCTTCTAATACGTTCCTGACAACGGCGTACATGAGTCAGTTAACTGATCACACATCTGTCTCACGCATTCTGAGGATGGAAAACTATTATGCCGTCGATGTTTTGACCGATACAGACTTTGATTGGGGACAAGGCGGCGGGAGAAGAGCTACTTCTCAGACTTTCGAATGGCGTACACAAGACGTGAATCGCCGAGTCGATTATATATCTCTTTCCATCCCTCCAATCCGCTATGGAGGTCATGGCGGACCGATCCAGTTCTACGCAGATTCGGTCTTGGCTTCCGCCGGGACGCCGAGCGATGCCTTCTCCGAGGCTCCTTACCCGGCGACTAACTATGGCTACTTTCTGGCTCTGCCGGCGGCGGATTCCACGGGGGGAGCGCTCCGTGTATCGTTGATTGCCTCGCGAGACCCGGTGAGTGATGGTGGAAATTTGATGTACACCGCGACAGTCGTCAACACGAGTGCGACACCGATGACTGATGTAAGCTTGAACATATCGTTGCCATGGGGTATTGAGATTGTACATATAAGTGATTGTCTGCCTGCAGCTTATCATGACGCCTACCCCGGCGATGTCCTCAAATGGAGGCTGGGAAGTCTCAATGCGGGTGCTTCTTGGTCCGCACAGTTTCACGTTACTACAAATTCAAGCTCCGTTGCAGATGGCATGATCCTAAGTTTCAATGCGCTTGCCACCGATACAAACGGGCAACAAGCCACCGCTACACTTGATACGCGGGTGGCTACGGGGCTTCGACTTCAACTTCGCAGCGAGGCTCGTGAGGTCAAAGCGGGCGATACGGTACGCTTCGTCGCGACCTACTCCAATCCCTTGTCTTCTTCAGAATCCAGCGAACTCTCGCTTGAACTACCTCCTGGATTTGTGATAACAACTTCAACAGGGGGAGCGATACAAAACGGCACCATGGTCCGCTGGGATCTCGGTATTGTCGCCGCAGGCTCGGGAGGCAATGTTGAGGTGGTGGCTATCGCTCCGACTCCTGTGGAAAGAGAGGGAGTGTTTGCCGTCCGCAGCGTTCTATCGTCACAGTTTGGGGATGAGGCAACTGCAACCGTAAGCGTAATAGTTCGCCCCGAAAATCCGCTCCGTGTATCGTTGATTGCCTCGCGTGACCCGGTGAGTGATGGCGGAAATTTGATATACACCGCGACAGTCGTCAACACGAGTGCGACACCGATGACTGATGTAAACTTGAACATATCGTTGCCATGGGGTATTGACATTGTACGTGCAAGTAATTGTCTGCCTGCAGCTTATCATGACGCTTACCCCGGCGATGTCCTCAAATGGAGGCTGGGAAGTCTCAATGCCGGTGCTTCTTGGTCCGCACAGTTTCTCGTTACTACAATTTCAAGCTCCGTTGCAGATGGCATGATCCTAAGTTTTAATGCGCTTGCCACCGCTACAAACGGGCAACAAGCCACCGCCACACTTGATACGCGGGTGGCTACGGGGCTTCGACTTCAACTTCGCAGCGAGGCTCGTGAGGTCAAAGCGGGCGATACGGTACGCTTCGCCGCGACCTACTCCAATTCCTTGTCTTCAGCGGTAGATGGCAGTGTGGTAGATATTGAGTTGCCACCTGGATTCGCTATAACAAGTGCAACTGAGGGGGCAACGCAAAGTGAAAATGTAGTGAGTTGGAATCTCGGGTTTTTGCCTGCAGGTGCAGGAGGACGCGTCGAGGTCGTAGCGACGGCCCCGACAACCATTGGGACTGCGGATGTGTTTCAAATGCGCGGTGCTTTTTCGGCACAATTTATGGACCCGGCAATCGCCAGTGAGAGCTTAGTCGTTCGCCGGGATACTCAACTTCGGGTGACACTAACATCTACGCAAAATGTAGTTGGTATTGGAGGTTCTTTAATTTACACGGTAACGGCATACAATACGGGGACGACGCTAATGAGCGGGGTGAAGTTGTATGTATTGTTACCACGTGGAATTAATACGGTCTATGGAAACCAAATGGTACCTCCAAATTCCAATTCTTGGTCGGGCGGCGAGGTCGTCAAATGGACGGTGGGAGGTCTCTCGGTGGGGGCTTCTTCAATGGCTCAATTCACAGTGACGCCGAACTCGTCCTTCGTGGCCAATGGAGCGCTGCTGCGTTTTGGAGCACTAGCCTTCAACGATGCGGGCCAGCAGGCTAACACGAACAAGGATGTGATGGTTGGCATGACTTTTCGTCAGGACTTGCTCGGAGTGCCGACGATTGCGTCACGCATTATCGCCTTTAATGGCGATTTGGCCTTTGGCTCGGTGGTTGTTAGCCAGAACGCCCCTCGCACCCTTACGATTCGCAACACCGGAAACCGTGCCCTTACTGTGAGTGGTATTCAATACCCTACGGGTTACGCAGGCAATTGGACAAGGGGTGTCATTGCGCCAAACGGGGAGCAAGCGGTCACCGTCACTTTTATGCCGTCTTCCATTCAGTCTTATAGCGGGGTGATCACGGTTCTTTCCGATGCAACTGGCGGCAGTGGGGTCATGAATGTAAGCGGCTCGGGCGCGGCTCCAACACGCATTGTCAGTCTGACGGGTAACCTTTCTTTCGGTGATCAGACAATAGCAACGATAAGTGCTATTCGGATGTTGAGGATTACCAACTCCGGCAATAGCTTGCTGAGTGTGAATAACATCATCTATCCGTCTGGATTCAGTGGAAATTGGTCTGGCGGCACGATCGCGGCAGGCGCTTGGCTGGATGTGGCCGTTACTTTCTCACCAATCACGGTTGTGGGCTACGATGGAACGATTTCACTGACTTCCGACCAGACAGATGGCGTATCCACATTTCCACTTAGCGGAAATGGGATACCCGCGCCGAAGCCTGAAATTGTTGTTGAACAACCTGTCGGTATCGACCTGCCAAGCAGTGGAGCGAGGGATTTCGGAGCTGTGAATGTGGGAGCAAACCAAGGCCTCAGCTTCACGATTAGAAATACCGGTAACGCCGACTTAACAGGTCTTGTGGTGACCCTTGGGGGTATAAATGCCTCCGATTTCATGGTGAGCGCATTGGTCTCGTCCACACTGATCTCCGGAGCGAGTGCCAACTTCACCGTGGCCTTCGCGCCCACCGCAGCAGGATTCCGGAGCGCTGTGATTCAGATTGCCAGCAATGATGCGGATGAGAATCCATTCGATGTTGCCCTGTCAGGCACAGGCGTAGCTGTGCCTGAAATTGCGGTAGAGGAGCCGGTAGGCATGAATCTGATAGATGGCGCGGCGGCCATGGCCTTTGGCAATTCGAACATAGGAGCGCCTATCATCAAGACTGTCACCGTGCGTAACACTGGCACGGCCAACCTGGTAGATATTGCGGTATCCCGTGGCGGTATGAACGCGTCCGATTTCTCGTTGAGTGCATTGGGTGCCACCACGTTGGCTCCGGGAGCGATTACCCATTTTACGGTGACATTCACCCCCACGGCGGCAGGTTTCCTTAACGCTGTGATTCAGGTTGCCAGCAACGATTCGGATGAGAATCCATTCGACATCGTCCTGTCAGGCACAGGCGTAGCGGTTCCTGAAATCGTGGTGGAAGAGCCTGAAGGCACAAACCTTGTAGATGGTGCGGCGGTCTTGGCCTTTGGCAATTCGAACGTAGGAACGCCTGTCATCAAGACTGTGACCGTGCGCAACTCTGGTACGGCCGACCTCACTGGTCTTGCGATGTCTCGCAGCGGCCCGAATGCATCCGATATGTCGGTGAGTGCCTTGGGTTCCACCACATTGGCCCCGGGTGCCATTACCACCTTCACGGTTGCATTCACCCCTACGGCAGCAGGTTCCCGCAGTGCCGTGTTGCAAATCTCCAGCAACGATGCGAACGAGAACCCATTCGACATCGCTCTCAGCGGCACCGGTGTCGCGTTGGATCCATATGACTTAGCCTTTGTTGGTACACCGTATGAACTGCGAGTGGGAAATCAAGTTACCTTCGATCTGAACCGCCTGCGCAACCCCGGAGAAACGCTCAAAGTGAGTGGCAAGATTCCAACCGGACTCAAGTTCAACACCCTCACCGGCCAACTCACAGGGATCCTCGCAGGCAAAGCCGGAACCTATCAGGTCAGCGTGCAGGTTCTTCAGGGCAGATCTGTCATCCGCACCATCACGCTTTCGATCACGGTGTTGGATTTCCCCTCCTCGCTCATTGGAAATTTCGATTTCCTCATGGAAGATTCCAATTCAGTTCCGATCGGTGTCTGCAAAATCACCATCACCCGCGCCAACCAATGGAGCGCAACCTTGCAATCCGCAGGATCTAGCAAAAAACGCAGCGCCAAAGGCATCTTCACTCTAGCAGAAGGCTCGCCCGTTGCCCAGATCACCGCACCATTTCCAGCCGACACCGGCGCAACCGCTGTGACGGTGAACATCTCGCTCAATGGCTCAACTCCCGGTATCACAGGTACGTATAACGGTGGAACCTTGCGCGGATTCCGCATCGCTAAAGTTGGGGAATTGCCACCTGCAACGGTGGCCTACAGCTTGGTCCTCGATGCCAGTGAACAAAGTGGCATTAACCTCCCGGCGGGCCTCGGCTGGATGAAAGGAAACGTCAGTAATCAAGGCATCGGTGCCTTCAAAGGACTGCTCGGCGATGGCACGGCTGCTAGCATCACCCTGCGTGTATCAGCCTTTGGCCAAGCGATCCTTTGGTCGCAACCCTACAAAATCAAGAGCTCCTACATCGGCGGCATCATCACCCTCAAAAATCTCGGACAACCGGCAGTCGGCCAGGCACCGTTCGAGGATGAAGTCTGGTGGACCAAAACCGCAGACGCTGGCACTCTCAGCTATCCGAGCGGATTCCCCGGCATGACCGTCACCGTCGGCACCAGCCGCTGGACCGCTCCCGCCAGCGCTGCAGCCATGGGCAGCTCGCTTGGTTGGCGCGACAACAGCAAAACCTCCATCGTGATTAACGGCGCGGGTCTCAGCAACCAGGACCCACAATCCACCACCGCCAAACTGCCTACCGAGTTCACCTTGGATAGCAAGTTCGCGCTCGTCACCTCCCTGCCAGTCGGAGCGACACCAGTCGCATGGAAAGGCAAAGCCTCAAAAACTGATGGAGCCATTTCGGGCGCATTCACGATTCCAGCCGGTTTTTCTAGCGATGTTCTGGGCGGCAGCGCGGCTGTCAGCGGCGTCCTTCTTCAAGACGAACTATGGGGCGCCACCACCTGCTGCGGCCAAATTAGAGTCCCCGTCGCCGGCCCGAAAGGCAGCTTCAAAACCGCCGCAATCGTGCTGGGTCAATGATATTCCAGCTTTCCCATTGCTCAATTGGATAAATCGGATACAAAGCGGGTATTCGATGACGCAAGCCCCGCTGATCACCCCGGAAATGCTGCATCTCATCGCCCAGCTCGATGAGGCAAAGGGGCAGTGGCAGGCGTTGAGGACACTGGCCCCGGAGCGGCTGCTGGCGCTCCGGCACAGCGCCACGATTGAGAGCATCGGCTCTTCTACGCGCATTGAGGGCGTCAAACTATCCAATCACGAAGTGGAACGGCTGCTGGCCAGCTTGAACCAAACGTCGTTTGCTACCCGCGACGAGCAGGAAGTGGCAGGCTACGCACGGGTGATGGAACGGGTCTTTGACAGCTGGGCCGATCTTCCGCTGGACGAAAACCATCTCAAGCAGCTCCACGCGGAATTGTTGCAATTCAGCGACAAGGACACGCGCCACCGCGGCGAATACAAAACCCACCCGAACCATGTGGCTGCCTTCAGCCCCGATGGCAAGATGCTCGGCATTGTGTTCGAAACCAGTTCCCCTTTCGACACACCGTTCGAGATGCGGAAGCTGCTGGAATGGCACCGGGAGGCTGAGGCGATGCCGGATCAATGGCACCCGCTGTTGAGAATCGGAGTTTTCATCGTCCGTTTCCTTGCAGTGCATCCGTTCCAAGATGGCAACGGGCGGCTGTCCCGTGTGTTGACCACGCTGTTGCTTCTGCAAGCCGGCTACGCCTATGTTCCATACTCTAGCTTGGAAAGCGTCATCGAGGCGAACAAGGAAGCCTACTATCTGGCTCTGCGCCAAACCCAGACGACGCTCAAGGAATCGGAGCCCGCATGGCATCCCTGGCTTTTGTTTTTTCTGAAAGCCCTCAAGACCCAAAAAGATCGCCTTCTCAGCCGTCTCGATGCGGAACAACAAGCTCTCGCTACGCTCACCCCGCTGGCCCGCTCGATCAGCGAGCTACTTGCCAGTCAGGCGCGCGTTTCGGTGGCATCGATCGTCGCCATCACCGGAGCCAGCCGCAATACCGTCAAAGCCACGCTCACCCGGATGTTGCAGGCGGGCTTGCTGGTCCGTCACGGTTCTGGTAGATCCGTCCATTACACGAAACGTTAACGAGCTTCCCGATACTCCTCTTTTCCCATGACCTACCTCAAAGACCTCATCGATATCCGCGACCATGTGGGCCGCGGCGACTTTGTCCTGCGCCTGAGCGAGGGAGTGACCGATCCGGTCGGCACGGTGAAACACTATCAGGTGACGCCACCATTGGTGAAAAATTTCGACGAGGCACTCGGATTGATCAAAGGGGCGCTCATGGGGCCAAACGGCAGGACGAGCAGCAAGGCGGCCTATCTCCATGGCAGCTTCGGTAGCGGTAAGAGCCATTTCATGGCGATTCTCTATCTACTGTTGCACGGCGATGCCAATGCCCGTTCGATCCCGGAACTGGCTGAGGTGATCACCAAGCACAACGCGTGGACCCAAGGGAAGAAATTCCTCATGGTGCCTTTCCACCTGATGGACGCCAAGAATCTGGAGTCCGCCATTCTCGGTGGCTATGCGAGCTACATTGAACGAAACCATCCAGATGCACCAACCCCGGCGATCTATCGGGCGGAAGGGTTGCTTCAAAATGCCGAACAACTGCGCGCCAAGATGGGTGACGCGATTTTCTTCGAAGGGCTAAATGAAAAGAAGGCTGCCGCAGCCGCTGGAGGCGGTTGGGGCAGCATCAACGCCAAATGGGATGCGGTGCGTTATGCGAACGCACTGCAATCCAATCCTAATTCGGATGAATGCCGCAAGCTGGTCCGTGATCTGGTAGACACCCATCTCCCGGCGATGAAGAACACCGAGGAGTTTGTGGATCTCGATGATGGTCTCGCGATTCTGAGCGCCCACGCCAAAGAGATCGGCTACGATGCGCTGGTCTTGTTCCTCGACGAGTTGATTCTATGGTTGGCGAGCAAAGCCGGCGATCCTGCCTTCGTTAGCCGTGAAGGCAACAAGGTGGTCAAACTGGTGGAATCCAACCGCGCGGATCGACCGGTGCCGATCATCAGCTTCATCGCCCGCCAGCGGGACTTGAGAGACATGATCGGACAGCACATCGCCGGTGCCGAGCGTTTGGCCTTCGCCGACGTGCTCGACCACCATGAAGGGCGCTTCGGGGTGATCAATCTGGAGGACCGCAACTTGCCGGCCATCGCGGAGAAGCGGATCCTGCTGCCAAAATCGGAAGCGGCCAGACAACAGATGGATGCCGAGTTCGCCCGCACCTCGACGCTGCGCGAGGAGGTGATGAAAACCTTGCTCACCCGGAAGTCGAACCGCGATGATTTCCGGAAACTCTATCCGTTCAGCCCGGCGCTGGTGGATACCTTGGTGGCGGTTTCCTCGCTGCTGCAACGGGAGCGCACGGCGCTCAAAGTGATGGCTATGTTGCTTTCCTCACAGAAGGAGACCTTGCAGCTCGGGCAAATGGTCCCGGTGGGCGACCTCTTCGATCAGGTTTCCCAAGGGGACGAGGCATTCAGCTCGGATATGAAGATCCACTTTGAGAATGCGAACCGGCTTTACCGGCAGCATCTCAAGCCGCTGCTGGAAAAGGAACACAACCTGACTTTCGAAGAGGCGGAGGCGATGGATTGGAATGATCCGAAACGCGCTGCCCTACGCAACGACGACCGATTGATGAAGACGGTTTTGTTAGCCGCCTTGGTGCCGGAAGTGGAAGCTCTCAAAGACATGACGCCAGCCCGCTTGGCTGCGTTGAATCATGGGACGATTCTTTCACCGATTGCCGGGCAGGAAGCCACGACGGTCATCAACAAGTTCAAGAAATGGGCGGCCGCCGCCGGTCAGATCAAGATCACCGAAGGTGCGGGCTCCACGCTCATCTCGATCCAGCTTTCCACGGTGGACACCGAGCAGATTCTGGCCAAGGCCAGCGCGGTGGACAACAACGGCAACCGCATCCGCAAGGTGAAGGAGCTGATGTTCAAAGCGCTTGGCCGTGAGAACGAGGACCAGCTATACTACACCCACGAATTCAAGTGGCGCGGCACACCACGGGAAGCGAGTGTGATTTTCACCAACATACGGGAATTGGGCTCCGACTCGCTGGTCTGCAAAGGCGGTGGCTGGAAGGTGATCATCGATTACCCCTTCGATCATAATGGCCACACGGTCCGCGACGACATCGCAAAGATCGAAACCTTCCAGAGCGAGGAAGAATCGACGCGAACCATTTGTTGGATCCCCTCGTTTTTCAACGCGCTGAGCATGGATGCGTTAGGAACCTTCATCCGCTTGGAGCAAATCCTCAAGGACAGCCAGTTTCCCAATTACGTCCAGCATCTCAACGAGACCGACCGGCAGTCGGCCAAGAGTCAGTTAGAGAGTCAGCGCGACCAGTTGAAGAGCCAACTTCTTTCTCGAATCGAGATGGCCTATGGCATCCGGGGCGGCGGCGAGGATTACTTGGATGATGGCAATCTGTTGGATGCTTCCGAGCAATTCCGCAGCCTCGATCCATCCATCCATCTGCAAGCACCGGTAGCCGCAAACCTGGAGCAGGGACTCACCGCACTGCTGGATCAGGCGTTGCGCCAGCAGTTTCCCAAGCATCCGCATTTCGACGAGAAGATCAGCCTGACGAAAGGCGCTCTCACCAAGGTATTGGAAGTCATTCGCGAGGCCGCAGGCAGCACGGAGCCCAGCGTGATGGTGGACCCTGTGATGAGACGCCAGATGCAGCAGTTCGGCAATCTGCTCAAGCTCGGCGAAATGGGAGAAACCCGCTTCCAACTGGGGCAGTCGTGGAAAACGCATTTCAACAAGCAGGCGGCCCAGAGCAATGGAGCACTCACGGTGGGCAAGCTGAGAAAGTGGACGGATGAACCCGAGCCGATGGGATTGCCTGAGCCTATCCAGGATCTTCTCATCCTCGCCTATGCCGAACAAACCAATCGGGTTTTCAAATATCATCTGGGTCCCGCCATCGCGGAGATCGGCAGTCTTGACGATGAAATGACGCTTGAAGAAGTGGCGCTGCCCGACGAGCAGGACTGGACGCTCGCGCTGGAGCGGGCGAAGGCCTTGTTTGGAATTCCCACGTCGCCGCTGCTCAATGCGGTCAATGTCACGGCATTGGGCGAAGCCGTGCATAAGAAGGTGGTGGATCTAGCGGGTCCACTCCAGTCGTTGATCAGCCGCTTGGAATCGATCCGGGTCAGCGAATTCGGCAGTGTTCCCTGTGCGCGACTCGATACAGCCCGCGAGGGATTGTTGCTGCTGAAAACCCTTGAGGGGGTGCAGGGCAATACACTCATCGGCAGACTCGCTGGATTCAATCTATCAGGGAAGCCCGCAGTGCTCGCATCGAGCATGGCGAGTGCGACCAAATTGAATCAAGCGCTGGAGAACGCGGATTGGGAAATCTTCGAAGGGATCCGGAATCTGCATGACGAACGCAAGGCGGCGGCCGACGCGATCTGGCAGGATCTGGAAACCGCGTTTTCCAGCGATGAGCACGCCATCGCACTGCTACCCAAGATGAACGAATTGCGTGGGCTAGCGGTGAAGTTGTTGACCCGTCCCGCTCCAACTCCGAAACCCGTGGAGCCGGCGCCGGTCGAGCCAGAACCAATCGAACCCGAGCCATTGCCATCGAAAACGACCCAACAACTCAAACAACTTTATGGAAAGAGCCAGATTGATGCGGATCGGCTGCCGGATTGGGTGAAGCCGGATGATGTGATGAATCTCCTGCGCGTGCGCTGCGTGGGAAGCCATCCGGAAGATTGGCGTTCGTTGATTGTGGTTTCGCCGCTTTATGACGAGCTGATCCGGTTAGACGCTGGTGCCAAGCTGGACCTGGCTACTGCAACGCTGACTTTGCCGCGCTTTGGCAAGGAACTGAAACTCACCGTCCACCCACAGCATCTAGAATCCTGATGAGCCTCTCGTCCACGAAACAGATCGAGGCACAGGTTTCGGCAATCCGCCGGAGCATGAAAAGCAGCTCCAGGTATTTTGCGATTCGCGCCACGGAAGTTTGGAACGGTCCGGATCGCCTGATGATCGATGGCGCGGAGCATCTGGTCTTTCCTTGCGTGTCCGACTTGCAGGTCAGGGAGTCGCTGCTGCGGGCGGAAACCGACAACAAGGCTGCCGTGCTGTTATGCTCCATGGCGGAGAACACGCTAGGCGACGACGTCTTGAGCCGGTTCGCAAAGCACAAGGTGTTTGCCCCCCAACTCCGCGAGATGGTGGCCGAACTTTTCTCGGCCCGCATCATTGATCCACGGGTGCTCAAGACAAAGCCGCTGATGAACGGCCTGCTGGAAAAGGTGCCGGTCCAAGGATACGCGCCGGTACCCAGTGGAACACTCGACTTGCAGACCGCGTGGCTCGCGCTGTTGAGTCAGATCATCGGAGAGACCGTCGAGTTTCCAAGTCTCACCCAGGTTCTGGAGTGGTCGCTTTCGCCGGATCGGCTCCGCCGTTTGACTGAAATGGAACCGGAGTTGAAAGCGGCATTCACCGAGTGGTTCGTCCGCTCGCGTGGCGAACCCGCCAGATTCATCATTGCCGCGCTCGATTCTGGTCATGGCAATGATTTGATTCCACTCGGCGCGGTAATGGGTTTGGTTTTCGATCCACAGCATTTCCGCGATGCCGAACATCAGGCCGCCCGCGGCAGACTGGATAAATACCTGCAAGGACGGATGATCGACGCCGAAGCGGCGATGGGGTGGTATCGTGCTTCGCAGGCATTGCTCAATCAATGGCCGGCCGAATTCGGTCAACAACTCCGGAGACAGACTCTCAATCGCCTGGATGACTTGATCGGCGAACTCGGCCTTCTTCATCAGGCATGGGCCAGTGAGCAATCGCCACAGGGACTGGAGCAAAGATATCAACAGTTAGGACAGCTCTTGACCCAAGCTCTCTCCGCCAAGAGTTCCTCGCAACTCGGCGAGGTGAGGGACGCGATCTCGCGGGTGAAGAAGCATCTATTGGGCGCTGAGGACACGGAACGTCTGGAACGGATGGAAATGGCATGCCGTATGATCCGTTGGTTGCAAACCACAGCTGCGCCGAGCAGCCAAGCCAGCTTTGACGGGATGGTGAATTTCTATCATCAGGATGGCGGGTTCATCGACTGGGCCAAGTATCGGCTCAAGGAGTCGGACTTGTCAGCGGAGGTCCGCAAGGCGTTTGATGCCATCCTTGAGCGCGTCGATCAGCGGGCGCAGGCGTTTGAAAAGGACTTCGCTGTCCAGCTGCAGGATTGGACCCGGAGTGAACACAAGCCGGATCGATTCATTCTTATTGAAGACGTGTTGGAAAAAGTAGTGACGCCGGTCGCGAAACAGCAACCGGTTCTGCTCCTTGTGCTCGATGGCATGAGCGTCGCGGTGTTCCGCCAACTCATGCAGGGCATCCTCCGGCAAGACTGGACGGAGATCGTGCGCGAAGTTGATCCGCTTCCGAAGCCCGTGTTGGCGACGCTGCCGTCAGTAACTGCGATTTCAAGACGCTCGCTTTTCCTCGGCAAGCTGAACCCCTCCACCAATGGCACCGAACAGGGTGAATTCCAAAAGAACGATTTGCTCTTCAAAGGCAGTGGCGGTCAGGTGCGTCCCCAACTTTTCCGAATGGGCGATCTAACTGATGACGATCAGGGAGGGATCGCCAACCAAGTCCGCCAAGCGATCAGCGACAAGAAATGCCGGGTGGTTTCGGTGGTGCTCAACGCAATCGACGATCACCTCGACAGCGGCAAACAGATTGATTTTTCCTGGGAGGTAAACCGCATCCGCGGCTTGAAGGACATTCTGCGCCAAGCGTCCGAAGCCGGCAGGCTGGTGATGATCACAAGCGATCACGGCCACATCCTCGACACCGGAACCAAAATGGTCGCAAGCCCGAAGGATGAGCGGGGTGATCGGTTCCGAATGTCCACTGACACGGTGATCGAAGGGGAAATGGATTTTGAGGGTAGTAGGATTTACCAAGCCACTGGACGAAACCGCATCACCCTAGCCTGTTCGGACAAGATCCGATACGGCAAGGACAAGCGCGGCTATCACGGCGGTGCCACCCCACAGGAAATGGTGGTTCCATTTGCCATCATCAGCGATGCACGCGCCGACGTTCCTGATGGTTGGCGTGAAGTGGCTGCGTATCAGCCGCCGTGGTGGAACCTCGGGGCTTTTGCGGAAACGGAAATCGTTCCGGTGAAGGGCAAAGCGAAACAAGATGCTCCGAAACTCGAACTTTTCGAACACGCGCAGGTGAAGATTGCCAGCGGCGGCGCGGATTGGATCGGCGCCTTGTTGGCCAGCCCATTGTTCCAAGAACAATCGAAACTGGCGTTGCGGGGCGCTCCGACCGAGGAGCTGTTGCGAAAACTGCTAGGCACCTTGGATGCCCGGGGCGGATCGCTGTTGAAGCCGACGCTCGCACGGGAATTGGGCATGCCCGCATTCCGGGTGGACGGGCTGATTCAAAACGTCAGCCGGATCCTGAACGTGGATGGCTACGAGGTGATAGGTTTTGACCGCAGTTCGGATACGGTATCGCTCAACGTCCGGCTTCTATGTACCCAGTTTGAAATCAAGATCAAGTAACCATGCTAAGTCCCAAGAAAAGAATCGAAGTCCTCGACGCCCTGCGCCGCGGAACAGTGCCCCAAGATGGGCTCGATGTGTTGGCAGTGGGCTTGGACCGGTTTCGTCAGCCCATAGACGACGAACTGCAGCGCGCCGCCGACGGTGGCTGTGGATTCAAGGCGGTGCGCGGCGAATATGGCTGCGGTAAAACGTTCTTCTCGCGATGGTTGCAACAGGAGGCGCGAGATCTGAAGTTCGCCACGGCGGAAGTGCAGATTTCTGAAACCGAAACGCCCTTGCACAAGCTGGAGACCGTCTATCGCCGGATGATGGAACGACTTGCTACGACCAGCAGCCGATCAGGGGCATTTCGCGGCATCGTGGACGGATGGTTTTATGCATTGGAAGAGGATGTCATCAGCTCAGGCAAAATCGATCCGAACGACGAGCAGGCCCTGATCAAGGCAACGGGTGAATTGATGGAGCGTAGGCTGGATGTGATTTCGATCAAGGCCCCGAGTTTTTCAGCGGCACTCCGCGCGTACCGCGAATGTCTGGCAAACGGTGAATCCGCGATGGCCGAGGGATTGATCGCATGGCTCTCGGGACAACCCAACGTCGCCGCAGCGGTGAAGAAACGGGCCAACATCAAGGGTGACGTGGATCACTTCACGGCACTGAGTTTCCTGCAAGGATTGCTGGCAGTATTGAAGGACTCCGGTCATCCGGGACTGGTGCTGGTGCTGGACGAGGTGGAGACGCTCCAGCGGGTGCGTTCGGATGCCCGCGAGAAAGGCTTGAATGCATTGCGGCAGCTGATCGACGAACTCGATGCCGGGGTGTTTCCCGGGCTCTATCTGGTGATCACGGGCACCCCGAGCTTTTTCGATGGTCCACAAGGCTTGAAGAAGTCCCCTCCCCTCGCCCAGCGGCTGCACACCGACTTTGAAACGGACTGCCGTTTCGACAATGCCCGCGCACCGCAGATCCGGCTGAATGCCTTCAATCATGAGATGCTGTTGGAGGTGGGAAGGAAGGTCCGCGATATCTATGCGGATGGTTCCAAGGACAGCGGACGGATGCTTCAACTCGCGAATGATGCGCTGATTCAATCGCTGGCACGTGGCGTCGCAGGTTCGTTGGGTTCCAAGACAGGAATCGCACCGCGCATTTTCCTGAAGAAACTGGTGGCTGATCTGTTGGACCGGATCGAAGACCACCCGAGTTTCAACCCTCTCAATGATTACCGCCTGACGATCCGTGAGGAGGAACTCAGTCTCGAAGAGCGGAACTTGATGGCGGCATCGTCCGTCGATGACATCTCACTGAAACTTTGAGCGCCTTCGACCAACTCGATCCCCTCGTTCAGCACCATGTGGTCAACACGCTGGGGTGGCGTGAGTTGCGTCCATTGCAGGAACAAAGCATCTCGCCGATCCAGGCGGGCGATCATTGCCTGTTGTTGGCAGCGACCGCCGCCGGCAAAACCGAGGCCGCCATGTTTCCGGTGCTGTCGCGGATTTGCAGTGAAAACTGGACAGGGCTCAGCGTGATTTACGTGTGTCCGCTCAAGGCGCTGCTGAACAATCTCCACGTGCGTTTGGATGGATACTGTCGGATGCTGGGACGGCGGTGCGAGGTGTGGCATGGGGATATCGCACCATCGGTGAAGAACCGAATCAAAGCAGATCCGCCCGACGTATTGCTCACCACACCGGAATCGCTTGAGGTGATGCTGATTTCCAAAGACCCAGCGGGTCGGGAGATCCTGAAAGGTGCGCGGATCGTGGTGATTGATGAGATCCATGCCTTCGCTGGTGATGACCGCGGCTGGCACCTACTGGCGGTCTTGGAACGGATTGGCAGATTGGCGGGACGCGAGCTTCAGCGCATCGGGCTTTCGGCGACGGTGGGCAATCCCGCAGAGTTGCTGACCTGGCTGGCCGGGCATTGCTCGGGGTCCCGGCAGGTGGTTCAGCCCGATGCCAGTGCCAACATGGCGGTAACACGGATCGAACTGGACTATGTCGGCACCCTCCAAAACGCGGCAGTTGTAATTTCACGGCTGCATCGCGGTGAGAAACGCCTCGTTTTCTGCGACAGCCGCGGGCGGGTAGAAGAATTGGGGAACGAGCTTCGCGAGCTTGGCGTCACGGTGTTTCTCTCTCACAGCTCCCTGAGCGCCGAAGAACGCAAAACCTCGGAACAGGCATTCGCTGAGGCGCAAGATTGCGTGATTGTTTCTACCAGCACGCTTGAGTTGGGCATCGACGTCGGAGACTTGGATCGAGTCATCCAGATTGACGCACCGAATTCGGTGGCGTCGTTCCTTCAGCGACTGGGTCGGACAGGTCGGCGCTCCGGCACTACTCGCAACTGTTTGTTTTTGGCCACCAGCGAGAATGCGCTGCTGAAAGCTGCCGCGTTGTTGGAACTATGGGCTTCTGGGTTTGTTGAACCCATCCGACCTCCGGCCCGACCTCTGCACCTTTTTGCCCAACAGTTGATGGCCCTCTCCCTTCAGGAAGGTGGAATCGGGGTGAACGACTGGTTTTCGTGGTTGGGTCGGCTGCCTGCGTTTGCCAACGAAAGCCGGGAGCTTCTCGACGAGGTCGTCCGTTTCCTCCTGCGCGAAGAGATTCTTTTCTCGGACGGCGCACGCCTGAGTTTCGGTGATGCCGGGCAAGCGTTTTATGGTCGAAGGCATTTCCTCGAGCTGGTATCGGTCTTCACATCCGACCCCGTTTTCAAGGTTCTGCATGGTCGAAAAGAACTGGGCACCGTCGATCAGGTGACATTTCTCCGGCACCGAGATGACGAACCTGCAACGTTGTCCATGGGCGGTCGTAGCTGGGTGGTTACCGTTTTGGATTGGAACCGTCGCGAGGCATTTGTCGTGCCCGCCGCCGGACGCGGAAAAAGCCAATGGCTCGGCGGTGGCATGGCGATGTCGTATCGGCTTTCACGCGCCGTCCACGGTGTGCTGACGAACCCGGAGGTTTCTCCGCGCTGGTCCAATCGGGCGACGCAAACAATGGATTCGCTGCGAGCCGAGTACGCCTTCCTCCATTCCGGGGAGGATGTGGTTTTCATCAACAGCCAGAGCAACGAGACCCGATGGTTCACATTCGCGGGAGGAGTGATCAACACCGCGCTCGCAGATGCCGTCCGCGCCAGCGGCGTGAACGAGGTTTCGTCGAGCGATTATCTGGTGAAGATCACCGAGGCCACGGGGGGGCGAGGTCTTGTTGATCGAATCCGGCAAAAGACGGCCGATGAGATTGCCTCCTCCTTCATCGTTTCGGACGAGTACATGGAGAAACTGAAATTCTTCGAGTGTCTGCCCAAGCGGATGGTTCAAGAGTTGCTGCGCGGGCGCATGCTGAGTCACGAGGACATTCAAGACACGCTTCGCCGGAAAGTGGTCCTCGTGGAAGAGGATGCCTGACGGTGATGATCATCATCGATCCATATCGGTATCAGCTTCTTAGGGACCGTAAGACTGACTTTTAATCCTAAGAGTCCCTGATTTTCCCCAGCTTGGTTCCAATCTAGCCGAAGGTTGCCCTCAAGACGGCCCCTTTCTTGGTCTCACAAACCGCCCCATTTGTGACCCCGCGCTGCCCTTTCCCCTGCTCCGATGCTCGTCTCCAAATCAGTCCGGGGGGGGCAAATATGTGAGTTTTCCACAACTTCATCGTGGTGGCGTGAGGGTGGGAAAAACACCCCGCTAAACCATGAAAAACAAACAACAGTCAATTCCACTCAGTGACATCATCGATCAATTGCTTGTGAAGCAATCTACCAAAGCAGAGCGAATTCTCAAGATTTCCGGTGATTATCTGCAAACCCAATACAAGACCGCGAAATCGCTGGAAACGGACAGCAAGTCCCTGTCTGTCGGCGAGCAGCAGAGGTTCCAATCCAACTGCGAATTCATCAAGGCCTGCAAAATCTCAAATGAGCTGCGGGACTACATCCTCTGGGAAATGTACTCCACAAATCAATACAGGGAGAGCGCCGTGAATTTCGAAGCATTTGCCATGGAACTCATGGACTGCAGCAGCGCGACGGTCTGGAGGTCAGTGGAAGCGGGGCGCATCCGACTGGCATTCATCGACGCGGATCTGGAATCCCTCTGCCCGAAGGGCAATGGGATGATTGAACTGTCCAAAGTGCAACCCGATCACACCATCAAGGCCTGGCTGAACGCAGTCGAGAAGATGCGCGAATACGGCAGCGAGAGCCACGCGTTGGCACGCCGGTTTCTGGAGGAATACTGCATGGCAAACGGCATTCAATTCGGCAAACGGGCACCCAATGGCAGCGGGAAATTGAATCTCCCCAAGTTGGGGAAATCGAAGAAGAAAAACAAACTCACGAACAAGAGCAAACCGTCGCAGACTGATTGCCCTTGGGAACTCCGTCCGTCGGAAACCGCCTCCCTGCTGGACATCTATCCCCTCCCCGCGGGATCGAATCCGGAGGAGCATCTCGGGGTCCATATCATGAATTGCATCAATGCCATCCGCAGCGTCACACAAGAATCGAGTGCTTCAAAATATGAAAGTTCCCGGATGCAGAAGCTGCTTGCTTTGGTGGCGCGTCATGAGCCAGAAGCGGCAAACGCTCTGCTGGCTCATGCGTTCAGCAAACTGGAGAAGCACATTTCAAAAGCCATAGCGGATCAAGATCCGACAAGCTCAATCCGTGATGGAGAATCAAATGAGAATTCCAGTGACTCGGCGGATATCACAACCATCCCATCGTGATTTTTGATCGAACCAAAGATCATTTTCAACGTCCGCCAGTTGTCCCGAAATGCTGGAACAACTGGCGAAATTATGATCACTCTGCATGGCGACACGAATCATGCGTTGCTAACCTTGCGCTTCCGACGCTTGGGTGGTGCATCCTCTTCCATCGAGAGCCCCATGCTGTCCATTTGCATAGACCGGGCACGCTGTTTCGTAGGCGAGACTTTTGGCCCTGCATCCGAAGTTTTATCTTCACGGGTTTCGGTCTGGATACGTTCCATTGCGGCATCTGCCATCTGGATCATGTTGGCAAGGTTCACGGGCACGACATGGCGCAGTGCGCGCCGTTCAGCGCTCATCCGAGCCTGCACCAACTCAAACATGTGCTTTCTGGACTCACCCAATTTCACACGTGATTTTTCGGTGTTGCCGAAGATGCGGCCGATGAGGTGCCATGCGCGAAATTCCATTTTCCTTCGCAACTCTTCTTGCAATTCTTCGATCTTCTTTTTGATGGCATCCGGGTCCTCTGGATCGATTGGCTTCTTCGTGCTGATACCGAAATCTGGCCGATAATAGGTGGAGCCAGTGAGACGCAGGTTTTTGCCACCAGGGCCGATCACAACAGGTTGTTCAAGAGGGCCTCCCGCGTGCTTGTTGCAACGGACTTTGAAACCCGCTCCAATCAGCAGCGGCTCCAAATCCTCACGGGATTTCATAAGCCCCCCACGCACCCAGAATTCCACCGCTTGCCAGATTTGGCGGAGAAATTCCACGTGCTCATCCGCCAAACGCAAGTGATCGAAGCAAGGTGTGACCCGCAAGCGGTCGTTGGGCGAGGGTAGGCCATGCGAGAGGTTGTAAAGATCCACCCATGCTCGAAAGCCGTGACGGTCGATGCGATCAATGTAGGGAAAGAGCACTTTGCGGAAGACGGGGTCATAATTGGGAATTACGACATGCTTCTCCTTTTTACCTTTGTTCATGTGCTCGATGACGCACCACGGCATGCTCTCCCGACCTCGTCCTGCGAGGAGCAATTGTTCGAGCTGTTTGATCAGCGATTGCTCCTCGGCAAGTGTCATTTGAGGACACCCGTTGAGGACGCCGGCGGTATGCCTGTATGGCATCAACGGCGGGCTGGCATTGATGACAGCTCGGGTGATCTCCGGGTTTCCCCAGATCACACGCGCCGTGGAATTATCCATCAGGTAGTCGATACCACCTGGATCACCTGTCACTGCGTTTTGCTTGAAGAGATTGAAGACCATACCGTGATAAGGTGGTTGAAGTTAATGGACAAAAGTTGCAGCTCCTTGACGATTCGTTCAGGTTGCTTTTTCTTCGAATTCTCGATTTCAAGCTGCTGGATATTGGTCAAGCAGGCATACAGGGCGCGCGCCATAGGCAAAATGGAATCCGCTTCGGGCGAGGTAGCCGCTTTCATTTCGAAACCGAGCCAGTTGTCGCGCGCGATGGCGGCGGCGCCCTTGCCAAACTTCCTGCGAACTTCGGCATACTCCTCCTCCGTGAGCGGAATTTGAATGTATTTTGTGCGCGGCTTCCCGTTGGCCATCCTGCGCGTAGGGCGTTCCCGCCGTTTTTTGGAGGGATCTTTATCAGGCTTCATGGCTTCGGCCCTCCCCACCGCGCTTGGATTCTTGTTGATTTTCGGAATCGGATTTTCCCGCTTTGCGGGCTTTCCGCATTTTCGATGCCTTGCTCAGGCAGGCGATCAGCAAGTCCGTGTTGATCAGGTCGAGGAGCTTGCACTGAAGCTCCTCGACGCAGCGTGCGCCAATTGGGCTTGATTCCAGCTGAACTCCGATTTTTGCGAATGCCTTGACGGCGTCGATTTGGATGATGTGGTTGGATGCTTTCATAGCACCCTAACCCTGGTCTGAGGAAGTTGTGGAAAACTCACAAACGTTTGGACTCAAACCGGCCACTTTGGTGAAGCGCCAGCTTGAGTAACGCACTGGAATCGAATAGTTGTCGCTTTGTGCAGAAGAACCCAAATGATCGAATCATGAATCCTCATACCGATCGCAATTACCAAGCCCTGATCGAGTTGATCGAGACGGTGAAAGTCGAACGAGAGGGAAGAGGTGTCTGTTATCAACTTTCCGTCGGCATGATCGCAAGAACCTTCAGTCAAGCTGGTGATGAGGTGACAAGAAAGCTACGTGGATGGGCCCAACCATGCAATATGGGTGCATCTGAGGTGGTTTCCACTCCGTGGATTGACTTTCTGGCAGCTGGAGCAACCAAGCACTGCGGTGTTCTTGTTCCATGGGTAGCCATGGTGACCTCCGATCCCGAGCGGGCCAAGGGTGCACTCAAGTCTCAAATTGAGACTATGGGTCCCGGAGTGCTTCACTGTAAATCGGAGCGCTGCAGGGTCGTGTCCAAAGGCCTGACTCTTCTGGGGGTGCGATTTTCCCCTCCAGAGAGAGCTCCGTCTAGCGTGCCAGTTGATTTTTCAGGTATGATCGACCGCTTTGGTTTGTCTCTAGGGGGCTCCTCCGTGCTAGTTGCGTATTTTGGTGGGTCTCCTGTGGTCGATGGTGATTTGTTTCGCTCAAATGCTGGTGAGATCCAGTATCAGGCCGATGAATTCTGGAAGTTCTGTGAGCATATCCATGGCAGTCTGAGGGTGGCATTTGGACCGGGTTGGTTTGGGAACGCTGACGGCTTTTTGAATGCACTCTCAAAGGCCTCTGAATCACAAAACTTGATTGAGGCAGGCAGGAATCATCCGGCTTGCGATCCATCAGTAATGGCAGCAGCAGCAACCCAAAAGCTGTTAGGATTTGGATGGCTCCCCTCCCACTTGAATAATCCCGGTATTCATAAGGATATGGGCCTTCTCAAAAAGGAGCTTCGAAGAGATCTACAACAGGAGGGGATCGTATATTTCAAGGTGCCTCGGATCTCTCTGTCCGAGGCAAATTCGCTGGACTTGAAAAACCCCATGATCGCGGCTGATGAGTGGTGGCAGTACTACCAGTCTCAACGAAAGACGGATACTCCGGTTCTCGCGATTGAAATCAAGGCACATGGCCGACAGCACCGCGCCGGAGACCCACAAAGACCTACGAAGAAATCCCATAGGCGCTTTTTGATGATCCCTCTGGGTTTTCAGATTTATTGGCTTATTCAGCGACTACATCCTGAAATTGAGCAGAACGTGCTGGGCTATCTTCCCGGGGGGTCGGAGAATCTCAGGTCACATCAACTCAATCAACTGGTTCGGAGTTTTGTGGATAAGGGCGATGAAAATGCTTACCAGGAGCTTGAGAAGGTTCTGTGCGCGATTGCCTATCCAACAGCGCATGAAACCGACCTGGTAGATTTGTTGAACCAAAAGGCGGATGAGGAAGCTCGGACAACTCAAGATGCAGATACCGACACTGGCGATGGTTCATTAGACAAGAAAGCTCTGGTTTTTCTGCGTTTGCTGGATCGCATGCTTTCATCAGAAGGAGACTCATGGAAGCACGTAAGCCCGATCAGGATGTTCTTCAGGTGCCTCGCAGAGCTATGTAGCATTCCAGGCAAGGATTTCCGTGAACCATCAAAATTTCGGAATGGGTCCGCGCTGGGACGTCTGACTTGGGCCAAAGGGATTTACCAATTGGTCAAATCCAGAAATGACCTATTTGATAAAATCAACCTGACGAGTGAATCGAAGTATCCACGAAAGAAGCTCGTGAAAGAACTGATTCAATTTGCGGTTGATGCAACGCACAAGCGGCTTGAGATTCCTGAATTCGTTCGGCATTGGATGGAGTCAATGACCCGCATGACATGGATCATGCCTCTGGATCATCTCAATCCATGCCCCGTGGTGCCGTCTGCGGGAGACCGTGTCGCATGCGCTGACCAAAGGGCGCATTTGCATTACCCGCATCTGTTCAGTCCGGTTCCTGAAGAGGGATCCGTGCCTGTGGAAATCAAATTCCTGCTGCAACATCTTCGAACAGAACTGGGAAGTCATTTTTCATCAAAGCAGATGGGGTTTCTTACCCAGCGCATTTCCTCCACCAATGCCTTGATGACCGGGCTCATGATCCGACTCGGCTATCTTCCAGACTTTGAAATGGAATCGCTAGACAACCATCTTAAACCGGCCAATGAGGATTATGAGGCATTGTTGCTTCGCTTAGACTCAAAGCTCATCTTGCGCAGATTGCTTGAAATGGAAGGAGGCAGAGATTTCCTAGGCGCTTGGTGCGACAAAATCCGAAAGCTACTTCTAACGTTTGATTCTTCTGATGATTCTGATTACGTCAGCGGAGACCGAAGACTTGAGAATCTGTTCGAAGTGTTTGAAGACGCACCCGGCATTGCGGAAGCTGCATTGGATTGTTGTAGAAGAAAGATTCAATCCGTCTCTGATCAACTGCATGGCGAGACCGAGAATTCCCTCATCGTATATTTTCTTCCTGCCATGTTGCGAGAGAATTTCTTTGCAACGGATATTAATCCCTATAAGCAGGGGAATTCAATTTCATGGGCAAAAACGATTCCTTTTGATTGCGTAAAAGAGAAAAGCGATGCCAGCTTGGAGGGTGATGCCACTGAGAATGTTGATACCAGTGAGGATAGCTATAATAGCATGGAGACCATTACCGGCGATAATACGAAACAAACCAACTTGGGCCCGACTATGGAAGAAGTTGGTGGAACTACCGATGAGGTAGATCATGTTCTCGCGCTGAAGGATCTATTGATGAAGGAGAGCATGGATATCAACGAAGCTTGCATGCACATCAATGAAAGTCTTGAGGAGCCATATCCCCTTCTTAATGAGTTGGTCCAAGAAGTGTTCGGAAGCGCTCCGCCGAGCAAGGTCTTTCTGAAAAACTGTCGAGCCATTCTTGAAAAAATGGATCCTGGCAAACTAAAGAAGTGAGTTGGATGCCTGAACGGGCGGAGCAATATATCCGGCATAATAGGTCATCAGCATGGTTACCGAGGTTCCCATCTCTTGGGCGATGGTTTTCAAGTTCCATCCTTCTGCGATCCTTTCGGTGGCGTATGTGTGACGGTAGTCTTGTGAAGTCCAAGGGAGCCCCGCAGCACGGTTGAGCTTTCTAAGTTTTTCCCCGAACGCATCCGTACTCATGCGGTCACCTGTAGAACCCTGAAAACACCAAGTCGCGTCATGCGGGGCGGAATCTCCCAAGAACGCTTTGATGTACGGCTGAATGACAGAACGCGCCGTTATGGTCCTTTCACCGGTTTTCAGTCCTGTTTGCGCTGGATTTTCAATTTCAGGAAGAATGAGTCTGATCTTTTCGGTTCTTGCCAGATCGCAGCGGCGCAAAACCAAGGCTTCATGCAAACGCAGTCCGGCTTCGATCATTAGTCTCACCCCAAACAAAATCACAGGATCTCTGGCTACGGCTAAATACTGTTGATCGACTTGGTCGCGGGATAGCACGGTCACCGGTTCCTCTCTTTTAGTGAAGCCAGGCAAATCATCGGCTGGATTGGCATTGTAGGGGTTTACCGGTTTATAGATCCCGGATTTTAATGCGATTTGGTAAAGCTGGTGGAAGGTCTCTCGATAGTGTCTTTTCATGGACTGAGAATACTTTTTCTCCATGAGAAACTTGAGCATGTGAATCGACGTGATTTCGTCCAACTCCGTACCTTTGAACCAAGGCTTTACGAGCTTCCTTTTCCGGATCCGCATTTTGGTTTCCACCGGGCGAGGATCGAGAGAATCCACGAGCTCGCTGCCGAAGAACTGTCGCAACCGGGACACTTTGTCGTCCTGGGCATGTTTGACGTTATCGACCATCGCGCGCGTCAGGTAGGCTTCAATGGCCAGTTTGATCGTGTTCTTGGACTGTTCGCTCGCCGACGGCGGCGTCTGCGTTGGGGCTGGCCCCTCCGCGGATGCCGGACCACTGGGGACCGGGAGTCGGCTGATGGAGAACTGCCCCAGAACCTTGTCTGGCAGAGGAACTTTGGCGAGCCGTTCCAGTGCGCAGAGCAAGTCGATTTTTTGGGTGGCTTTTTCGGCAAGTGCCGGATCGTCCGTTCCCAAAGAGGTCCGAACGATCTTGGAACCTGGTTTGGGATAGAACGAGACGAAGTAGTGTTTGGTTTCCGGGCGTTGGTAGTAGCTAGCCATGGCGAGTGGGGGTTGTCGCCATTACCCAGGCGCGACGAAGTTGTGGAAAACTCACAGCTTGTCGGCCGGGGAACCCGGAAATCGCGCCCAATCGACACTCCACCCGGAGTGCATTGTTCACAGTTTCCGGCCCTTTTTGTTCACAGTGGCAGATTCAACACCCCTCGGGACACCCGCAAAAAACCACCTAAATCATTGATAATGAGTGGTTGCGGGAGTAGGATTTGAACCTACGACCTTCAGGTTATGAGCCTGACGAGCTACCTGGCTGCTCCATCCCGCGATTTTAACCATGCGCCTTTCGGCGCGGGGCGTGATGATTACTTATACGG
>Ga0247843_1003239_pt1 | contig 27321 bp, 27 predicted proteins | sample LaCruzMarch2017__FD_192420 | JGI IMG/M metagenome (GOLD analysis project Ga0247843, IMG submission 192420) | Freshwater microbial communities from meromictic Lake La Cruz, Castile-La Mancha, Spain - LaCruzMarch2017_8m | ecosystem: Environmental > Aquatic > Freshwater > Lake | place: Spain... | reverse complement strand
CACCCCACCACCCGCGCCGGTGGCCCAGCAGTCAGACGCGCCCGCCTTCGTGCCGCCCGACACCTCCCCCCCCCGAAATCCCGTCTGAGGGCCTGCCGCCGTGCCGCGCGACGACAAGGACACAATCGACGACAAGCCGATGCCCCTGATCGACCATCTGATCGAGCTGCGCCAGCGGCTGATCTGGTCCATCGGAGCCTTCGTGCTGTGCTTCGCCGTCTGCTACTATTTCAGCACGCAGATCTACGGCTTCCTGGCCGCCCCGCTGGCCGACATCCTGCAGGCGCAGGGCATGGGTGAGCGGCGGATGATCTTCACCGCGCTGTACGAAGCCTTCTTCACCTACCTGAAGGTCGCCTTCTTCGGCGCCACCTTCTTCAGCTTCCCGATCTGGGCCACGCAATTGTGGCTGTTCATCGCGCCCGGCCTGTACCGGAGCGAGAAGAACGCCATCATGCCCTTCCTGATGGCCTCGCCCTTCCTGTTCGTGGCGGGCGCGGCGCTGGCCTATTATTTCATCTTCCCAATGGCCTGGTCCTTCTTCATCAGCTTCGAGACGCCGGCCGCGGCCGACACCGTCGCGATCCAGCTCGAAGCGAAGGTCAGCGAATATCTCTCGCTTGTCATGCACATGATCCTGGCCTTCGGCATCGCCTTCCAGTTGCCGGTGGCGCTGACGCTGATGGCCAAGGTCGGCATCGTCAGCGTGGACGGGCTGCGCCGCGGCCGCCGTTACGCGATCGTGGGCATGTTCGTGGTGGCTGCCATCATCACGCCGCCCGACATCATCAGCCAGATCGGCCTGGCCGTGCCGCTGATCCTGCTCTACGAGATCTCGATCCTGGCCGCCGCCTGGATGCAGCGGAAACCGAAGGAAGAGAAGGCGTGACGCCGCTCGATCGGCCTGCTCTTGCGGGGCGCCGTCGCAAGACGCTGATCGACGACATCGCCCCTGCCCATGACGCGATCGCGGCGCAACAGCCGCTTCTTTAGAGCCTGATCGCCTTTGGTGGAATCACCAAAGGCGTGAATCAGCCTCTCGGCAAAGGCTAGACTGTGATCAACCTTTGTTGCTCACAGTCTAGCGCCAGCTCAAGAGACACGCTCATGCACGATATCAAGGTTGTCCGCGCCGATCCGGCAGCCTTCGACGCGTCGATGGCGCGCCGGGGCGTGCGCGCCGCCGCCGCCGAGGCGCTTCGCCTCGATGACCTGCGCGTGGAGGCGGTGCGGCTGACCCAGGCCGCGCAGACCATCCGCAACGACCTCTCCCGCCAGATCGGCACCGCGATGAAGGCCGGGGACACCGCGACGGCGGACCGGCTGAAGGCGGAAGTGAAGGCGGCGATGGACGCCGCCGCCGCCGCCACGCCCGATGCGCATGAGGCGGCGCGCGACGCCTTCCTGGCCGCCCTGCCCAACATACTGGACGCCGCCGTTCCCGAAGGCGCGGACGAGACCAGCAACCTGGTCGTCCATACCGAAGGCGCCCCGCGCAACTTCCCCTTCACCCCCCGCCAGCATTTCGAGCTCGGCGAGGCGATGGGCATGGATTTCGCCACCGCCAGCAAGCTGGCCGGCAGCCGCTTCACCATCCTGCGCGGCGGCCTGGCGCGGCTGGAACGCGCGCTCGGCCAGTGGATGCTGGATCTGCATACGCAGGAACATGGCTACACCGAATGCGCCGTGCCGCTGCTGGTCAACGAGGCCAGCATGTACGGCACCGGGCAGCTGCCGAAATTCGGCGAGGATCTGTTCCGCACCACCGATGGCCGCTTCCTGATCCCGACCGCCGAGGTGCCGCTGACCAATTTCGTCCGCGGCGAGATCCTCGACCGCGCCGCCCTGCCGCTGCGCCTGACCGCGCTGACCCCCTGCTTCCGCAGCGAGGCCGGCGCCGCCGGGCGCGATACGCGCGGCATGCTGCGCCAGCACCAATTCGCCAAGGTCGAGCTGGTCTCGATCACCGCCCCCGACGCCAGCGACGCCGAGCATGAGCGCATGACGCGCTGCGCCGAACGCGTGCTGACCGAACTTGGCCTGACCTGGCGGCGGATGCTGCTCTGTGCCGGCGATACCGGCTTCGGCGCCGCCAGGACCCATGATCTGGAAGTCTGGCTGCCCGGCCAGCAGGCCTGGCGCGAGATTTCCTCCTGCTCCAATTGCCGGGACTTCCAGGCGCGGCGGATGGCGGCGCGCTGCAAGGATGCCGGCGCCAAGGGCACCGAGTTCGTCCACACGCTGAATGGCAGCGGCGTGGCGGTGGGCCGCGCGCTGATCGCGGTGATGGAAACCCACCAGCAGGAAGATGGCAGCGTGCTGATCCCGCCCGTGCTGCGGCCCTATCTGGGCGGGATGGAGCGGCTCAGCCCGCTGTGATCAGGCGCAGCCGGATGGCGCGGCTGGCGCGGTCGATCACCGCCACGGTGACCAGGATCAGCAGCACGATGAAGGCGGCCTCGTCCCAATTGTTCAGCCGGATGCGGTCGCCGAGCGCCAGCCCGATGCCGCCCGCGCCGACCACGCCCAGGATGGTGGCGCTGCGGGTGTTGCTCTCGAAGGTATAGAGGATCTGCGAGAGCATCAGCGGCGCCACCTGCGGGATCAGCCCGAAGCGGATCGCCTGCAGCCGCGACCCGCCGCTGGCGCGCACCGCCTCCACCTGGCGGCGGTCGGCGGATTCCAGCGCCTCGGAGAATACCTTGGCCAGCAGGCCGATATCGGGCACCGCGAGCGCCAGGATGCCGGCGAAGGGGCCCATGCCGACGGCCGAGACGAAGATCAGCGCCCAGACCAGGCTGTCGATGCCGCGCAACCCGTCATAGCTGCGCCGCACCGTGAAGCGCATCAGCAGGCTGGGCACCACATTGCCGGCGCCGAGGAAGCAGAGCGGCAGCGCCACGATCGCGGCGATCAGCGTGCCGAAGAAGGCCATCGCCACCGTCTCGGCCAGCGCCGCCAGCAATTCCGCCAGCGCCCCCCCCGGCGAGGGCGGCCACATCAGCGCCACCAGCCAGCCGAGCTTGCCCAGCCCCTCCCAGATGCGGGCGGGGGAGGCATCCACCCGCCACAGCCCGACCAGCAGCAGCAGGAACCCGCCCGCGAACAGAAGATGGGTGCGCGACAGGCTCATGTGCTGCGCAGGCTTTCGGCGCCGAGGATGCGGTGGCGGACCCGCGTGGTCAGCGCGTCGATCAGCGTGACGGTCACCAGGATCAGCAGGATGATGGCCGAGATGTCGGGATACTCGAACTGGCGGACCGCCAGGTACAGCTCCTCGCCGATGCCGCCGGCACCCACGATGCCAAGCACGCTCGCTTCGCGCACATTGATCTCGAAGCGCAGCAGGCCGAAGGACAGCAGGCCGGGCAGCGATTGCGGCAGCACGCCATAGCGCATGCCGTCGGCCCAACTGCCCCCGGCGGCGCGCACCGCCTCCACGCTGCGCAGATCGGCATTTTCATGCACCTCGGCGAACAGCTTGCCGAGTGCGCCGAAGGTGTGCAGCGCCACCGCCAGGACGCCGGCGAAGGGGCCGAGGCCGAAGGCGTAGACGAAGATCAGCGCGAAGACGAGGGTGGGCACGGTGCGCGCGAATTCCAGCGTGCGTCGGCAGATCGTCACCACCCAGGGTGGCGCCAGGGTGGCGGCGGCGGGGAAGCTCAGCAGCAGCGCCGCGCCGCCGCCCAGCACGGTGCCGACATAGCCGATCAGGATGGTGTCCAGCAGCAGGCCGAGCCAGAGGTCGAAGCCCCAGAACCATTCGGTGATGTCGGCGGCGAAGCTGTCCAGCCGCAGCGTCGGGATGGTGCGCGCGATATAGTCGGCCGCGCGGGGCACGCCGGCGAGCAGGCGGGCCGCATCCACCTGGCCGACCCAGGCCGCCACCCAGGTCGCGGCGGCGAAGGCCAAAGCCCAAAGCAGCGTCCGTCGCCGCCCAGCCTGGCGTTCCTGCAGCCAGCGGGCGGTAACGGTTTCGGCGGTCAGGCTCAAGAACGGTTGCGCCGCTGGGCCTGGTTCTGTTCGGTCATGGCGACGACGTCGAGGTAATCCTCGTGCTTCGCCGGCACCAGGCGGGCCGTGTTCGTGCTGATCTGGGCCAGCACCTGCGGCGCTTCCACATGCAGGTTCGACATCATCTGCACGAAGGCGGCGCGCAGTTCCTCGGGCACGCCGGCGCGCGTCACGGTGGGCGAGTTCGGGATCAGCGGGCTCCGCCAGATGATGCGGGTGGTGCCCGGCTGGATCATGCCCTTCTCGACCATGCGCTGGATATTACCCGAGCGTTCGTTGCTCCAGAAGGTCGCGGCGGCGTCGAAGGTGCCGTTGAGAACCGCGATCACGCTCTGCTCATGGTTGCCCGAGAAGCCGGTGCGGCTGAAATGCCGGGCCGGATCCACGCCTTCCTTGCGCATGAAGTAGGAAGGCGCGGCGAAGCCCGAGGCGGAGTTCGGATCGGCGAAGGCGAAGGAGCGGCCGCGCAGGTCGGCCAGCGACTGGAAAGGGCTGTCGGCCTTGACGAAGACCACCGAGAAATAGCCCTCGGCCCCGTCATTGCCCTGGTGTCGGAGCAGCGGCACCACCGTCTCGCCCATGGCGCGGCGGGCAAGCGCATAGGCCGCCGGGCCGAGATGGGCGAATTCCAGCTGCTCGGACCGCAGCGCCTCGACCACCGCGGCATAGTCGGTACCGCGGAAGATGCGCATCGGCACGCCGAGCGCGCGTTCGGCATGGGCCGAGAGGCCCTGCAGGCGGGCGATCGCGTCGCGCTCATTCTCCGAGGAGATGATGCCGTAGCGCACTTCGCGGAAGCGGCTGCGCCAATCGGCCTGGGCCGTGGCAAGGCGGGGGGCGGCGAGCAGGCCGGCCGAGGCCAGCAGCGTGGTGCGGCGGGTGATCATCGGGCGCTCTCCTCAGCGGGCGTTCAGCAGTTCGGGCACGCGCAGCAGAATCAGCTCATTCGCATCGGCACGATGGAAGAAGCGACCGGCGCTGAAGGGCAGGTTGTTGTCATTGCCCACGATGATGTGCTCGGCATCCACCATCGCGACGTTCTCGATGGTGAAGAAGGGGAAGGTGAAGCGGCTGGCGGGGGCGTCGGCCGGCAGGTCGCCGCGCAGGCGCGCCACGCCATTCGGGTCGCGGATCGCCATCAGGTCGATATGGCCGATCTTGCGCACGAAGCCCTCGGCATCGGTCTGCGCCAGGTCGATCAGGTAGATGCGCTTGAAGCGGGCGGGCAGGGGGAAGCAGGGGGCCGCGGCCGTGGGCGTCACGCCCTGGGCGCAGGCCAGGCCGGGATCGCCCTCGCCATTGTCGCGCTCGATCACCAGGGCGCGCGTGGCGTCCACCATGTTGAAGTCGCCGATCGCGGTGGCGCCGGCTTCCAGCCGGTAGCGGACATGGCGGCCGGTCCAGGCCATGCGCGCCACGTCCAGTTCCAGCACCCGCAGGAAGGCGCCTTCCGGCTGGTTGCTGCCGGCGGCGAACAAAGGCTGTTCCAACATTGCCCAGGCGGTGCGGCCATCGGGCGTCAGCGCCATGCCCTCATACCCGCCCGAGCGGCGGGCGCGGTAGGCCACCGGCGCAGTCGGCGAGGGCGGGACCTGCAGCGAGGGATGGTCGGGGGAGATGATGGTCTCCTCGCCGAGCTTCGTCTCGATCACGCGCTGCACGCGGCCGGCGGCATCCACATGGATCAGGAAGGGGCCGAATTCCTCGCCGATCAGGAAGCTGCCATCGGCCAGCGGCTGGATGCTCTCCGGGTCGAAGTCGGCGCCGGTCAGGTAGCGCGCATCGCTGCCTTCATAGGCGATGCGGAAGGGCACGCGGCGGCCCGGGTCGGACAGGAAGGTGGTTGCCAGCACGGTGATGGCGCCGGTCTGGAAGTCGGCGCGGATGCGGTGGAAGAACAGCAGGGCGTCGGGCGAGTTGCGCTTGTTGCCGAAGCCATTGTCGGTCAGCACCCAGAATTCGCCGGGGGCGCCGGCCACGGGCTTGATGCCCGAGAAGCCCTGCAAGGGCTGGCCGATGAAGGGGAAGGCGATGCCGGTCTGGCGGCTGCCATGCAGCGGGCCGGTATCGCCCATGATGCTGCCGGGGCGGTCGTTGCGCAGGTTGCCGGGGCCGGCGAACTTGCCCGAGACCCAGGCATCGCGTGGCGCATCGGCCGGCGGGGTGATCAGCGTGAGGGCCGGCAGGATCGCGTGGCCGACAAGCGTCGAGTCGAAGCGCTGGTCGGCGGCGGCCGGGACGCTCAGCGCCAGGACGGCGCAGGCCGAAAGCAGGAAGGCGCGCATGGTCGATCCCTCGATTGGTCGGCCGAGGGTCTAGACCGGCGCGGTTGCGCCCATGCGTCAGATGGATGACGCTTCCATGTCAGGTATCGGTGTCAGGCGCGGGGAAGGCGCGGCCGCCCGCGACGCACCACCTTGGCGCCCCCACCCGCGCGGCCCGGGCTTTCGGCGGCCATTTCGCGCGCCGTGGCGTCGTCGGCCTCGGCCGCTTCCTGGGGCGTCTCGATCGGCGGCGGCGGGCTGCCGGCGATCAGCGGGGCCAGCGTGCCCTGGGTTTCATAGATGCCCGATCCGGGGCGGCGGATCAGAAAGGGCTCGCCCCCCACCGTGAAGATTCGGCGCTGCATGGTCAGGCGCGCCACCTGCTCGGTGCTGGCGGGAATGAAGTCGCAGCCCGCGGCGCGGGCGGCGCGAACCTGATCCTGGGAGAGTTCCATGCGCGGCGAATAGCGATGCGGCGGGCGCGGGGGAAGGGGGCCTTCGCAACAGGGCTGGCATGCGCCATGTGCTGCCCCATGCGCGATGGCTTCGATCTTCTCGTGGTGGGTGGCGGGGTGAATGGCGCGGGCATCGCCCGCGACGCCCAGGGGCGCGGCCTTTCCACCTGCCTTGTCGAGCGGGCCGACCTGGCCGCCGCCACTTCCTCAAACTCCTCCAAGCTGATCCATGGCGGGCTGCGCTATCTTGAACAGTATGAATTCCGCCTTGTCCGCGAAGCGCTGGCCGAGCGCGAGGTCATGCTGCGTATCGCGCCCCATATCGTCTGGCCGATGCGCTTTGTGCTGCCGCACCGGCCGCAAATGCGCCCGCGCTGGCTGATTCGCGCGGGCTTGTTTCTTTACGACAATTTGGCGCGGCGGGTCAGCCTGCCGGGCGCGGAGACGCTCGACTTCCGCCGCCATGAATTCGGCGCGCCGCTGGCGCCCGAGATCACCGCCGGTTTCGCCTATTCGGATTGCTGGGTCGAGGATAGCCGCCTGGTGCTGCTGAACGCCCGCGATGCGGCCATGCGTGGCGCCCGCATCCTGCCGCGCACCCGCTTCGTGGGGGCCAACCGCGCCGAGGGCGGCTGGGTGTGCCGGCTTGAGGACTCGTCAGGCGCCACGCAGGAAGTGCATGCCCGGGCCATCGCCAATGCCGCCGGCCCCTGGGTGGTGCCGACGCAGCAATCCACCGAAGCCCCTGCCGGCGGCGCGGTGCGCCTGATCCGCGGCAGCCATATCGTGCTGCCCGCCCTTTATGCCGGCGAGCAGGCATATATCCTGCAGAATGACGATCGCCGGGTGGTGTTCGTGATCCCCTATGAGGGGCGCTTCACCCTGGTCGGCACCACCGACGTGCCGCATGCGGGCGATGCCGGCGCGCCGACCTGCTCGGCCGAGGAAGCCGCCTATCTGTGCGCCGCCGTCTCCCGCCAGTTCCGCCGGCCGATCACGCCCGCCGAGATCGTCTGGTCCTATTCCGGCGTGCGGCCGCTGTTCGATGATGGGGCGGACAATCCCTCGGCCGTGACGCGCGACTATGTGCTGAAGCTGGACACCGCCGGCGCGCCGCTGCTGAGCGTGTTTGGCGGCAAGATCACCACCTATCGCCGGTTGGCCGAGGAAGCGGTCGGGCGCATCGGCGCGGCGCTCGGGCGGGAAGGCCAGGCCTGGACCGCAACCCAGCCGCTGCCCGGCGGCGCCGAGCCCGACCAGGCGGCGCTGGCGGCCGATCTGGCCGCCCGCGCGCCCTGGCTGGCTGCCGGCACCCGCACGCGGCTCCGCCGCGCCTACGGGACGATGGCGCTGGACCTGCTGGGTGATGCGCGCGGCCCCGACGACCTCGGCCGAGACTTTGGCGCCGGCCTGACCGCGCGCGAGATCGCCTATCTGGTCGAGAAGGAGTGGGCGCGGACGGCCGAGGATGTGCTGTGGCGCCGCTCGCGGCTCGGCCTGCACATGGATGCGCCGGCCCGGGCCGCCTTGGCCGAACATCTCGGCGGCTGAGGGGGCGGCCATCAGCGTCCCCGCCATCCTGCAGGTGCTGCCCGCCCTCGTCACCGGCGGGGTGGAGCGCGGCACCGTCGAAATCGCGGAAGCCATCCAGGCCGCCGGCTGGCGCGCCATCGTGGCCTCGGCCGGCGGGCCGATGGTGGCCGAGCTGACATCGCTGGGCGCCACGCATGTGACGCTGCCGCTGGCATCCAAATCCCCCTGGGCGCTGTGGCGCAACGCGGCGGCGCTGGGCCGAGTGATCGCGGCCGAGGGGGTGGTGCTGGTGCATGCCCGCTCCCGCGCCCCAGCCTGGTCCGCGCTGTGGGCGGCACGGCGGGCGGGGCTGCCCTTCGTCACCACCTATCACGGCGCCTATAATGAGGGCTTCCCGGGCAAGCGCCTGTACAATTCCGTGATGGCGCGGGGCGACCGGGTGATCGCCGTCAGCCGCTTCATCGGCGAGCATCTGCAGGCGCGGCACGGCACCGATCCCGCAAAGGTCCGGGTGATCCTGCGTGGCGTGGACCCGCGCCGCTTCGACCCGGCCCGCATCGACGCGCACGCTATCGAAGCGTTGCGCCGCGACTGGGGCACCAAGGCGGGTGAGGCGGTGCTGCTGCTGCCCGGCCGGCTCAGCCGCTGGAAGGGGGCCGGCACGCTGCTGGCCGCGCTGCCCGCCCTGCCGGGCTGCCGGGTGGTATTGGCCGGCGGCGGCAATCCGGGCCTGGCCGACGAATTCCGCGCGGAAGCGGCGCAGCGCGGCGTGGCCGACCGGTTCCACCTGGCCGGGCATGTGGCCGACCTGGCCACCGCGCTGGCCGCTGCCGACCTGGTGATCCATGCCAGCACCGAACCCGAAGCCTTCGGCCGCACGGTGATCGAGGCGCAGGCCATGGCCCGCCCCGTGATCGCCGCCGACCTTGGCGGCCCGCGTGAGACGGTGGTCGAGGGTGTGACCGGCTGGCGCGTGCCGCCCGGCGATCCGGCGGCGCTGGTCGCCCGCATCACCGCGGTGCTGGCCCTGCCGGCTTCGGCGCGCGCCGGGATCGGGGCGGCGGCGCGCGCTGCCGTGCTGCGTGACACCAGCACCGCGGCCATGCAGGCCGCCACCATCGCCGTCTATCGGGAACTATTGGGATGAGCCGGATCCTGGTGATCCGGCTGGGCGCCTTGGGCGATGTGATCCAGGGCTTCGGGCCCTTCGCCGCGATCCGCGCGCACCATCCGGCCGCGCGGATCACGCTGCTGACCACGCCGCCCTACGCCCGGCTTTTGGGCGCCGCGCCCTGGTTCGACGCGATCTGGGATGATGGGCGCCCGCGGACCTTGCGCGGGCTGGCCAGCCTGGCGCGCCGGCTGGCGGGGGCGGGCTTCGGGCGCGTCTATGATCTGCAAACGTCCAACCGCACCGACTGGTACCGGGCGCTGCTGCCGCGCGCCGATTGGTCGGGCACCGCCTGGGGCGCCAGCCACCGGCACCCGCGCAGCGAGGCAAGGCGCGCTCTGCACACCATCGACCGGCAGCGGGTGCAGCTCGGCATTGCCGGGATCAGCGACTTTCCGGCGCCCGATCTCGGCTGGCTGGCCGAGGATGTCGCGGGCTTCGGCCTGCCGCCCGCCTACGCGCTGCTGGTGCCTGGCGCCTCGCCGCATCGGCCGGGCAAGCGCTGGCCGACGGCCTGCTTTGCCCGTTTCGCGGGTGAAGCATCGCTGCCCTGCGTGATCCTGGGCGGCCCGCCGGAAGCCGGGATCGCCGCCGAAATCCGAGCCGCCGCGCCCGGCGCGATCGACCTGACGGGCCAGACCAGCCTGCCCGCCATCGCCAGCCTGGCGCGCGGGGCTGCCTTCGCGCTCGGCAATGATACCGGCCCCACGCACCTGATCGCGGCGACCGGCTGCCCGACGCTCGCACTGTTCGGCGCCGACAGCGACCCGGCGCTCTGTGCCCCGCGTGGCCCTGCCACGCAGGTGCTGCGCCATATCCCGCTCGGCGACCTGACGGTTTCGCAGGTCGCCGCGGCGGTCAGTGCGCTGCCCCGTTCTGGGTCGCCCCGTTAAGGCCAGCCTGCGTCCAGTCGCGCAGCGTCTCCTTTTCGGCGTCGGTCAGCTTCACGCCCTCGGCCATCAGCGCATTGACCAGCGTGACATACAGGATGCGGGCCAGTCGCAGCGCGCCTTCCGCGTCGGCGGGCTCGGCCAGCTTCGCGAATCCGCGGATCAGCCAGCGCAGCAGGGCCGAGGCCTCGCGCGCGGAAACCAGATGGCCGTCCGCCGCCACGGCCTCAGCGATGGCGCGCGCCGTGTCGGGCTGGCTGGGGGCGGCGAGGGGCTGCTGGGCGGCGATGGCGGTCAGCAGCCCGGCCAGTTCGACGCTGGTGAAGGAAGGCAGGTCCTGCGGCAGGCCCAGCCGGTCGCGGGCACCCCAGAGGAGATCGCGCACCGCCGCCGCGGCCTCGTCCGGATCGGCGGTGCTGCGGGGGTTGGCGGCGCGGGGGTCGGCCTCGGCGGGCGCGGGCTCGGCCGGCGGCACATCGGCGCGGGCTGCGGGCGGCGGATCGATCCGCGTCGGTGGGGCCAACTCCGGGCGCGGCGGCGCCTCGGTGCGTGGCGGCGGGCTTGGCTCGGCCCGCGCGATCGGCTCGGGTCGCTGCGGGGGCGGTTCCGGGCGCGCCGGCGTGATCTGTTCCATCCGCGTGGGCGCTATCTGCTCCACGCGCGTCGGCGCTATCGCTTCCATCTGGGCGATGGGCAGGTCGCCCATGCCTTCGGCGGCGAAATCCTCAAGGCCCACCACCAGGTCGGCCGCCGCCAGATAGGCCGGCTTGGCGGTGCCCTGGGCCAGTACCGTGATGCGCCGGTCATGCGCGCGCAGGCGGGCCAGCGCCGGCAGGAAATCGCTGTCGCCGGACAGCAGCACGAATTCCTCGAAGCGCGTCGCGTGGTCCAGCGCTTCGCGCACATCCAGCGCCATCTTCATGTCGGCGCTGTTCTTGAGAGCGCTGACCGGCGGGCAATCCACCACATCGAAGCCCGCCTGCACGAAGGCCGCGCGGAAATCCCCGAAATAGACGCGGTTGCGCAGGCCCCGCTGCGCCCGATACCGCGCCACCGCCCGCAGCGGCGGAAAATCCCAGGAACCGGCAGGGTTCAGGTAGCAGCGGCGGATCAGCGTGCGCCGCCGGCGCGCCGGCCCGCCATCGGACCGGCCTTCCAGCCAGGCCAGCCAGGCGTCCGGCCGTTCGCCAAAGGCGTAGGCGGCGCGTTCATCCCAGCGGGCGAGTGCCAGGAAGACATTGTCGAAGTCCACGTACAGCGCGGCGCGCGTCGGATAGGATTGGTCCATTGTGTTTGCGACTCGGATCATGAAGGACAGCCACGATAGCATAGCTTGACGGCGCGGCGCGCCGCTGGCCATGGTCCGCGCCCCGAAGCCCCGGAGCAAGAGCCCCCTATGCCCGCCATCACCCTGCCCGACGGATCCGTGCGCGTCTTCGACGGGCCGGTGACCGGGACCGCGGTGGCGGCGGCGATCGGGCCGGGCCTCGCGCGCGCCGCGCTGGCCATGCAGGTGGATGGCGCGCTCCGCGACCTGTCGGCCGAAATCCACGCCGATGCCGCGCTGCGCTTCATCACGCGCCGCGACCCGGAAGCGCTGGAGATGATCCGCCATGATTGCGCCCATGTGCTGGCGGAAGCGGTGCAGGCGCTGTTCCCCGGCACGCAGGTGACGATCGGCCCCTCGATCGAGAACGGGTTTTATTACGACTTCCATCGTAACCAGCCCTTCACCACGGAAGATTTCGCCGCGATCGAGGCGAAGATGCGCGAGATCGTGGCCCGCGCCGCCCCCTTCGCCCGCCGCGTGGTCAGCCGCGATGAGGCGGTGGCCCTGTTCGAGGCCAAGGGCGAGCGATTCAAGGTGGAGCTGATCCGCGACCTGCCCGGCGACCAGGAGATCAGCCTCTACAGCCAGGGCGATTGGGTGGACCTTTGCCGCGGGCCGCATATGCGCGGCACGGGCGATGTCGGCACCGCCTTCAAGCTGATGAAGGTGGCCGGCGCCTATTGGCGGGGCAAGCCGGAAAACCCGGTGCTGAGCCGCATCTACGGCACCGCCTGGCGCGACCAGAAGGAGCTGGACGCGCATCTGACCATGCTGGAGGAGGCCGAGAAGCGCGACCATCGCCGCATCGGCCGCGAGATGAACCTGTTCCACCTGCAGGAGGAAGCGACCGGCAGCGTCTTCTGGCACCCGAAGGGCTGGAAACTCTATCGCACGGTCGAGGATTACATGCGTCGCCGGCTGGACGGGGCCGACTATCAGGAGGTGAAGACGCCCCAGCTGGTGGACCGGCGGCTGTGGGAGGCCTCCGGCCACTGGGAAAAATTCCGCCACGCCATGTTCCTGGCGCGCGTCGAGGACAAGGACGAGGCAGACCGCACCTATGCGCTGAAGCCGATGAACTGCCCCTGCCATGTGCAGATCTTCAACCAGGGCCTGCGGAGCTATCGCGAATTGCCGTGGCGCATGGCGGAATTCGGCGCTTGCCACCGGTTCGAGCCCTCGGGCGCGCTGCATGGCATCATGCGCGTGCGCGCCTTCACCCAGGATGACGCGCACATCTTCTGCGAGGAACACCAGATCGCCGGCGAGACGGTGCGCTTCGTCGACCTGCTGTCCGGCATCTACCGCGACCTGGGATTCGAGAGCTTCCGCGTGAAGTTCAGCGACCGGCCGGCGGTGCGCGCGGGCGCCGACGCCACCTGGGACCGTGCCGAGGGCGCGCTCAAGGAAGCCTGCGCCACGGCCGGCGTCGCCTATGAGCTGAACCCGGGGGAGGGCGCCTTCTACGGCCCCAAGCTGGAATTCGTGCTGCGCGACGCGATCGGGCGGGACTGGCAGTGCGGCACACTGCAGGTGGATTTCGTGCTGCCCGAGCGGCTCGACGCCGAATATGTGGCCGAGGATGGCAGCCGAAAGCGGCCGGTCATGCTGCACCGCGCGATCCTTGGCAGCTTCGAGCGCTTCCTCGGCATGCTGATCGAACAGCATGCCGGCCGCTTCCCGCTATGGCTGGCGCCGGTGCAGGTGGCGGTGGCCACCATTGTGTCGGACGCCGATCCCTTCGCGCGGACGGCGGCGGCGGCCTTCCAGCAGGCGGGGCTGCGGGTGGAACTCGACCTGCGCAATGAGAAGATCAACCGCAAGGTGCCCGACCATATCCTGGCCCGGGTGCCCGTGCTGGCGGTGATCGGCCGGCGCGAGGCCGAGGAAGGCAGCATCGTGCTGCGCCGCCTGCCCGGCCATGAGCAGCAGGCGCTGCCCCTGGCCGAGGCGGTGGCGCTGCTGGCCAAGGAAGCGACGCCCCCCGACCTTCTGCGCCGAGAGACCCTTTGAGAACACCGGACGGGTCGGCTTCGCGGGGCCTTTCCGCCCTGGCTTCGTTGCCGGCCTTGCCGATGCAACCAGCATCGGCGGCGTCCGGCGCCTGGCGAGGGCAGAAAATCCCCGGCGAAACCTCCGCCGCCGGCATTCTCAAAGGGTCTCCAAGCTTCAGCTTGCAAGGCGGCCAGTGCCTCGCCATAAGGCAGTTTGTTTTTCACGGCGACAGGAGAAGACGCCATAGCTCGAGGACCAATGCCCGCCCAGATGCCGTCGCGTGACGGACCGCGGGTGAACGAGGAGATCCGCGTTCCACAGGTGCGACTGATCGACCAGGATGGCGAAATGCAGGGCGTGATGAGCGCCAGGGACGCGCTGCTGCGCGCCTATGAGGTGGGCCTGGACCTGCTCGAGATCAGTCCGAACGCCGTTCCGCCGGTTGTGAAGATCCTCGACTACGGCAAGTACAAATACGAGCAACAGAAGAAGGCGAACGAGGCCCGCAAGCGCCAGAAGGTCGTCGAGATCAAGGAAATCAAGGTTCGTCCGAACATCGATGACCATGATTACGATGTGAAAATGCGCCAGATGAAGGAATTCATCGGCGAGGGTGACAAGGTGAAGGTCACGCTGCGGTTCCGCGGCCGCGAAATGGCGCACCAGGACCTTGGCATCAAGGTGCTGGATCGGATCCGCACGGAGCTGGCCGAACTGACCAAGGTGGAATCCATGCCGCGGCTGGAAAACCGCCAGATGATCATGGTGCTGGCGCCGAAATAGGCGCTGGCATGGCCGCAACCGCCACCGACCGGCTGCGGTCGCTCTGCCTGGCCCTGCCCGAGGCGACCGAGAAGGAAGCCTGGGGCGACGCCACCTGGCGGGTGCGCGACAAGATTTTTGCTATGGAAAAACGTGGCGCCGGGCGGCTTGCCCTGTGGTGCAAGGCGCCGCCGGGCACGCAGGCCCTGCTGCTGGAAGCCGATCCGGCGCGCTTCTTCCGCCCACCCTATGTCGGGCACAAGGGCTGGATCGGCGTCTGGCTGGAACCCGAGCCTGATTGGCAGGAGGTCGGCTTTCTGGTCCGCCGTAGCTTCGCGATGACGGCGCCGAAGCGCCTGGCCAGCCTGGCCGTTGAGACTTGACGGCGCCCCCCGCCACGCCCTAGACACCTGCCCCCACGGTCCACCCCGGACCTGATCGGTCGTCCTGCCATGTGCGGGCCGGCTCCGCCGCTCCGCGAAGGCTCGCGCAGCGGCGCTTTCGCGTTTGGGGTGGTCGCTGCTTTTGAAGGATCATCCGCGCCTTGGTCGAGGCCGTCAGGTTTGAAGCGCGCCATGTTTGAGGCTTTGGGCAACCGCCTCACCGGCGTGTTCGACAAGCTGCGCCGTCGTGGCGCGCTGTCGGAGACGGATGTGACGGACGCGCTGCGCGAAGTTCGCGTGGCGCTGCTTGAGGCCGACGTCGCCCTGCCGGTGGTGAAGGATCTGATCAACCGCGTGCGTGAACGTGCGGTGGGGGCGGAGGTCATCCGCTCCGTCTCGCCCGCGCAGCAGGTGGTGAAGATCGTCAATGACGCGCTGGTCGAGGCGCTGGGCGGGACCCCATCGCGATTGCAGGGCAATCGCGATGGGAACCCGGGCGGTGGCGCGGCCGATGACGGCAAGCGCGGCATCGACCTGAACGCGCCCGCACCGGTCGCCATCCTGATGGTTGGCCTTCAGGGGGCGGGCAAGACCACCAGCTCGGGCAAGATCGCGCTCCGGCTGCGCACGCGCGAGCGCAAGAAGGTGCTGCTGGCCTCGCTCGACGTGCATCGCCCGGCGGCGCAGCTGCAGCTGCAGCTGCTGGCCGACCGCGCCGAGGTGACCTGCCTGCCGATCATCGCCGGCCAGCGCCCGATGCAGATCGCCGAGCGCGCCCTGGATGTGGCACGGCGCGAATTGTACGATGTGGTCATCCTGGACACTGCCGGCCGGCTGTCGATCGACGAGGCGCTGATGGCCGAGGTGGCCGAGGTGAAGGCCTTCGCCCGCCCGCATGAGACGCTGCTGGTGGTCGATGCCATGACCGGCCAGGACGCGGTGAACACCGCCCGCGCCTTCAATGAGAAGGTCGGCGTGACGGGCGTGATGATGACGCGCGTCGATGGCGATGCGCGCGGTGGCGCGGCGCTCTCGATGCGCGCCATCACCGGCGCGCCCATCAAGCTGCTGGGCGCCGGCGAAAAGCTGGACGCGCTTGAGGATTTCCATCCCGATCGCATCGCCAACCGCATCCTCGGCATGGGCGACATCGTCTCGCTGGTCGAGCGCGCCGCCGAGACCATCGACCAGGCGGAAGCGGAAAAACTTGCGCGCAAGATGCAGAAAGGGTCGTTCGACCTGGACGATTACGCGCAGCAGCTGAAGCAGATCAACAAGATGGGCAGCCTGTCCGGGATGCTGGGCATGCTGCCGGGTGTGGGCAAGCTCAAGTCGCAGCTTGAGGGCGCCAACCTCGACCAGACCATGCTGAAGCGCCAGGCGGCGATCATCTCCAGCATGACGCCCGCCGAGCGGCGCAACCCGGACCTGCTGAAGGCATCGCGCAAGCGGCGCGTGGCGGCGGGCTCGGGCACCAGCGTTCAGGATATCAACCGGCTGCTGAAGCAGTTCGACGATATGTCCGCGATGATGAAGCGGATGAGCAAGCTCGGCCAGAAGGGGATGATGCGCGGCGGTCTCGGCGCGCTGATCCCCGGCCTTGGCAACAAGCGGCCCTTCTAGGCCAGACAGGAGAAGAGGGTTTTATGGGTCTCAAGATTCGTCTCGCGCGCGCCGGCGCCAAGAAGCGCCCCTACTATCACATCGTGGTGGCGGACAGCCGCAGCCCGCGCGATGGCCGCTTCATCGAGAAGCTGGGCAGCTACAATCCGATGCTCCCCTCCGAGCATCCGGAACGTGTGCGCCTGTTCGCCGAGCGCATCCTGCATTGGCGCGGCCAGGGCGCCCTGCCGACCGAGCGCGTGGCGAAGTTCCTGGGCCATGCCGGCCTGGCGCCGATGCCCGTCTATGCCGAGCAGCCGAAGCAGTCCGCGCCGAAGAAGAAGGCGCAGGAACGCGCGGCAGCAGGCGGCTGAGCAACCGGGTCGCGTGAGGGCGCGTGATGGCGGAGGGGCCCGCTTCCGATGACCGCAGGGCACCGGCGCCGCAGGCGACGGGCACCGGAGGTCTGAATCGGAAGCGCACCGCTTCTGATGACCGCAGGGCACCGGCGCCGCAGGCGACGGGCACCGGAGGTCTGAATCGGAAGCGCATCCTGGTGGCGGAGTTTGGTCGCGCGCATGGCGTGCGTGGCCTCGTGCGCCTGCACGCCTACACCGAGGATCCGCGCGACCTGGCCCGCTACGCCCTGACCGACGAAGCCGGCGTGCAACGCTTCGCCATCACGCTGCTGCCCGATGGGTTGGCGCGCGTGGAGGGTGTCGCGGGCCGCGATGCGGCGCAGCGCCTGACCGGCACGAAGCTTTACGTGGATCGCGCCTCCCTGCCGCCGCCGGCCGAGGAGGAGTTCCTGCTGGTCGATCTCCAGGGCCTTGCCGCCTTCGATGCCGCTGGCGCGTCGCTGGGCCAGGTGGTGGCGGTCGAGGATCACGGGGCGGGCGCCTATCTGACGCTGGCCGGTCCGGCCGGTGAGAAGCTGGTGCCCTTCACCAGGCGCTGCGTGCCGGTGGTGGACATTGCGGCTGGGCGCATCGTGGTGGAATTGCCCGCTGAGGTAATCGTGCCGGCCAGCGCCGAGGGTGCCGCGGCATGAGCTGGCAGGCCGTTGCCCTCACCTTGTTCCCGGAGATGTTCCCGGGCCCGCTCGGCGGTTCGCTGGCTGGCAGGGCGCTGCGCGACGGGCGCTGGGCGCTGGAGACGATCGACATCCGCGAGTTCGGCCTGGGCCGGCATCGCACGGTGGATGATACGCCCTTCGGCGGCGGCGCGGGCATGGTGATGCGCCCCGATGTGGTCGATGCCGCCTGCGCGGCGGCGGCCGAGCGGCATCCCGGCCTGCCGATCCTGGTCATGTCACCGCGCGGCCGGCGCATGGACCAGGCGCTGGTGCGCGACCTGGCGGACGGTCCTGGCGTGGCGGTCCTGTGCGGCCGCTATGAGGGGATCGACCAGCGGGTGATCGCGGCGCGGGGGCTCGAGGAAGTCTCGGCCGGCGACCTTGTGCTGTCGGGGGGCGAGCTGGCGGCGCTGCTGCTGCTCGATGCCTGCGTGCGGCTGCTGCCGGGTGTCATGGGCGGTGCCACCAGCGCCGCCGAGGAAAGCCATGGCGCCGAAGGGCTTCTGGAATACGCCCATTACACGCGCCCCGCCGAATGGCAGGGGCGCGCCGTGCCCGAGGTGCTGCTCTCGGGCCATCATGAGGAGGTGGCGCGCTGGCGGCGCGCCGATGCGGAGGCCGCCACAAGGGCGCGCCGGCCGGACCTCTGGGACGCCTATCTGCGGCGCCGGGAAGCCGGCGGCGCATCCCCTCCACGGCTGGACGGCCCGGCGGCCGCGGCCTAGACGATCACGAGAAGGAACCAATGACGATGAACCTGCTCCAGCAGTTCGAGGCCGACCAGCAGGCCCGCCTGTCCGCCGCCCGCCCCACGCCGGAATTCGGCCCGGGCGATACGGTGCGCGTCCTGGTGAAGGTCGTGGAAGGCGACAAGACCCGCAACCAGGCCTATGAGGGCGTGGTGATCGCGCGCAGCAACCGCGGCGTGAACAGCAACTTCACCGTCCGCAAGCTGTCCTACGGCGAGGGGGTGGAGCGCATCTTCCCGCTCTATTCGCCGAACGTCGCCGAGATCCTGGTGGTCCGCCGCGGTCGCGTGCGTCGCGCCAAGCTCTATTACCTGCGTGGCCGCACGGGCAAGTCGGCGCGCATCCAGGAACGCGCGCGCGAGACGCCGGCCCAGGGCTGACGCGCGGGCGGCGCGGGCGGAGACGCCCCGCCGCCCCGCCTTTCTGCTGATCATCCGGGAGGGAAGTGCGATGAAGCCGCGCACGCTGTTCGACAAGATCTGGGACGCGCATGTCGTCGAGACGCTGCCCGACGGCACGGCGCTGCTCTACATCGACAAGCACCTGACGCATGAGGTCACCAGCCCGCAGGCCTTCGAAGGGCTGCGGCTGGCGGGCCGCAAGGTGCGTCGCCCGGATGCGACCATCGCGGTGGTGGACCATAATATCGCCACCGACGCGTCGCGCTACGGCACCATCGCCGACCCCGAAAGCCGCCAGCAGGTCGAAACGCTGGAGCGCAACGTGGCGGAATTCGGCGTGCCCTACATTCCGCTGACGGATGTGCGCCAGGGCATTGTGCATGTGATCGGCCCGGAACTCGGGCTGAGCCTGCCCGGCATGACGCTGGTCTGCGGCGACAGCCACACCAGCACGCATGGGGCCATGGGCGCGCTCGCCTTCGGGATCGGCACCAGCGAGGTGGAGCATGTGCTGGCCACGCAGACGCTGCTGCAGAAGCCGGCCAAGAATATGCGCGTCACGGTCAATGGCCGGCTTCCGGTCGGCTGCACCGCCAAGGACATTGTGCTGGCGATCATCGGGCGCATCGGCACCGCCGGCGGCACCGGCCATGTGATCGAATATGCGGGCGAGGCGATCCGGGCGCTGGACATGGCGGGCCGCATGACGGTCTGCAACATGTCGATCGAGGCCGGAGCCCGCGCCGGCATGGTGGCACCCGACCAGGCCACCTTCGACTATGTGCGGGGCCGCCCCTTCGCCCCGAAGGGCGAGGCCTTCGACCGCGCCGTCGCCTGGTGGAAGACGCTGCCCTCCGACGCCGATGCGGTGTTCGACCGCGAGATCACGCTCGATGCCGCCAGCATCGTGCCGCAAGTGACCTGGGGGACCAGCCCCGAGGATGTGCTGCCCATCACCGGCACCATCCCGGATCCGGCCGATGCCCCCAATGCGACGCGCCGCGCCCAGGTGGAACGGATGATCGCTTATATGGGGCTGACGCCGGGCCAGAAGCTGACCGACCTGCCCATCGACGTCGTCTTCATCGGCAGCTGCACCAACAGCCGCATCGAGGATATCCGCGCCGCCGCCGCCATCGCCCGCGGCCGCCGCGTGGCGCCGGGCGTGCGCGCCATGGTGGTGCCGGGATCGGGCCTGGTGAAACAGGCGGCCGAGGCCGAGGGGCTGGATCGCATCCTGCTTGAGGCCGGCTTCGAGTGGCGCGAAGCCGGCTGTTCCATGTGCCTTGGCATGAACCCGGACAGGCTGACGCCGGGCCAGCGCTGCGCCAGCACCTCCAACCGCAACTTCGAGGGCCGCCAGGGCCCTGGCGGCCGCACCCATCTGCTGAGCCCGGCCATGGCCGCCGCGGCCGCGCTGGCCGGGCGGCTCACCGATGTGCGCGACTGGCAGCCGGCAGGGGGGAATTGAGATGCGCGCCTTCACGACGCTCACCGGCATCGCCGCGCCGATGCGCGCGGCCAATGTCGATACCGACAAGATCATCCCCGCGCGCTTCCTCAAGACCATCGCGCGCACGGGTCTCGGCAAGTCGCTGTTCGCCAACATGCGCTACAATGAAGACGGGTCCGAAAAGCCCGACTTCGTGCTGAACCAGGAACCCTATCGCCAGGCCGAGATCCTGATCGCCTTCGAGAATTTCGGCTGCGGCTCCAGCCGCGAGCATGCGCCCTGGGCGCTGCTGGATTTCGGCATCCGCTGCGTGATCGCGCCCGATTTCGCCGACATCTTCCACAGCAACTGCTTCAAGAACGGCATCCTGCCCATCGCCCTGCCGCGCGCGGTGTGCGAGGCGCTGATGGAAGATTCGACGCTCGGCCCCAATGCACGGCTGACCGTCGATCTGGAGCGCCAGGTCGTGGTTCGGCCGAATGGCCAGGAGATCCCCTTCACGGTGGATTCCTTCCGGCGCCACCTGCTGTTGAACGGCCTCGACGATATCGGCCAGACCATGGCGCATGCGCCGTCGATTGATGGGTTCGAAGCCCAGCAGCGCGCGGCGCAGCCCTGGCTCTACGCGTAAGGGAAGCGGCCCATGCCAGCGAACAAGAAGCTGCTGATCCTGCCGGGCGACGGCATCGGCCCGGAAGTGATGCGCGAAGCGCGCCGCGTGCTCGACTGGCTCGACCATCGCCGGCGCGTGACCTTCGAGGTGACCGAGGGGCTGGTTGGCGGCATCGCCCTTGACGCCACCGGCTCGCCCTGCCCGGACGAGACGGTGGAAGCCGCGGCCGCCGCCGATGCGGTGCTGTTCGGCGCTGTGGGCGGCCCGAAATGGGACAGCCTGCCCTTCGAGCAGCGGCCGGAGCTCGGCATCCTGCGGCTGCGCAAGGATCTCGGCCTGTTCGCGAACCTGCGCCCGGCGGTGGTGCAGGGGCCGCTGACCGATGCGTCGTCACTGCGGCCGGACCTGGTGCGTGGCCTCGACATCATGATCGTGCGCGAGACCACGGGCGGCGTCTATTTCGGCGAGCCGCGCGGCATCACCGTGGGCGCGGACGGCAAGCGCACCGGCGTGGATACGCAGATCTACCATGAGGATGAGATCGCCCGCGTGGCGCGCGTGGCCTTCGAGCTGGCGCGCGGCCGCCGCCGCAAGGTGACCAGCGTGGAGAAGGCCAACGTCATGCAATCCGGCCGCCTGTGGCGCGCCGTGGTGGGCGAAGTGCACAAGGCCGAATTCGCCGACGTCGAGCTTGAGAACATGTACGCCGACAATTGCGCGATGCAGCTGGCCAGCCGCCCGAAGCAGTTCGACGTGATCCTGGGCGACAATCTGTTCGGCGACGTGCTGTCGGACCTGGCGGCGGCGCTGACCGGCTCGCTCGGCATGCTGCCCTCGGCGACGCTGGGCGCCATGCAGCCCTCCGGCAAGCGCCACGCGCTGTATGAGCCGATCCATGGCAGCGCGCCGGACATTGCCGGCAAGGGCATCGCCAACCCCTCGGCGCAGCTTCTGTCGCTGGCCATGCTGCTGCGCATCTCCTTCGACATGGAGGAGGATGCGAAGCTGATCGAGACGGCGATCGAGCGGCTGCTGGCCGGTGGGCTGCGCACCGCTGACATCATGGCGCCGGGCATGGCGCGCGTGGGCACCAGCGTGTTCGGCGAAGCGGTGCTGCGCGAACTGGACAAGTTGGCGGCCTGATCATCCCTGGGCGGGGTTGCGCGCCTGCGCGGCCTTCGCTACATGGGCGCTCCGCTGCGGACCCGTAGCTCAATTGGATAGAGCACCAGACTACGAATCTGGGGGTTAGGGGTTCGAGTCCCTTCGGGTCCGCCAGTGGTTCCCCGCCAAACTCGCTCCCGCGCCGGCGCGCTTTACGCCGGCAGATGCGCGAACAGATCGTATCCTGCCTGACGCATCACGTCGGGGATGTCGATCATCACCCAATTCTCCGCCAGCAGCTTGCCGTCGCGCCGCCAGATGTCGGTCACGCGCATGGCAATCGGCTGGCCGGATGGCGCCTGGCCCAGCCAGGGGCCGCTGAAGGTGGCGCGCACGCTGGGCCAGCCGGTGGTGACCACGAACTGCCCATCCGCGATGCGCGCCTTGTGGCCGGCGCCACGGCGGTCCGGGAAGGCCACCAGGAAGGGGCGCTGGTGGAAGCGCTGGAAGCCGCCCAGGCCGCGCGTGGTGCCAATGCCGCAAGGGCCGTACCAAAGCATGTCGCTCCGCCAGAAGCGCTCCATGCCCATGCTTTCCAGCGTGCGACCATCGAAGCTGAGAAGGCCCCCGATCATCGCCTCCACCAGGGCGAGGCTCGCCGCGCTCTCGGCCGGGTCCTGCGCCGTCAGCAGCAGCCCGTCATGGTTGAGCGGACCGGGCACCAATATGTCAGTGCCGGGGCTGGTCGGCAGCGGGTTGCAGCCGGCCTGTCGCATCAGGTCCAGGAAATCCAGGTGGATATAGGCCTCGGCGATGCGGCCATCGACCATGCGATAGATCTCGCCGAAGCGCAGGAAGGCCAGGCCGCCGGTGGCGGGAATGCGCAACAGCGGGTTGGCGAAGGTGCCGGCGTAATGGCCGGAGGTGCAGACCCAATCATGCCCCTGCCAGGACCCGGCGGCGATCGTATCCTCGCGCCGTTCCAGGTCCGGGAAGGCGGCGTGCAGCGGGTTGAGCAGGCCGGCCTCGATCGCGGCGCGGCCTTCCAGATCATTGACCGGGTGATAGACGTGGAAGACCGCGTCGGCGTGCAGCATGTCGCGGTCGAACATCATCGGGCGCGCCCGCAGCGCGCGCTTGTTGGCGAGGTGGTGGTCCATCAGATGCGTCCTTGGCCGGTCAGTCGCAGGCGCGCGCCGGTCGCACCATCGAACAGGTAGAACAGCGCCGGATCGGCGCGCAGCCCCGTATTGGCCCCGGCCTCGCCGCGATAATCCTTGGCGACGCGCGCCGTCACCAGGGCGCCGCCGGGCTTGATGTTCACCAGTGTGGAATCGCCCAGCGGCTCGATGGAAAAAATGTCGGCGGCGAACTGCCCCTCGCCGGGCGCGCAGACGCCGAGATCCTCGGCGCGCACGCCCAGCACCAGGTCACCGCGGGTGATGTGCTGGGGCAGGGGCAGGGACAGGCCGGGCGCGTGGAACACGCCATCCTGGGCCGCGCCGCGCACCAGGTTCATGGCCGGGCTGCCGATGAAGCCGGCCACGAAGATGTCGGCCGGATCATCGTAGATCTCGGTCGGCGTGCCGAGCTGCCGGACCACGCCATGCTCCATCACCGCCACGCGGTGGGCCAGCGTCATGGCCTCCACCTGATCATGCGTGACATAGATCATCGTGACACCCAGCGTCTGCTGCAGATGCTTGATCTCGGCGCGGGTCGAGACGCGAAGCTTGGCGTCCAGGTTGGACAGCGGCTCATCCATCAGGAAGCAGGCGGGCTGGCGCACGATGGCGCGGGCCAGCGCCACGCGCTGCCGCTGGCCGCCCGACAGCGCCTTGGGCTTGCGGTCCAGCAGCGACCCGAGTTCGACCATGCGCGCTGCCTCCCGCACGCGGCGATCATGCTCGGCCGCCGGCACGCCACGCACGCGCAGCGGGAAGCGGATATTCTCGTAGACCGTCAGGTGCGCGTAGAGCCCATAGGATTGGAACACCATCGCCACGTCGCGATCCTTGGGCTCCAGGTCATTCACCCGCCGCCCATCGATCAGGATATCGCCGGAGGAAGGGTATTCCAGCCCCGCCACCATGCGCATGGTGGTGGTCTTGCCGCAGCCGGACGGGCCCAGCAGCACCAGGAATTCGCGGTCGGCAATGTCGATCGAAACGTCGCGGACGCCAAACACCGGCCCCCAGCGCTTGACGATGTTGCGAAGCTCGATGCGTGCCATGCTCAGCCCTTCACCGCGCCCTGCACCAGGCCGCCCACGATCCGCTTCTGGAAGATCAGGATCAGCGCCACGACGGGCAGCGTGATGCTGATGGCCCCGGCCGCGGACAGCGACCAGAAGCGGATATCCTCGGCGCCGAACTGGCTGATCGCGACCGGCAGGGTGGTGGCCTTGGTGGCCGTCAGGATCAGCGGCATCAGGAATTCATTGTAGGCCAGCAGGAAGGTGAACAGCGACGTGGTGATCACGCCCGGCCACATCACCGGCACGATGGCCTTCAGGAACGCCTTGAACCGCGAGCAGCCATCGACCATGGCCGCTTCCTCGATCTCGGCCGGGATCGTCATGAAGAAGCTGCGCATCATCCAGATGGTGAAGGGCTGGTTGATGCTGACCAGCACCAGGATCAGCAGGATGTGGGTGTCATAGATTCCGAAGCTGCGGCTGATCTGGTAGAAGGGCAGCAGGATGGCGGTGCGCGGCAGCGCGCGAAACACCAGCGCCAGGATCAGCAGCCAGAAGCCGAGCCGCCCCGGATAGCGCGCCAGCGCATAGCCCGCGATGGCGCCGATCGGGATCGAGATCAGCAGCGTGCCGGCGGTGACGATCGCGGTGTTGAGGAAGTACCAGCCAAAGCCGCGATCCAGCCACAGCGATGCGTAGTGCGACAAGGTGGGGTCGAACACCCAGACCGGCGGCGTGGCGAAGGCATCGACCGGTTCCTTGATGCTGGTCAGCAGCGTCCAGAAGAAGGGGAAGGCCGAGTAGACCGCGAACAGGCACAGGAACAGGAAGGCCGCATAGGTTGCCAGGCGTTCGCCGGGCCGGCGTGGCGCGTCGGGGTCGCGGACGGCATCGATGCTCATCGCAGCGCCTTCTGCTCGTTCCAGGTGTTCACCAGGAAGGGGATCAGCAGCACCAGGATGCCAAGCACCGTCAGGCAGGCAATCGCGTAGCCGCGCGCCAGCGCGTTATCGACCAGGGCGACCCGGTAATTATAGTACATCAGGCTCTCGGTGCCGTTCAGGCCCCGGGTCAGGATCGCGATGCTGTCGAAGACGCGATAGGCATCCATGATCATCATCAGCGCCAGGAAGATGATCAGTGATCGCAGATAGGGCAGGATCACCGCGCTCAGCCGGTACCAGAAGCCGGCGCCATCCACGATCGCCGCCTCGATCTCGTCGCGCGGCACGGTCTGCAGCCCGGCGAACAGCACCAGCGTGGCGAAGGGCGTGCCGTGCCAGACATAGTGCAGCATCACCAGGGTGCGGCTGTTCGCCTCATTGGCCCACCAATTCACCCCGAGGCCGAGGTCGCGCAGCCAGTAATTCACCACGCCGAAGTCGCGGAACAGCCAGCTGAAGGCCAGCGTGCCGACCACCGGCGTGACGATGAAGGGCAGCAGCATGCAGGCGATGAACAGGGTGCGCGCCAAAGTGCCCATCCGTTGCAGCGCCAGCGCGGTGACGAAGCCCAGCAGGATCTTGGCCGGGATGGTGACGGCGCAGAAGACCAGGGTGAATTCCAGCGCGCGCCAGAAGTCCGGGTCGGTGAGGATGAATTCGTAATTCCCGAATCCGCCCCAGAGCCATTCGCCGCGGAAGGTCAGCCGGTGCAGGCTGAGCCAGATGGTCAGGCCGAAGGGCACCGCCATCAGCCCCACCATGACGAGGATGGAGGGCCCGGCGAACCCGAGGAAGGTCCGGGTGCGCATGCCGCGCCCTCAGCCGGCCGCCAGGGTCACAGGAAGCCCTGGCTGCGTGCCTCGCGGGTGAATTGCATGGCCGCGCGGTCCAGCGCCTCCTTCGGGGTGGCGCGGCCTTGCAGCGCATCGATGATGCTGGCGCCGACCGCGGTGTGGCCCAGGCTGAAGAAGGGACGCGCCGGGAAGGTCTTGGTGCCGGCCGCGATGGTCGCGGTGATGGCGGGCCAATAGCGGTTCTGCGCCACCAGTGCCGGGTCGGTCACCACGCTGGTGCGGCTGTAGAAGGCCAGGTTGGCGCCGCGCCGCATGGTGGCGGCGCTGATGCCCTCGGCCATCACGCTGAACACCAGCTCCCGGTCGACATTGATCTGGCGGGGGATGCAGAAGCCGTCCCACCAGATGGCGGCGCTCGGCAGGCCTCCCGGGGCGGCGGCGGGCGCGGGGGCGAAGCTGAAGGCCCCCGGCACCCGGCTGACATCGGGCGCATCCATGTTGGCGGCGCGGCTGGCCCAGTAGATGCCCATCGCGCTGCGGCCCTGCTGGAAGGCCACCATCACATCGTCGGTGCTGAAGGCCAGCGCGTTCGGCGACATGTAGGGCAGCATCGCCTTCATCAGCTCGATCGCCTGCTGGCCGCGTGCATCGTTGAAGGTGGGCGTGCCGCGCGCATCGAACCAATCGCCGCCGAGCGACTGGTAGATGTTGGCGAATTCGGTCGTCACGTTCCAGCCGCGGCCATAGACGCCGGCCAGCGGATGCTCGATCGCGGGCTCGCGCGCCTTCAGCGTGGCGGCGGCGGCGATCATCTGCTCGACCGTCGCGGGCACCGCGATGCCGTGCTTCTCCAGCAGGTCGCGCCGGTAGAACAGCACATGGGTGTTCGACTGGAAGGGCAGCACATAGGCCTGCCCCTCATGCGCCGTCTGCTGCCACAGGCCGGCCGGGATGTCGTTGAGCTGGTAGGCGTCGCGATGCTTGGCGACCAGGTCGGTGATCGGCTGGAGATGGCCGCGGTTCACGAACTCCACGAAGCTGGTGTTGGAGGCGTGGATGATCTGGAAGGGCACGTTGCCGCCGGCCTGCAGCGCGGTGCGCGTCTGCGGCAGATTGTCGGCGGTCAGCCGCGTCTCCACCCGGATATTGCCGCGCGAACAGGCGCGCATCTGTTCCATGAGGAATTGCAGCACCGGAAAGGCGTTGGAGATGGTGCTGATCTCCACCGCGCGGGCCGGCTGCGGCAGGTCGCAGCTGGCCTGGGCGAAGGCCGGGCCGGCGATGGTGGCGCCGGCGAGGCCGGCGGCGGTGCCGAGCAGCTGCCGGCGGGTGGGGGCGGGGTGCATGGCGTTCTCCGACAAGGCATGTGAACCAATGCCGCTGGCGCAGGCCGGCCAGTCGGCCCAATCCTGGCCACGCGAACCGCCTTCGGTCGTCGCCGGAGCGGCCGGTGGCTTGAATACGCATGCAGCCTAGGACCTGTTGAGAATTGGGATTCGCAAGGCGTTGGATTTGTGATTCAAGCTCTGGATGGAACGATTCGTACTGACGGATGCCCAATGGGCGAAGATGGCGCCGCACTGCTTGGGCAA
>Ga0247843_1003238_pt1 | contig 27334 bp, 18 predicted proteins | sample LaCruzMarch2017__FD_192420 | JGI IMG/M metagenome (GOLD analysis project Ga0247843, IMG submission 192420) | Freshwater microbial communities from meromictic Lake La Cruz, Castile-La Mancha, Spain - LaCruzMarch2017_8m | ecosystem: Environmental > Aquatic > Freshwater > Lake | place: Spain... | reverse complement strand
CTTCCACTCAAACAATAAAAGTATCGCCTAGTTCTACGAGTGCATTTACCTTGGAAGTAATAGCCGATGCCGATGCCTACAGGGATTATGACGAGGTAGTGGTAGCAGTGACCAACGGCCAAATAACTAGCGTGGTGCCTAACCCAACAAGCACCACCACAGTAGTAGCTTATGCGGTGGTAAACGTGACCACCGCGGCCATCCGCGTGGTGCAAGTGAATACCTCCACAGAAATGAACAACTATACTGTTTCTGTAGGCAGCGGAACACAAACCATCAATGCCACAGGATATTCCCCTGGCGCATACCTTATTCAACTAAAAGGCGATGGCAATGTGCTGGATACAAGTACGCTTATTGTGCAGTAGGGGGAGGTGATTGCTGTTGGCAATTCTTAATCCTCACATTTTATATTAGCTTTTGAAGGCGAGCCTGCGTAGTTTGTACTAGGCAAGTGCGTTGGGTTTATAGAAATCGCCCTTCCGAGGCTTCAGGTCTGCGACCATCCCACCAAAAAAGGAGGGAATTTGGCTGAGTAGGCCACCCGTTTTAAAAATTCTTTGAAGAAATAGTGTTCCATTTTTGGGCAATTGAGCGGAAAAACGGCCTAATTTGTTAAAAAGTGAAAAAAATTATTGGATTGCTCCAATAAAAGTAAAACTATTCCGTTTGTGATGTGCAGCCTTAACCTAAAACAAACAGGGGGGACACTTTCGCATAAGGGCTGTGGCGGAAGTTTTTTCCACAACACTATACCGTTATGAACGACAAACAGGAAAACAAGTATTCGATGGGATTGGCATTGAAAAAGGTTTGTGATGCGAGCCCTACAGTGTGGAATATGAAGCCCGCATTTGTGAGCGCCTTTGATGCATTTGATTTGAAGCTAACTCGAATAGGGGAGTTGGTGGAGGTGCAACAGACGCCTACAACGGGTGTGCGCAAGGATAAATTGCAGGCCTTGGAATTGATGGTGGAACGGACGCTAACGGTGGCTGGGGCGGTGTTTGCCTATGCCTCTACGATAGGCAACCAAACGCTACGTGATGCTATGGACGTAACAGAAACGGAGCTGAAGCAGGGACGCGATTCGATAGTGGTGGAGCGTTGTAGGGTGGTTCACACGTTGGCAAGCCCACTAGTGCTGCTATTGGCTCCATACGGGGTAGTGCAGGCGGATTTGGATGATTTGGATGCTGCGATTGTTGCATTTGGTGGGATGATAGCTGCGCCACGTGTGGCTATTACCACACGCAAAGGGGCTACTGCTGAGCTGAAAACGGTATTGTCTGAGATGGATGCGTTGCTAACGGATAAGATGGATAAATTGATGCTTCAGTTTAAGCCTGTAGCACCTCAGTTTTATGCTGATTATTTTAATGCTCGGATACTGGTGGGCAATGGAGGTAGTGTGTCGGGCAGTGCATCGCTACAGGTGACTGTGCTTCGAATGAGCACACTGCTGCCATTGGGTGGAGTGCTTGTGAAATCGGTGGTTGGAAATAAGCAGGTGATAACCAACGCATCGGGTATCGGACTGTTGAAAAAAATGGCTGGAGGACCAACGCAGGTGAAGGTGTCGCTAGATGGCTATGTGCCAAGTTTGGTGGATGTGGTACTGGTGAATAATGCCACTGCGGAGGTGACGGTTACGTTGAGCGAGATGGCACCGCCACCGCCACCACCTCCTCCAATGCCATAGTTTGCTGCTGCATGTGTTTTGCAGTTGGCAGCATTGCCAAAGAGACCCTGTTTGCCGCGAGGCGAATGGGGTCTTTTGTTTGATGCGCGCTGCGTGGGTCTTCGCTATGGCTTGAAAAAAGCTTACTCCAACTGACGGATTGAGGGTTGTGAGCTACAATTGCTGCGTGAGGATTGATGTGCAGCGTTGAGACACACTAATTCTCCCATCGCGTAGGGAATTTCTATCTTTGACCGATTAGCCAACTTATTCGCATGCACGCTACTGCCCTAGATACCCGAACCGAAATGCAACCTGTGCTTGAAGCACTTGGATTGCAAGCGCTAAACCCTGCTGCCTCCACTGGGGTGATGGATAGGAAAGGTGGAGGAAGTGCGATTGCATCGCATTCGCCTGTAGATGGGGCATTGATAGCCTCGGTGGGCGCATGCAGCAAAGAAGATTATGATGCATTGATGGCCAAGGCCGAAGAGGCGTTTAAGCAATGGCGCACATGGCCAGCACCTAAACGTGGCGAAGTGGTGCGCCAAGTGGGCGATGCCTTACGCGAAAAGAAAGATGCTTTAGGCAGATTGGTGTCGTACGAAATGGGCAAAAGCCTGCAAGAAGGCTTGGGTGAAGTGCAGGAAATGATTGACATCTGCGACTTTGCGGTGGGGTTGTCGCGCCAATTGTATGGGCTTACCATGCATTCCGAACGGCCCTTGCACCGTATGTACGAGCAATACCATCCGCTTGGCGTGGTTGGCGTTATATCGGCATTCAATTTCCCTGTGGCGGTGTGGGCATGGAACAGCGCTTTGGCGTGGATTTGTGGCGACACCTGCGTATGGAAACCATCGGAAAAAGCACCGTTGTCGGCTGTGGCCTGCCAAAACATTATAAAAGAAGTATTTGCTGCCAACGATGTGCCCGAAGGTGTAAGCTGCATTCTGCAAGGTGATTATCGTGTGGGCGAATGGCTAACCAGCGACCATCGTGTGCCGTTGATTTCGGCTACTGGTTCTACACGGATGGGCAAGAAAGTGGCGGCTACGGTGGCCGAACGACTTGGGCGCTCGTTGCTTGAATTGGGCGGCAACAATGCCATCATCATTACCGAAAATGCCGATTTGGATATTTCGATAGTTGGGGCGTTGTTTGGCGCGGTGGGCACTTGCGGGCAACGCTGCACTAGCACCCGCAGGCTTATTATTCACGAAAGTGTCTATGATAAAGTGAAGGAAAGTTTGACCAAGGCGTACGGCCAATTGCGTGTTGGAAACCCATTGGACGAGCGCAACCACGTTGGGCCGCTTATCGACCATTTGGCGGTGGAAGCCTACCTAAAAGCGTTGGAGCGTGTGGTGGCAGAAGGCGGCAATGTGTTGGTGCAAGGCGGTGTGCTTACTGGCGAAGGATATGAAAGTGGGTGCTATGTGCTCCCTGCCATTGCCGAGGCTAAAAGTCATTTTGCCATTGTGCAGCAAGAAACGTTTGCTCCAATTCTATACCTGCTGAAGTACAGCGATATGGACGAAGCTATTGCCATGCAAAATGGCGTGGCGCAAGGACTTTCGTCTGCAATAATGACTACCGATATGCGCCAAGCTGAACTATTCCTATCCGCAGGAGGGTCGGATTGTGGCATTGCTAATGTGAATATCGGTACTTCGGGAGCGGAAATAGGTGGCGCTTTTGGAGGGGAAAAAGAAACTGGAGGTGGACGCGAGTCGGGTTCTGATGCATGGAAAGTGTATATGCGCAGGCAAACCAACACCATCAACTATGGCAAGAAACTGCCCTTGGCACAGGGTATTAAGTTCGATATATGAGCCTTTGAAATCGTGAAACTGTCTGTTCTCCCTGTTCTGTTGTTGGCTACCTTGCTGAGTTCTTGTTCGCAAGATCCAACAGAAGTATATTTTGAGGACGATAGGAACTACTATGATTTGCCTTCGTGCATGCGCCACCAAGTAGATGCCTTGAACAAAATGGGCAAGCATGTGCGCAAGAAACTTACCAAAGACGGGCAGTCGCAGGTGGTGGAAAAAGGCGATGTGAACTGGCAAGAGGAATTGGAATTGTTTATGGAATCGGACATCAACAGGCCAGCATGGCGGGGTTCGTTTAAGACCGACACGGTGCATTTGGACCAAATGCTGGTGATAACCTACAAGACAGAGAACGCTGAAATTCCGGTAAAAAATGTGGTGGTAACGCTTGACAAGCAGAACAAGCAATGCCTTCGGTTGACCATAGACCGCCAAACGGACAACTTCCTTTATTCTTCGTTGCAGAAACTTTTCTTTACGCCTGGAGAGGGCTACACCGTGAAAGGACAATTGAAAGTGATGTTTCTGTTTGAATCGGAATATGCCGTAGAAAGCACGTTTATCGATGGCTAGAATTCTACTTTTTATTTCTGCGCTAGGGTTTCTTTGGAGCGGTTGCGAAACAAAACCATCCCAAACCATCCCATTGCAAACAAGTGGAGATTGGTTGTTTGAGTTGGTGATTGAAGGGCATACCATTCCGTTTCATGCAAAAATTGAAACAGACAGTGTAGGCACCAAATTTTGGGTTCATAATGGTGCTGAGCGCATTGAAGCCGATGTAGTGGAGGTGAAAGAAGATTCGTTAATTGTGCAATTGGCGGTTTTCAACACGGTATTAAAGGCACTATTTCTTTCGGATAGCACATTGAAAGGGGCATATTTCGATTATTCTCGTGAGAATTATAGCATTCCGTTGGTAGGAAGTAAGGGCACACCTCGCTTTCCGCAATTGGATTCAGCACGGGTTTCATTAGCGGGTCGTTGGGCCGTTGGGTTTAGTCCGGGCACCGATGATGGCTACCCTGCCGTAGGTGAGTTTAAGCAAAACGGCAATTATGTGGAAGGCACGTTTCTTACCACCACTGGCGATTTTCGTTTCTTAGAAGGAACAGTGTCTGGTGATAGTGTATTTCTATCTGCGTTTGATGGGGCACACGCCTTGCTCTTTAAAGCGCGCATTGCGGGCGATAGCATATTTGGAGGATTTTGGTCGGGCAATCATTGGCAGGAGCCTTGGATTGGAGTAAGAAATGAAAAAGCCATGTTGCCCAATCCTGAAACACTTACATTCCTTAATCCGGGCTACAAACGACTCGCCTTTTCGTTTAAGGATATTGAGGGTAATGTGGTGAGCCTATCTGACAAGCGCTTTAGAAACAAAGTGGTTATCGTGCAATTGATGGGCAGTTGGTGCCCCAATTGTATGGACGAAACATCATATTTGGTAGAAGTTTACAAACAATATCATGCTGAAGGATTGGAGGTGATTGCGCTTGCATTTGAGCGCGAGTCTGATGAATTAAACGCCATTCGAAACCTTGGTCGTTGGCGCACGCACTTTTCCATTCCGTACACCATATTGTTGGCAGGAAGTTCGAGCAAAGATGAGGCTTCAGAGAAACTTCCTATGTTAAATCGCGTATTGTCGTTTCCCACCACCATTATTATAGATAGAAAAATGAAAGTAAGGCGCATATATACCGGATTCTCTGGACCAGGGACTGGCGAATACTACACCGACTTTACCAATCGGATGGATTTGCTCTTGGTCGATTTGCTTGGTGAGCGAATTACTTTCTAACGCAACACTAAGAGGGCCTATTAAAATTATTATACCATGAAAAACACGTACTCTACCTTAATTATCACCCTATTCTTTGTTTTTTTATCCTCCATTGCTTCTGCTCAAATTGGAGCAATTGATGCATCGTTTGCACCCACGGGAAGTGGGGTATCGGGCCAGGTGAATACTGTAGTGGTTCAACCTGATGGCAAAGTGCTGATTGGGGGTTCGTTTACGAACTACAACGGAACAACACGCAATCGTATAGCGCGGCTTAACGTGGATGGTACGCTAGACATGACCTTCAACCCCACACAGGGATTTAACAACGATGTGAATAGCATTGCTCTACAGTCTGATGGAAAAATCATTGTAGGAGGAAAATTCACACTATACGAAGGCATTGATGCGGTGCGTTATACGCGCCTTAACGCGGATGGAACACGCGATGTTACCTTCTATGAACCCCTTAATGGCAACTTAAACAATGATGTGGAAGTAGTGGTGGTTTTGCCTTCGGACGAGATATTGATAGGAGGCTCTTTTACTTCACTTGAAAGCAATCCATTTGCCCCAATTATAAAGCTTGCTGCCGATGGATTGATAAGTTATTCGTTTTATCCGGGTACGTTTAGCTCCCTTGCTGAGGTAAATGCCATTGGGGTGCAATCGGATGGGAAAATTTTGATTGGTGGAGAGTTTACATCCATTGGCGCAAACAGTACTAAGCGCATTGCTCGAATTAAGTCAGATGGAAGCTTTGATGGTTCCTTCATTTCTGGTTCTGGTTTCGATGCTACTGTAAATGCAATTGTTGTTCAAGGGGGAGATAAAATAGTAGTAGGTGGAGATTTTTCTAATTACAATGGCACATCAACAGACCATATTTGTCGGTTAAGTACCTCTGGTCTTTTGGAGGTAGGATTTACGGATGGACTTTCGTTTGATAGCGATGTAACTGCTATGGCTTTGCAAAGCAATGGCCAAATCATAGTAGGAGGAAAGTTTCAATGGATTAATGATACGGTTAGTCGCAATTATATTGCTCGGATAAACGCTGAAGGTTCATTGGACCTGACATTTGATCCTGGCACAGGTTTCAACAATGACGTGACTTCTGTATCTATAATGGCTGCGGATGGAAGAGTTGTAGTTGGTGGCACATTCAGTTCATTTAACGGCACTAACAGAAAGTATGTGGCCCGTCTTTTAAACCATTCTATTACATTACAAAACACCCTTCCTGCAGATCCTTGGTGTCCTGGTTCATCAGTTCAATTCGTTTATTCTATTACCGGAACCTATAATGCCAGTAATACATTTCATGTAGTACTGAGTGATGCCAATGGCAGTTTCGCATCGCCAGTTTCCATCGGTACCATGCCCGGAACTAGTGGAGGTACTATTTACGCTACTATCCCAGTTGCTACTTCATTAGGAACAGGTTATGCCGTGCGTATAGGAAGTACAGACCCTCCTTCTGTAAGCGAAGATCCACTAGCGCTCTTTAGCGGCTTGGAGGTTACCAGTACGGTTCCATCGGTGTCCATTACTGCCAGTCCATCGGGTGCTGTGTGTAGTACCACTTCTGTAACATATACTGCAACCGTTATAAATGGAGGAGCGCCATCTTATGTATGGTATAGAAATGGTGTTGCCATTGGCACGAATTCTAGCACCTACGTAGATAATATGCATACGCAGGGAGATGAAATCTATTGTGAAGCTACGAGCACAGCTGCTTGCGCATCTCCAGCAACGGTTACCAGCAGTAGTATTTTTATGACAGTAAATGCGACTACAACGCCATCAGCAACTGTAACCGCGAATCCCGCTGGGCAATTGTGCGATGGAACTTCTGTAACATTTACAGCCGCAGCATTGAATGCAGGCATTACTCCCAGTTATCAATGGAAATTGAATAACGTAAACGTTGGTCTAAACTCACCAAGCTATATAAATGCTGGTTTGGTGAATGGCGATCAAGTGAAATGCAGAGTTACAAGTACAGCTGCATGCCCGAGTCAAGCTGCCGTAAATAGCAATACGATAACAGTGAATATGATTCCTATTGTGACGCCAACTGTGAGTATTTCGTCCGATTTGGGTTCAAGTATTTGTGCTAGTACATCCGTCACCTTCACAGCTGCGACTACAAATGAAGGTATTGAACCCGTTTATTCTTGGATGATAAACGGGATTGACCAAGGCGTGCTTGGAACCACATTTACAACCGCGGCTTTGATGAATGATGATCAGGTCAGCTTTAGTGTTACCAACCTTGATGTATGCGCTGTAAACACGCCTGTGGTTAGTAACTCTATTGCAATGTTTGTGAATCCAATTGAGACCCCAGCGATAACCATTACCGACAATCCAAGTGGCCAATTGTGTGCAAGCAGTTCCATCACATTTACAGCGGCAGCTTTGAATGCTGGTATTACACCAAGCTATCAATGGAAGCTGAATAACGTGAACGTTGGAACCAATTCTATCACCTACACCAATTCTAGTTTGGTAGATGGTGATCAGGTGAAATGCCGAGTAACAAGCTCTGCCACCTGTCCTAGCCAAGTTGGGATAAACAGTAATACAATCACTGTAGATATGATTCCAATTGCTGTTCCATCGGGAACCATTTCTTCTGACGTTGGCAATTCTATCTGCGATGGGACTGCCGTAACATTCACTGCTTCGACAATGGACGAGGGTGTGGCTCCTACATACCTATGGACCATTAATGGAATAGATCAAGCTGAAACAGGTACAACATTTATCACCAATTCCCTTGTAGATAATGACGTTGTATTGCTAACGATTACCAACAATGACCTCTGTGCCAACTCTGCTCCAGTGGCTACCAACAGTATTACAATGACCGTTACTCCTATTGAGACGCCTACAATTAGCATTACTGCAAACCCATCGGGTCAAGTATGTGATGGAACAAATATAACCTTCACTGCCAATTATAGTGCAGCTGGAACCAGTCCTTCGTTTCAATGGACGGTGAATGGAAACCCGGCAGGCACAAACTCTGCAACCTATGCTGATGCCACACTATCAAACACTGATGTTGTGCAATGCACTATTACCAGCAACGCAACTTGCCCCAATCCACTTACTGAAATAAGTAATACCATAGTGGTGGACGAGCTACCAATCGTGGTTCCTTCAGTTGCAATCAGTTCCGATTTGGGCAATTCTATCTGCGCTGGCACTAGTGTAACTTTCACGGCAGTGCCTACCAATGCTGGAGTTACACCAAGCTATGTTTGGCAAGTGAACTCTATTCCATTGAGCGAAACAAATGACACCTACATCACCAGCAGTCTTGTGGATGGCGATGTAGTAGAATGTGTGTTTACTAACAATGATGCTTGTGCAGTTCCCGCCTCCGTGACAAGCAATAGCATTGCCATGACGGTAATTTCGTTGCAATCTCCGTCAGTTAATATAACCTCAGACGCAGGTACTCCCCTTTGCGAAGGCACTAACGTGACTTTCGTAGCCAATGCTAGCAATGCAGGATTAAGCCCTTCCTATCAATGGGAAGTGGATGGAATTTCAGTAGGCACCGACTCGGATACCTATTCAGATGCTACCTTGGTCAATGATGCGGTTGTAACCTGCACCATTACAAGCAATGCGCCATGTCCAACAACACCAACAGCCTCTAGTAATGCGATAACTATGGCTTTTGATGCAACCGAAGCACTTTCTGTAAACATTTCTTCCAGTCCATCAGGACCTGTATGCGTAGGCACAAACATTACGTTTACTGCTGATGCTTCTAGCGCTTTAGCTACTCCGACCTACGAATGGACAGTGGATGGCGTTTTTGTAGGCACCGATTCCGAAACCTATGCAGATGCTACATTAGCGGATGGTGCTGTGGTATTATGCACCGTAACAAGCAATGCGGCTTGCCCAAGCGTTGGCACTGCCAATAGCAACGCTATCACGATTGAAATTACAGCAGTTGAAGTACCGTCCATCACAATATCCTCCGATGCAGCTGGCCAAGTTTGCGATGGAACAACCATCACTTTTACAGCAGATGCAATTAGCTCTGGAGTGAATCCAGCGTACGCTTGGGAATTGAATACTGTTCCAATTGGAAGCAACTCCCCAACATTTGCTAGTGCTTTGCTAGCAGATGGCGATGTGATTAGCTGCACCGTAACCAGCAATTCTGCATGTGCAAACCCAACGTTTGCGATTAGCAATTCCCTAACGGTTGACATTGCACCCATCATCACACCTACGGTTTTTGTGTTGTCTGATGTAGGAACCACAATTTGCTCAGGCGCTGATGTAACCTTTAGCGCAGTTGTGGCGAATGAAGGTTCTGTTCACACCTTCGCTTGGTTGGTAGATGGAATTGATGTTGGTGTTTTCACCGATACCTACGTTACAAATGCATTGACAGCGGACGCTTTGGTGCAATGCACACTTACCAACATGGATGCCTGTGCTTTGCCTGCCTCTGTTACTTCCGATGCGCTTGCTATGACTGTGGTAGCCATCCCTGCTGCACCAATTTCTATTACAGGCAGCACGGTAGTGTGTGAAGATGGCGCAGAATCGTATGACGTGGCCGATGTGGCTGGTGCTACTAGCTATACATGGACGCTACCTGCTGGATGGTCGGGCACAAGCACTTCCAATGCCATAAATGCCTCGATTGGAACTACAGGAGGTGTGATTACTGTAACCGCCAATAACGGTTGTGGCAGCAGCCCACAACAAACCTTAAACGTGGCTGTAAATCCCAACTTTTCTACCTATTCGGGCACTGTAACTATTAATGGTGCTGCGGTTAACTCCGGTTGGGTGTTTGTATTGAAACAACTGGTTGATAGTGTATATGGTTGGGAAAAGGTGGATTCCGCTGCCATTGGCATTGGCGGCTCATATCTATTTGCCGAACTGCCCATTTACGGTCTTCCATTCATTCTAAAAGCTGTGGCGGACAACGGTGCTTACCCAACATGTGTTCCTTCGTATTATGCTGAAGAAGGTTCTAACTACCAATGGGACAACGATGCGCTAACCTATGCCCTTGTAAGTGATTGCGGTGGTGTGCATGTGAAAGACATAGCTATGGTTACAACATCAGGAACTTTGGATGGAATTTGTGCCATAAGCGGTACAGTCTTCGATGTTACAACGGGGAAAATGGCCGACACGGACCCCATTCCGGGGGTAGATGTGGTGGTAGAGAAAGTTCCACCCGGGAATGCATTTACCTATGGTGAAACAACAAATCCAGGAGGCACTTACCGCTTCGAAAATATGCCAGTTCTTCCCTTACCGACCGACCGGTATCGCATCTATATCTCAGTACCTGGAATACCCATGTTTGACACCTATTCAATCGATGTGAATCCTTCGGACACAGCTTTCTCTCAATTGGATTTCTTCCTCGATTTGGAAACCAACTTTATCTACATCGACAATCCAAATGGAATTAAAGAAGGGTTGACAGTGGTGAATGAGTTGGTTCTTCTTCCCAACCCAATGCATGATCGCATGACGGTGATTCTTCCTGCAAACTTTGGAGTGGCTACAGGCTATCGCGTGTTGGGCATTGATGGCAAGATAGTGTTAGAACACAGCGTGAACGGAAATGGTGCTTTGATTGTAGATCGCGGAACGTTGCCCAACGGCATCTATTTCTTAGAAGTGACCAACGACCAAGGCTTGCGCAGAGCAGCCAAAGTGGTGGTGCAATAAAGGAATGCGCGCTACTTTCGCGGAATGAAGCGCATAGCCATTCTTGCTTCGGGAACAGGGACAAATGCAGAACGAATTATTCGCCATTTGGCGGGTAATTCGGAGGTGCAAGTAACCTTGGTGTTGAGCAACAATCCTGATGCTGCGGTGCTCCAAAAGGCAGAACATTTGGGCGTACAAACTAAGATGTTCACCAAAGCCGAACTGAACATTACGGGCGAAGTGTTGCACTTGTTAAAGGACAATCACATCGACTTGATAGTGTTGGCGGGGTTTCTTTTGTTGATTCCAGATGAACTTGTGCAAGCCTACAGCAATCGCATCATCAACATTCACCCTGCATTGTTGCCAAAACATGGCGGCAAAGGCATGTATGGTATGCATGTGCATCGCGCAGTAAAGACCTGTGGCGATACAACGTCAGGAATCACCATTCATTTGGTGAATGCCGAATACGACAAAGGAGAAATACTTTTCCAAGCAAGTTGCAATGTTTTACCTACGGACACACCCGAAACTATTGCCGCCAAAGTGCAGGGGTTAGAGCAGCAACATTTCCCGAAGGTGATTCTTGATTTCGCTCGTACGCTTTAGGCGCAGATTACTTCCCAAATAGCAGCTTTACGGAAGCTGCCATCATCACCACGGCAAACACCTTCTTCACTACTTTAGGGTCGAGGGCTATGGAAAGTTTACTACCGAAGTATGCACCCACAAAGAAGGTGATGCACAAAATGGCCGCAGCGGTCATATTTACTTGGCCCGCTTTGTAGTAGTTGTAAACAGCCAAAAACCCAATTGGCGGTATCATCATGGCCAAGCTAGTGCCTTGCGCTTGATGCTGCGTAAAACCTAAAAAGAAAATTAGAGCGGGCACAATTACAATACCGCCACCAACACCTACAAAGCCAGACAACATTCCAGCACACACGCCAAGAACTAAAAGAATCAGAATTGAAGGTGTTTCCATTTTTTGTAAGATGAAGAAATGAAGTTGGTGTAGGCGGTCTTAGGCCAATCGGTTCTTAAAAATCGAGACTGAGTGAGAAATACCACATGCCATCATTCACCGCGTAATTCTCTACACCCCAAGCTCTATCCAAACGAAGGAAGTACCCAAACAACTTGGTGCGTATGCCCACGCCAAAACCTCCAATCACAGGTTCGCGTCTGTTGTTAAGCGTTATGGTAACCGAGCCTTGCTGAATAACTTCCTTGTTCAACGAGTTTTCTTCGGAAAAGGGTGAAGTACTGGTCCAAGCTGTGCCTATATCGCCAAAACCTACAACTTGGAAATTATAGAGGAAGTCTGATTTGATAGGCCGGTTGAACAAATAACGGAATATGGGCCAGCGCAACTCACTATTGATAGCGGCAAAACTGTTTCCATTTCTAATGTTTTGCGGGAAACCGCGCATGTTAGTAGCTAACGCCTGAAAAGCGTAGTTCTGCGTGTAGTCGATAGGAATGGAAGCATCGTATTCGGGCATTATCCAACCATCCACACCACCAAGGAAATAGATGAGTTTTTGTGTGCCAAACGAGGTACTTGCCGCAAATCGGTTGGCCCAAATCAATTCGCGATGCACTTTAATGTAATGGCGCACATCCGCACCTACTACAAACAGATTGCCTGCCTCGGCATTCAAATCTTGATAGTATTCGGCAAAAACCTTGAGCCGAGTGCCCCGAAACAGATTCGCTCCCATAGACAGTGTGTTGTCAAAAACATACTCCGCCTTTAGCCCCGTCATCCATTTATGCACATCAGGCGTGGTAAGATTTCTATCTGAAGTGCTTTTAATAACTGTTCTATCATTACGTCCAATTATGGCCCCACGAATTGCCGAGAAATCGGAAAACGGCCAATTCATCTTATACGTAAGCGAATGGGTGTACACCTTTGCCAAGGTGGATTGGTCCACCAAATTTTCGAAGGTTTGCCGATTGAAGGTAAGCTGCTTGTCCAGCCTGCGTTTGTAATTCTGGGCAGAAAGGAAGAACTCATTGCTGCCCAAATTGCCCGTAATGCGGAAACCGCCTGTCACTTTGTAATCATCCAAAATATCGGTGATGCCAAACTTGAACAAGCCATTGAGCCCAGGATTGTAGAACCCACCTCCACCCGTAAACCGCTGGTACGAGCTGTTCACAAAGTTGTTGTCGAGCTGGGTGGTCACATCCTCAACTTTAAATGCCACATCGTAGTTGCGCTGCACAGGAAGTTGGAAATCGGCTGGCGGAAGCTGCACCGATTGCAATGCCTGATTGAGACTATCAATGCGCGTCATTGCCTTATCGTTTCGCTTATCCTTTTTATTTCCCAAGGGCTTCGTGGATTCCTTAGGAGTTTCTGGCGCTTTCTTTTCGTCTGCTATGGGAACATCAAACCTATAATTGAAAATATCAATTTCACCACTATCCACTTCCTGTGTTTGTGGGCGGGATAAGGTTTGTAGCACATTTTTCTTATCCTCTTCGCCAGGAAGCGGTGCCGATGGTACGCGTATTTTTTTTGGTGGTACTGCAATACTGCCCTTAGGTCGGAAACCTGAATACCCTGTTTCAATGCGCTTGGCAGTAAGTTCTGTAGTTCTATCCTTTAGCGTTAGGCGATAATTCCCGTTGGCAAATATCACCTCGGCAATACGGCCTTTGGTAGTATCCACATCGTGATCTTCAATATTGCGTGGGTACTGGCTCGCCTGTTGACTGCGCGTAAAATAGCGGTAGTGTACCGTAGTATCGATATAGGCAACCGCGCTATCCAACTCGGCCACGTATCGGTTTAGTGTGCCATTGGCATCGCTAAGATAGGACAGCCTCCTACCATCGTATTCCATAGGCAGCGTCTCGTTTACAAAAGGAGTGGAGGTCACCCTGCGCAGAAGCATATCATCACTTTTGCGGTCGTAGATAAAGATGTTGAGGTCGGTGTTTGGGGGCAGCAACTTCTCGTCAAATTGCTTGATGGTATCGTTTGTTCTGTTGGAACTAAACACCACTTTACGACTGCGGTCCATGAATCGCGCATCCACATCGGTGAAAATATCGTCTGTTATTTTTTGATACGTGTTCGAAACAATATTGTAGATATACACATCGCTGCGACCCTTTTGCACTGCGGTAAACACGAACTCGCGGCCATCGTCTGAATAATCAACCGACAGTATTTTTTCGAAATTGAACAGTTCGCGCTTCTCGCTTTTCTTGGTGCGTGTGTTGTAGAGCACCAACCAAATCTTCCCTTTTTTCTCGGTAATGATGCTTATGAGTTCCGAACTTGGATGCCATGCCGTGATGGGATAACTCTCGTCCATCTTAGTATGGGTTCGGAAGCCTTGACGGTAGATGTTGCGCTCTTTCTTCTTTTCGATAGCGCGCAACCGCACTCGAATGCGGCCCATATCATTGCGCACATAACTCAAGAATTCGCCATTTCTGCTCAAGCGAGGTTCGTCAATAAGGATGAGTGGACGCGGCTTTTTGCGTACTTTATTGATGGGCTTGCTTTCGGGTAGGCTTAGTTTGCCATCGGCACGGTAATACATCGCATCATAAAAGTTGAACCACTCGGCAGCGAGGTTCTTGAGCGAAACGCCAATAACGAAGAGGAAACCATTGTCGGCATTGCGGCTCACTCGGGTCATGTAGAGAATGTTGCTCAACACGCTTTGGCCGTAGGTTTCTACTACATATTTCCAAATGGCATGGCCAGCATCGCGGGCATCGGCTCCTTCCAATCGGTTGAATTGCTTCCATCTGCCCGATAGGATACCGTCTTTCACCCGGTTGTTGATTTCGTTGTCCCAATCACGGCTGAGGTACGAAACCAAGCCTTCGGTGAACCATGCCGGAATATTGAGCAAAGTGCTGTTGCGAATCACGTTGCGCAGGTTGCCGCCATACATCATTTGGTCAACCATTACGCGAACCAACCCTGCGCGCAACTGCTTTTCGAACTCCACGTAGTCGCCATCGAAATATATCATCAGTTTGGTGCCCACAATGTGGGTTACACCGCCAATGTTGTATTGCTGGTCGGTGACAAGGCCAATATTGCTTTGCTTGAGGTCCGATAGCTTGTTGTAGATAACCACTTCGATGCGCTTGTCGAGGGTAAAGTCGAGGGTTTTTTCGAGGTCGCGCATAATGCGATCGCTGCTGCGCATGGTGTATTCGGCAAGCTCGTTTCCGCCAAGGTAGAAGTACACATCAAAGCGGTCGAAGCGATACAATTGCCAGTCGATAACTTCGTATTGCACACGGTTCTTGCCAAATTCCATCTGCGAACCGTTGTAAAACTGGGCAACCGCACTAGAAGTGCATCCCATTGCCAACAGCACCACCGCCAAGAAGCGGAGCAAAAGCAGAGGACGGATGTATAAGGTGCTTATCACGAACAGACAAAAGAAAAGGGCTGTAAAGATAAGATAGGATGGGAAGGCAGAACTTCACCAAAATGAGTTCGAAAAGGCCTGCTCAATCCTTGGTTTTGCCCTTGTTTTTCTTTGATCGCCCATGCGGGGCATTACTTGCACAATGGTATATTTCGTTAACACGCAACCCCAACCGTCACAACGCTGCGCCATCCTACGTTAACGCAGAATGATGCCGACTCAAGTCGGAATGCCACCGCCACAACGCTGCGGCTTTCCGACAAACCTGTTGCACTCGTATCCAAAGTGCCCACCACGACCGTGAACTTAATATTGTTGACCTTTGGTGAATATCAAATGAAAAGGAGCCATGAAGACCCAACTATTGAGTGGGCTGGCCCTTCGACCAAGCTCAGGACAGGCACCCAACAAATACAACGGACGAGGGAAAGACGCTCGACCAACGGCATAGCTTAGCGCGGGTGGGACAACAGGCTGTTTTGGCATAGCTATGTTCTGTTTTACATGTGAAATACTCCATTTGTTCTTCCAAACGCGCACTTTGGTAATCCAAACGCATACTTTAGTTATCCAAATGCGAACTCGGGTAATCCAAATGCAAACTCTAGTTATCCAAACGCGAACTTGGGTAATCCAAATGCAAACTAGAGTAATCTAAATGCGAACTCAGGTAATCCAAATGCGAACTCGAGTAATCCAAATGCGAACTCGAGTAATCCAAATGCGAACTATGGTTATTCAAACGATGATTATGGAGCACCAAGCCCACTTTTGGTAGCACCTTCGCTATCCTATATAGTACAATCCTATGGTACACCAAAAATTGCTAACCTTTGGTGCAACAGAACGAACATGGGCTATGAAGATGCAACTATCGGGTGGGCTGGAGCCCACCAAATACAACGGACGAGCGAAAGACGCTCGACCGAGCAACGGCATAGCTTGGCGCGGGTAGGCAAATGATTGGAAAAATCATACCAGCCTATCGATACTTGTACTATCATTTTTACCTTACATGGAGTACAAGTTTAAGGCACAGCGGTAATCCAAGACTGAATGCTGTGTTTACTATGTCAATGGCAATACTTTTCGTTATTGCAGGGGGAATGCGTTTTTTCGATAACCGTGGTTGTATCCTATTTCCCCTTCCTTACTTTAGACTTGGTTCAATTGCCATAATTATTTTTACAAGTCTGAATGTGATTCATTGGAATTGGTATGGAAGCAAGGGTAAACATAGTGTAATAGTGAATTCCTTTGAGAAAATGAGTGCTAGTGAACAAGTAAAGGGTAAATTGATGGCATGGGGTTATTTTTTCACTTGTTTGGGATTTTTCTATTTTTCGGATAGATTATAGATTCGGAGTTTTGGACTACATAGCTACTGGAACGCGGCTGAGGTGGAGAAACCTTTGGCGCATTAGCTTGCTAAGAAGGGTTCAATCCTTCGCTTTTTCCTTATCCTTTTTCTTCTTTTTCCCTTTGGGCAGTTTGAGGTCGTAGGTGTAGCCAAGGCCTAGGATGTAGGCTGTTTGGGGGTTGGCGGTGTTCACTTCTTGCTGCACGCGAAAGAAGACATCTACTGCATTGCGGTTTTTGAGATTGAAGGCCGAGCCTACTGTGACCCGATAGTGGTCGAGGCCGCGATGGCGTGGGTCGGTGTTTGTGAACTTAAAATTGTTGTTCTTTGGTGAATATCAAATGAACATGCGCCATGAAGACCCAACTATTGGGTGGCCTAGAGCCCACCAAATACAACGGACGAGCGAAAGATGCTGGATTGAGCCTTGGCAAAGTTTGGCTCGGGTTGGTACCATTAGTCTTGGTTTGTTTTAGTATCACTTCCTGTTGCGAATGTGATGATGCATTACCCTCCGATGAGGAGATTCGGACTCTCATAGTTGGGAGATGGAAAAGTGATGATTGCGGTTATCCTTACAACGATGGAGAGTCGAGTGGCGCACAGGGGAATCATCCCATAAATCACCGAGAGTTTGAGTTTTTCGCTGATGGTACTATTACCGAGTCTCATAATGGATACTGTACGCGCGATTCTTGCGATACAGTTTCAATAGTCTCAACATATTGCATCTGTTCATTGCTTATAGAGAGCGGCAATTTGACAGTATTAACTGAGGGGCTTTCATCCCCGTTTTGGTATAATCTTCCAATTCCGATTTATTGTATCAATGAGAATGTCTTAGTTCTAGACAATGTGTATTACAATGGGGTTATGAATCATAGGGTTTGTTTCACAAGGCAATAATTAAATCTCAAACAAAGTGATGAATTTAAGGAGTTTGAGCTTTAATGGAGTCCGCTCGGGCGAGGGCGTCCGAAGCTGGCACTAGTATTTTTCCGAAGCAGGCTCTAGGATGTTTCCCGCCAGCGCGAGGCTTTGCGCGTGCTCGGGCGATAATGCCATTCACAAACCCAACTCAATCCTTCATTTTATCTTTTTCCTTATCCTTTTTCTTCTTTTTTGCTTTGGGCAGTTTGAGGTCGTAGGTGTAGCCAAGGCCTAGGATGTAGGCTGTTTGGGGGTTGGCGGTGTTCACTTCTTGCTGCACGCGAAAGAAGACATCTACTGCATTGCGGTTTTTGAGATTGAATGCCGAACCTACCGTAACGCGGTAGCGGTCTAGGCCGCGATGGCGTGGGTCGGTGAGTGGGAAAAAGAGTTCGCCTTCTACAAAGGGCGTCCAGAGCTTGCTCACTTTGTATTCTACCGAAAGTTTGTTGCGGTTGTAGGTAGGCGCAGAATAGGGTGCGCGGTTTTCGTTTACATACGGGTCTTGAAACCCCTGCTGAATGCGCAGCCGTAGGGAGAGCCCTAGGTTTCCGAACTTCTTTTTGCCTTCCACATCTAAGTTAAGGCGATGGGCAGTTTTATTAATATGATCGTTGCCCGGGCGGATGGTGAACCGATAGCCCAAGCCCAGCTTAAGGTATTTGTTTACCCGATAGCCCACCTCTGGCTCGAGCAAAATAGAACCTACTCTGGTGGAATAGTCTGTAAGGCGCAGTTGCGTTTGAAACCCTACGGTGAAACTCTTGCTGATGTCGGTTTTGATGCCTGCGGAAGACCACGTTTGAAAATCGTTGGTTTGGGCATGCGTAGTATTGCCCGCAGCTACTAGCAGCAAAAGTGCCAAGGCCAATGCACTGCACCAACGCCCCAAAGCCACCTGTGGCCTAGTCATCATCGTCTCCATCATCGTTCACAGGCCCATCACCTTGGTTTTGGTCATCATAGTAATACACGTAGATAAACGCTACATCTCGCAGCAGGTCTATCTTATCTAGGCGCGTGCGGGTTACAGGCAGGCCAGTGCGGTTCTTAAGGTCGGCAATAAGCTGTGCGCTGTTTTCGGGTTTTATCAGTTCAATATTGTCATACACCACCAAGCGTTGGGTTTCGTGGCGCAGCAGCCACATGCGTTCGAGCACATACACAGCACCAACAATAGCCGCATTGGTAAACAACAGCTCGGCCCAGCTTATTTTCTTGTTGGCTATGGCATTGATTACCGCTATGCCAATAACGATAAACAAATAGGTCATTTCCTTTATGGGCAGTGCCTCGGTGCGGTAGCGCAATATGCTGAACACGGCAAACAACCCAAAGGCAAACCCCAATTGCAGCTTGACACTGCTGAGCAAGAAACTCAGGAAGAAAATGAGAATGTTGAAGATGATGAAGGTGAAGAGGTAGTCCTTGCGCTGATGCTTGGGATAGTAGAGCAAGCGCACCACAATGAACAGAAAGATGAAATCGAACACGAACCGAAGCACCAGTTCGAAGAAGTCTTTTTCGTTAAGCAGCTTGGTTCCTAGCAGTTCCATCGTGTTGTAGTTTGGTTATGGTGTGTATCACTTCTTTAAAATTATTGCTGCGCAACGCAGGGTAGATATGGGCAGCTCCAATGCAGTATTTGCTCATGTTGCTTTCGCGCACCTTCAAATGTCGAAGCGCTGCAATGGCATCACTTTTAGACGAAAAACTGCTTTGCTTTATTTCTACCACTACAATGCCCGGCAAGGCATAGGTGGTGCCATTGCCGGTAAAACTGAGATTGAAATCGATGGTAAGCCGTTCATTTTCCGCATTGTTTACCAGCGTCATGCGCGAAAACTGCACTTGCAACTTGGCCTCTAGTATGCGCGGGTTTAGCGTTGTTTTGCGGGCAATAAACGCCAATGACTCGGACGATAGCTGCTGCTCGATGCCGAAGCGTTGGCTGCGCGATTTGTCAGTTCGCCCCTTGTTGTTCTTGTGTTTTATTTCGAGAAAAAACATCTTGGTATCGGCATAGCCACGGCATCTTACCTTGTATCTGCCTGCTTTGCCGCGGTGGTGCATGGCATAGAGTTGAAAGTCGGGGGTATCGAAGTAGAGCGAATCGTAGTCGGTATAGCGCAGCGGATTGGTGTGCAAAATGCGGTAGCCGTTTTTCACCATTTCCAGAAAAGGCGCTAGTTTGCCAATGGGCATCACATACTTGGTATCCATGCGATTGAGCAATTGCACGCCATCCATTTCGGCCAAGGTGATGGGTCGAAATTGTTGGGTTACGGCAAGTGCGCTATGCTCAGATTCCATCGCCATTACTTGCGCACAATAAGGTCTTCCAATTCGAGGGTTTCGTTGCTCGATGTGATTTCTACATCTTGTATCACTGCCACCTTACCCGATGCACAGGTATCGCATCTCGAATAGGCGAAAATGCGGTAGTTGCCTTTGTTGAGGTATTGAAATTTGTAGGAACCATCGAAACTGGTTCGGGTATCATCGTCAAAGGTGTTGCCCGTGCCATACACGATATACACCCGTTCTTCCTCGCCATAATATTCGCCCAGCAAATTGCCTACGGACGAAAATTCGCGAACGAACACTTTGCCTGTGATGGTGGAAGTGCCTCCTTCTCCGGGAATGCTCTCGCATGCCGCGAAGCCCAGCCCGCAAATCAGTAGGAAGAAGAAACCGATGCTCGTGTTTTTCATTATTCGATGATAAGAAGCGTGGAATATTGGGCGCTGGATACCTGCACCGAAAGTACGTAGGTGCCGCTGGCTAGGTTGGCTCTGTTGAGCACATAGCTGGTGCCCGAAATGTTGGAAGCCTGATGCACTTGGCGGCCTACGGTATCGAACACACGCACTTGTTTTACACCTTCGGGAAGGCGAATGGTAGTAGCGCTCGAAAACGGATTGGGAAAAACGGTTACGCTTAAACTCGCATCTGCCTGCGCAATGCCCGTGGTGGTGTCGCCCGCAATTTTGTAGGCATAGATGTCGAAATCGCCCGAGCGTTTGTCTTGAAACGAGAAGATGCTGCCGCCTATGCCATCGCTTATGTTTTTGGGGCTGGTTTGGTTGTCGGTAGCGATGCCAATGGCAGTGCCTCCAGCAGTCCAAAGCGATTCGCCTGTGCCAGAGATGCGCTGCGCAAATACATCCCAAATGCCTGCCACCGAATCTTGCCACGCTATGATGCCGCCACCAATGCCATCGCCCACAATGTTGGGATTGATTTGATTGCGTGATGCTTCGGAAATCAAAACTCCGTTAGAAGTCCACAGACGGTTTCCGTTGAGGTCTACTTTTTGGCAATAGATGTTCACATTGGTGTTTCGTCCGTCTTTCCATGCGATGATGGCCCCATCGGTGATGTTTTCGGTGGTGACGTCTATAGCGCTTTGGTTGCCGTTGAGGGCGCATATTGGTATGCCTCCCGCAGTCCATTGGGCATTGCCAGCAGCATCAACCCGTTGGGCATATACATCGTAGCCTGCTCCGGTAATGTAGTTCTGCCAAGCGATGATGACAGCACCACTGGCATCGAGCTCCAGTTTAGGATTGATTTGCGAGTTGGTAGCGGTGTTGATGGCCACGCCATTGGCAGTCCATTGGGGGGCACCAGCAGCATTTAGTTTTTGGCAATAGATATCGTAATCGTTGCCATTGCGCCTATCCTGCCATGTGAAATAGGCCGCGCCTGTTGCATCTACCACTACCCGTGGGTTGGTTTGCTTGTCGGTGGCAGTGCATACCGCCACGCCACCTGCCGTCCACGAGGAGGTGCCATTGCCGGCAATGTGTTGGGCGAAAATATCGAGGTTGCCGTTGATGGAATCTTCCCACACAATGACGGCACCATCGGCACCATCACTTACTATTTTGGGGCTGCTTTGGTTGGTGTTTTTCACCACTACACCAAGGCCGTTGGCTGTCCATAGCACATTGCCAAGCGAGTCGATGCGCTGGGCGTAGATGTCGCGGTTGCCACTGCGCCAGTCTTGCCAAGCGATTATGGTACCACCTGCGCCATCTTCTATAAGCACAGGAGCTGTTTGGTCGGCAGCATTGGTGCACACCGCCATGCCATTTGTTCCCCACATGGTAACACCGCTAGCATTGATGCGCTGGGCGTAGATGTCGGCCACGAGTTCGTTTTGGTCGTTACGAAAATCTACCCACGTAATAATTGCCCCGTGTTTGGTATCGCTAACGAGGCGGGCGTCTTGCTGGTCTTGCGGTTGGGAGCAAATAAGATTGTTGATGGCGGGGTCGGTTACCCATTGGGCAAAAGATGAGAAGGAAACTAGGACAATTAGGGTAACAGTGGTATACAATTTTCTCATTTCCGCGTGCGTATTGGGTTAAGGTTAAGGAATTGTAACCAAAACGCAAAACTATACGGTAAATGGTGGGCAGGGTTGTGTGCAACGGGAAAAATGGATGGAGAGGGTCTTACTATTTCCTCTAACCAAAAACCCCACCTTTGAGTTGTTCAAAGGTGGGGTTCTGTTTTAGGATAGCCCCAACTGGGCGGAAGAAACTAAGCTTCTAAAAGTACAACCGAGCGAAGTTTCCCAAGCATCCAAATCACTACTAATCCCGAACCCCGGTATATAATAAAAACTAAGAATGGATTTCTAGAGCGTGCCTCTTTTGGCCTGTTCGCGCTCAATACTCTCGAAAAGTGCTTTGAAATTGCCCGCTCCAAAGCCTCGTGCGCCCATGCGTTGAATGATTTCGAAGAACAATGTAGGGCGGTCTTCAACCGGTTTGGTGAATATTTGAAGCAGATAACCTTCCTCATCCGAATCGACAAGGATGGCGAGTTTGGCTACTTCTTTCAAATCTTCCTTCACCATACTCATGTGCGCGCCAAGTCGGGCAGGAATCTCGTCATAGTATGCTTGTGGTGGTGCGGATAGAAACTCTACTCCACGCTTTCTCAATTCGGTTACAGTGGCGATAATATCATCGGTGGCAACTGCGATGTGCTGCGCTCCGGGGCTTTCATAAAAATCGAGGTATTCCTCAATCTGTGAGCGTTTATTGCCTTTGGCGGGTTCGTTGATGGGGAATTTGATACGACCATTGCCATTGCTCATCACCTTGCTCATCAGGGCCGAGTATTCGGTGTGAATTTGCTTGTCATCGAACGAAAGGAAGTTCACGAAACCCATCACATCTTCATACCATTTCACCCACGTATTCATCTCGCCCCAACCCACATTGCCCACCATGTGGTCGATGAATTTGAGGCCAACGGGCGCAGGATTGTAGTCTGATTTCCATTCTTGATAGCCTGGAAGGAATGTGCCTTTGTAGTTCTTTCGCTCCACGAAAATGTGAACCGTTTCGCCATAGGTGTAGATGCCTGAGCGCACAACTTCGCCATGTTCATCCTTTTCTAAGGTCGGTTGCATGAAGGGCTTTGCACCACGTTTTACGGTTTCGTTGAACGATGCAGTTGCATCATCCACCCAAAGCGCAATCACCTTTACCCCATCGCCATGTTTTTTCACATGCTCACCAATAGGCGAATTGCTGTTGAGGGCCGTAGTGAGCACGAGGCGAATCTTATCTTGCTTAAGCACATAGGAGGCGCGGTCTTTCACGCCTGTCTCTAATCCAGCATAAGCCAAACTCTGAAATCCGAATGCTGTTTTGTAGAAGTGAGCCGCTTGCTTGGCATTTCCCACATAAAATTCTACATAGTCTGTACCCAGCAGCGGAAGAAAGTCCTGTGCGCCTTCGAAAATCTTCTCAAGGCCATACTCAAGGTTTTTAATTTCAGTTCTCATTTTTTATAATATTTCATTAACAATTCCAATTCATTCCATCCAACTATTCCAATATTTCCCATCGTCAATTTTCAAAGCCTCTTCGGTCACCATTAGGGGTTTGAAGGTGTCGACCATAACGGCCAATTCGTCTGTTTCTTTTTTGCCGATACTGCGCTCCATGGCTCCTGGATGTGGCCCGTGCGGAATTCCAGCAGGATGCAATGAGATGTGGCCTGGGCCAATGTCGTTGCGACTCATAAAATCTCCATCCACATAATAAAGCACTTCATCGCTGTCGATGTTGCTGTGGTTGTAGGGGGCGGGGATTGAATCGGGGTGGTAATCGTACAATCGAGGAACGAAAGAACACACCACAAAAGACGATGATTCGAAGGTTTGATGCACTGGTGGCGGTTGATGCACGCGACCCGTTATGGGTTCAAAATCGTGGATGCTGAAGGCATACGGATAGTTGTATCCATCCCAGCCCACTATGTCAAATGGATGTGAGGCATATATCAACTGGTGCATCACATCTTGCTTTTTTACTTTGACAAGAAAACGGCCTTTTTCGTCATGCGTCTCCAAATCGGATGGCCTGCGAATGTCGCGTTCGCAGAATGGAGCACTTTCCAATAACTGTCCAAACCAGTTGCGATACCGTTTTGGAGTGTACATCGGTTGGTGGCTTTCTACAATAAACAACCGATTGTCTGGGGTATCAAAATCAATTTGATAAATCATTCCGCGAGGAATAAGCAGGTAATCTCCATAGGAAAACTTCAAATTACCCAACATGGTACGTAGCGTGCCCGAGCCTTTGTGAATGAAAAGCATCTCGTCTGCATCTGCGTTTTTATAGAAATACTCGCGCAAACTTTGCTGGGGCGCGGCCAGAATAATCTGCACATCGCTATTTACCAGAATTGCTTTTCGACTGGCGAGATAATCTGCCTCGGGCGTGGTTTTAAACCCATGCAAGCGCAACGAACGCATGTTTTTTTCTACCGCCACTTTGGGAGCCACATCATACGACTCGAGCAGTTCGGTTACTTGTGTAGGGCGGTGCATGTGATACATCAAACAGCTCATGCCATCGAAACCCACTGTGCCAAAAAGCTGCTCATAGTGGTGGCTTCCATCGCTTTTCTTAAATACTGTGTGCCGCTTGTGGGGCAGCTTTCCGAGGTGATGATAGATAGGCATGGAATTAAAATTGGCGTCTCAAAAGTAGGAATAGCATTTTCGTCCGAACTGATAGGAATCATGTGTCGACTTGGCAAATGATTTCACCGAAACGAAAGAACGGATGTACCTTGCGCATCGTCATGGAGAAAAGCGAATTACCTGTATTAGGTCCCATCAAAGTAGTAAAGGCATCGGGCGAAATTGTGCCATTTGACGAGGCCAAGTTGGTGCTTTCGTTAGAGCGAAGTGGGGCAGACGATGACTCCATTGCGTTGGTGCTAAAAGAAGTGCGCACCCATCTATTTGAAGGTATTACTACCAAGAAAATTTACAAAATGGCCTTTGCCATTCTTCGCAAAAACACGGAGGCATCGGCAGCGCGCTATCAACTAAAAACGGCCATTGCAGAGCTTGGCCCTACGGGCTATCCATTCGAGCGGTTGATAGGTGCTCTGTTTGAACATCAAGGGTATAAAGTGAGGGTTGGCCAGTTGGTTCAAGGCCATTGTGTGCAACACGAGGTAGACGTTATTGCCCAAAAAAAAGAGCAACGCTATTTGATGGAATGCAAGTTTCATAGCGATACCACGCGCAAATGCGATGTGAAAGTGCCGTTATATATCCAATCGCGATTTTTGGATGTAGAAAAGGCATGGAAAGCAAAAGAACCAAACTTGCAGTGCGGGGGTTGGGTGGTGACCAATGCCCGATTTACAGGTGATGCGATACAGTATGGCACCTGCGTAGGACTCAATTTGCTGTCGTGGGATTATCCCCGAAATGAGAGCCTAAAAGCGCGCATCGATGCTTCGGGATTGCACCCCATTACGTGCCTAACCACCTTGAAGAAAAGCGAAAAACAGCAGTTGCTAAACGATAGTATTATTCTGTGTCAAGAGCTGCACTTCAATCCAGATGCGCTCAATGGTATGGGACTCGGCTTGGCTCGGATAGATAAAGTGATGAAAGAGGTGGCAGCCGTTTGCCGTAAATAATAACCATGGAGAAGATTAAAGTACATTTTTTGGGTGCCGCAGGAACGGTAACTGGGTCTAAGTTTTTGTTGGAAACCAGCGACCTGCGCGTGATGGTAGATTGCGGCATGTTTCAAGGGGTGAAAGCTCTGCGGCAGCTCAATTGGCAGTATCTACCTGTAGATGTGAAAACGCTCGATGTGGTGTTGCTCACCCACGGCCACATGGACCATTCGGGATGGCTACCAAGCTTGATAAAGATGGGGTTTAAAGGAAAGATTATCGCCACGCGGCCCACATTGGCCATTGCCGAAATCATTTTGCGCGATAGCGCTAAGATTCAAATGGAAGATGCCGAGCGCGCCAACCGTGATGCATTTACCAAGCATGCTCCTGCCGTGCCGCTCTACGATATGGACGATGTGGAACTTACGCTCACCCATTTTCAATCAATAAAAGAAGACAATGAAGTGGTGCTATCCAAGCGTGTTTCGGCACGGTTTCTCAATAGCGGGCATATAATAGGTTCGACCTTTATTGAACTGACTGTAGGCACAAAAGTGCTCGTGTTTTCGGGCGATGTGGGGCGCAATAACGACCCACTGATGCACCGACCCTTGCGACCACACCAAGCCGATGTGTTGTTTATTGAGAGTACGTATGGCAACAGGTTGCACCCTGTGTCGGATGCCAAAGCCGAATTGCGCGATTTGATTGTCGAAACCGTTGCGCTAGGCGGCACAGTCATCATCCCAAGCTTTGCCGTAGAGCGCACCCAAACCCTCATGTATCTATTGTGGCAGCTGCGCAAGGAGAAAGCCATACCCGATGTGCCGATGATAATGGATAGCCCAATGGGTGGGCATGTGCTTAATGTGTTTCGCGACAACCCAAAATGGCATACCCTTTCTGTGCACGACTGCGAAGAAATGTGTCAGCAGTTTCAAATCATTGGAAGCTTTAAGGAAACAATAGAACAAGTGGCTGATTTGCGCCCAAAAATTGTGGTGGCAGGCAGTGGTATGGTCACTGGTGGACGTGTGCTTACCTATTTGCAAACCCACCTTAGCCGCAAACAATCGGTTGTTTTGCTAGCAGGATTTCAGGCTGAGGGCACGCGGGGCAGAAGATTGATTGATGGCACCAAAGAGCTTAAGTTTTATGGCAAATACTATGAAGTGAATTGCCGAGTTGAGCAGTTAGATGGCCTTAGTGCCCATGCCGACCAACGCGAGTTGCTCGACTGGATGAGTGAATTGCGCGAGGCTCCCAAACAGGTATTTGTAGTGCATGGCGAAAACCAAGCTGCCGATGATATGCGCCTAAAGATTGAAGAGACATATCATTACAACACGGCTGTGCCTAAGCTCTATGATATCGTGGAGTTGGATTTGTAGAAATGCGAAAATGATTGGTTAAGAGTAGAATAGCAAGTATTTACACTGCTTTCATTTCTAAAGTATGGCATAATGTGGTCTACATTTGTCACTTCACTTAACCAAATCATCATGAAAAAAACATTACTTTCTTTTACAATGGGCATAGCAATGGCGTCTAGCGCTATGGCGCAATGCACCTTCGACCAGCAATATGCTGGGCAAAATGCAGGGCTTTATCCTGCAGATCTCGACCCAGTGAGCACGTGCGTGG
>Ga0247843_1003236_pt1 | contig 27340 bp, 50 predicted proteins | sample LaCruzMarch2017__FD_192420 | JGI IMG/M metagenome (GOLD analysis project Ga0247843, IMG submission 192420) | Freshwater microbial communities from meromictic Lake La Cruz, Castile-La Mancha, Spain - LaCruzMarch2017_8m | ecosystem: Environmental > Aquatic > Freshwater > Lake | place: Spain... | reverse complement strand
AAAAATGCTTGACCTACAGACAAAGATTGTAGTAGACTTAGAGATGAGATTAATGAAATAACATATGAGTCCAGAACTAATCAAAATAATTAGAAAAGTAGATTCTTTTAGAGAAGTTTTAAAGGAATATGGCTTCGAAAATCTTGAATGCTTTTGGTATTCAGATGGTCGTTATTCCAGCAACTGGAAAGATATGTCTGTTGCTAAAGAAAAACCAGACATAGAAGAAACGATGTCATTTTGGCAATTTGGGTTTAAAAGTCAGCATGAAAAAATCAAAAGAATTCATCTTGAAGCACTGATGCCAGTTTTTGAAAATTATTTTACATTTGATTTGAGATACTACCCAGAAGTAGTATTGCATGACAGAAAAGATTATTCCGGGCCAACAGCAGTATTGAGTGTCTCAAGTATCACGGAAGAAGACTTGACTAATCTGCAAAAGTTTATAAACTATATTTTAAACATAGCATGAAGTTACTATCAATACTACTAACAGTTCTTTTTATAGGACTAAAAACAACAAATCACGTAACATGGTCTTGGATTTGGGTGTTATCTCCTTTGTGGATTTATATTTCTTGGTGGTTATTCTTAATATTCCTGATAGGGATATGTACATTTATTGTTGAGGTTTGAAAAAAATGAAAACTAAATTAAAGTGGAAGAAAAAATGGTGTGACGATAAATCTGGGCATTGGTATTCAGCAATAGTTCCTGTTATTGGATGGGAATATATTGTAGATAGTAACTTCTGTATGGGAGACTTTACTGGATTTATTGGTGGTTTGTATTTTAGCAGATTTGATGATGATATTACAAAAATTTCCAATAAGTCTTATAAAACAGAAGAGGCTGCCATGAAAGCTTGTGAAAAACATTTACAAGATACTGCTAAAAAATTCAATAAATGGCTTAAAAAATCTTGACTGTTCTTAAATATTGGTATATTATAATTATATGAACGAAGATAACTTTTTAGCCAGAAATCATTTGCTTAAAGAGCACCCAGATAAACCTCAAAACGCTTTCTCTAAGATCAGAGGTTATCTTTACGAAAAGTATGGAGTTTGGGACTTTATTGACATTTTTCCTGGTCGTTTGAGAATGTATTATTGGGAAATTATTAAACCAATCTTTAAACCATGCAATCAAAGAATCCGTAAATCCATTCCTAGAACATGGAAAGACATTTCCCATTTAATGATTGATGTAAATTTTGAATTTATTAAAGCTTTTTATGAAGATGAGTATTCTAAAGATATTGTAGATTGGTCCGGAACAGAGAGTCATAAAGAGTTTGCTGAGTGGTTGGAAGAAAGCTATATATATATAACAAAAGAAAGATCTCAATTAGAGAAAGATTTAGAAAATGCATATCCCCCCTGTAAACACTTAACTGAAATGTTCGAACCATTTGAAGATGAAAACGGAAGAAAAATGTTTAAAATGCTGACTGATGATATTCCTTATGAGGTAAAATATAAGGAAGTCAATCGTATTGAAAAATTGATTGATAATTTGGATACAGAAATTTTAACAGAATTTGTAAAACGTAGAAATTATTTCTGGACTTAATAAAAAATAAAGCTATAATAAAACTTATGGGAATGTTTTCATATATTAAATGTAAAAAAGAATTACCCTTAACAGATGAGCTAAAAGGTCTTACTGTAAAGTGGGAAGAAGCACAATTCCAAACTAAAGATTTAGATAATTGTTTAGAGACTTATATTATCTCAGAAGACGGAGAATTGTTGGAGGAGGTAATAGAATACGAATACACCTACTACTCAAAAGAAGAAAAGAAGCAAAAAGATCACAAACCTTGGAATATGGTCAAAGACCAAAAGATAGTAAAACAAGAAACCAAGAAAGTAGACTTTCATGGTAAAATTACTTTTTATGAAACTCTTGATTTTAGTGATGAAGAGTCTGTTTGGGTTGATTTTGATGCATATTTTGTTTACGGAAAGCTAGATAAACTAGAATTAGTTAAGGTCGAAAAATACGAAAACCGTAAAATTAAAATGGATGAGTATTGGAAGATTTACGAGAGCAAACAAAATAGCTTCTCTAATAAGCTTAAAAAATATTCTGGGTGGTTCTTTATCTGGAGAAAAATAGGTAGAATGTGTTATTTTTTATCAAGGTTTTTTAACAATATATACTCATTTATAAATAGAAATTTTCAATGAAAAAAATTATTGTACTTTTGCTAATTACCTTCAATATTTGCTTATTGCAAGGCTTCAACTTTAAAGGTAATGTAAATTATTTACAAGACTCTAATAAAAATTTAACTTCAAATAACAATATAGAATATAGCTTTAAATTATATGAAGATCATATATATATTGTTAGTCTATCTAATGCCTTGGGCGTTGATTTAGATTGCTTTAAAAACGAAATAAAAGAAACTAATGTATTTACAACTCTTAAGATAGAATTTTAATATGGAATACGAACAATTTAAAATTGTAATTGAAGGATTAGAGAAGGCGAGAGATCAATCTCACTCTCTATATACTCTAGGAGTTAATTTAATGGATTATGAAGATATATATCATAATATTATCACTAGTTTAATATCATCTATTTTCGATGAGGAAGGTAAAGATTGGATAGATTGGTATCTATATGAGCGCATTGGATTTACGAATAAAGTAAATCTTGCTACAGATGCGGACGGTAAAGAAATTTGTTACGATATTCCTTCTCTTTGGGAAGAAGTTAAAGATCGATTAAATGAAAAAAATAACTAAACCAACAGAAAAAGAAGAAGCAGTTTACTATTCAGATTTTAGTGGTAAATGTTTTGGAGACTTTCATCCCCATGTAGAATTAATGATTGACTTTAATTATGGGTCAAAGTATGATGGTAGTAAGTTGAGATTTGATTTAGATGATAAAGACATAGAGGACATTCTAACTCTTTTAAAATCTAAATTGAGCAATGATACTAAAAAAGCACTCAAAACTATGTATACTATTTTAGATGATAAATATGAAAACAGCATTCAATCTAGAGACTGGACTGATTGTAACTTTATTTGTAACGAAAAAGATTTACTCGAAAAACTTATATGATTAAAAAAACAGTAGAACCAACAGGAGATGTCTGTGTAAAGTTTACAGAAGATGAACTTACACAACTTAACATTAAACAAGGAGACAAATTTTCCGTTAAAGAAACAGATGAAGGAATTTTACTTGAAAAATTTGCTACTATTGATATTGATATGTCAGAAGTCGAAAGAGAAGTATTGGAGTTTCTAATCCAAGAATCTTGTGATATGGATGTTTCAGTCAATGAAGTCATATCAAATATTTTAGAGAAAGGACTTGAACAATATAAATGAAAATATACTATAAGGAATCTTGGGGTTTTTGGATCTTTAAGAGATATTCATTCTATATAGAAGATATAAATGAAGGATTAACTGAAATTTTAGTTGATAAAAATACATGGGTACGTTATAATATAGGAGACATTTATGAAATATCTTGAGCAAAGAGTAGAAGAGCTAGAAAGAGAAGTTAAATTGCTCAGAGCAAAAATTAAGCTAGAGGAAACAAGAACTGCTGGTCTAATTACTAAAAATAATGATTATATGTACAGTGAGTATGTAGATGAGCTGTCTAAGCTAGAACTAGAGACATCGTTTGCTACAGCTTACTTTAACGCACCCTTGTTCGCAAACGATGGTGATACAATTACATTTAGCCTAAGTTCTATTACATTATCTGCAACAGATAATGATTTTCCCAATTACCCTTCATACACAGGTTCTTGGGATGACGAGTCTTATAGCAGTCTTATTTATAAAGAACATGTTGATGAGTATGGTTTAAAGTTAAACGAAAGCGATGTACTCGTATCTTGGGATCATACATCTAGCTTTGACAAAAAAGATAAAGACTTTCTAGAATATCTTAATACAAAAAAAGAAATGAAAACATATACAGAACAAAACATAGAAAGAATTTTTGGTAAGATTGTTTCTAAATTTACTATTCTACATCATTGTTGGGAAGGAGATGGTTACGGGTATGTAGTTGAAAAAGAAGGTAAAAAAATACTTGTACTTACTAATCATAGCAACCCTTATGCAGCAACAAAAGAAGAAATTAATCTTAAGATAGGTGAATATAAGTCTGCTATTCAAGAGACAGAAAGAGCTCTTTTTCTTATTAAATGAATAGTTGGATTCAAACTTTAGAAGATCTAACCCTTAATAATAGTAATATTAAGGAAAGTGAAATACTTTTTCATCTACCTTATAATTTAATTGAAGAATGGGATAATTTTATGAGAGGTAAAACATGTCCTATAATGGAAGATGGAAATCATGGCGTTTATAGCTGGGATTTAAATCAATTTTTACAAAGAATTTAATGATTGCTAGCGTTAAAATAACTGACCTTTCTGATGCTGTTTCTGCTTCGTTTAAAACGATAAAGCAAAATGCATGGATTTCTACTGTCGACCAAGAAGATGAAAAAAAGATAAGGATAATGAGAAAGAATTTTTGTAAAAGAAGTATTCCTTTTCTTGCTCAATTTTTCTTTGATTGGTCAGATGAAGATATAGAACCTTTTATACAGAAGAACATAGAAGAACAAGGCCCTAGTGAGCAACATGTAAACAGTATCATTTCATTTATTGAGCCTATTGTTAGTTCCAATAAAGAGTTTCACTTAGGTATTAATTGCTTTGCTGGGGTATCTAGGTCTACTGCTATAGGTATTATTGCATGGGTTCTTCAAGGCAAAACCCCAGATGAAGCACTACAAGAAATAATTAAAGTTAAATACCAGGCCTGGCCTAATTTAAGAATGCTCAGGTTTGCTTCTAATAGATTAAATCAAGATCTTGTTACTCTTGTTAAAAAGTTAAAGGATAAACGGTCTTGGTAAAATATTCGTTCCCCCTGGGGATATGTTGGGTAAATATATATTATAATTGGATATAATATGGCAATTTATAAAGATATAAAAATTACCCAAGAGTTTCTAGATAATAATCCAGATGCTTACTTTATATTTGGTGACAATTTAGAAAGATGGGGACATGGAGGGGCAGCAAAACTAAGAGACCATCCCCATTCAATCGGCTTTATTACTAAAAAGTTTCCTGATAATTCTGATAGTTCATTTTATAAACCAGAAGAATACTCTGCAATATTCTTTGAAGAACTAGAAAAATTAAAAAAAATTATTCAAAAGAGACCGAAAAAAACGTTTTATATTTCTCAATTAGGTGGAGGGCTGGCTAACAAGTTTTATATATGGCAAAAATTGATTAGACATAATCTTGTTAGAAGTTTAGAAAATTTTAAAAATGTTGTTTTTTGTTGGGATGATAGCTTGGTTTAATTACCTATTGCTATGAATCTTATTTTGCAATTTAATCCTGCATTACCTGTAATAGTATTTTGAGCCTGTAAGTAGCAATTAAAACCTGTTTTATTAATATCATGTACTTGTGTACTAGCATTAGCCCCTGATGAGGGCGCTTCATAACCTGTAATATCTAGACTAGTGGTAACCTGGTAGCATGCATTAGGAAATTCAGTAGTAAATGTAATAGGTCGAGGACCTTCTCCAAAGTTTATTAAAGATAATTCACCCCATTTAATTATAATACCTGAAGGAAGAGTTTGAGACCCATTAACCCCTTTAATTGGTACCGGAAAGGGTAAAGAAGCATCTATTTTAATACCCTCAGTATTATTTGTCACTGTGACATTTTCACCACCTTTAATAGTTCCTAAAGTATATCCAGAAGAAGAATTTCCTATTAAAAGCTGGCCGTATAAAGGAGTGGAATTATTACCCGTTCCTCCTCTGGTAACAGGTAGAGTACCAGATCCAAAAGAAGAAGTATCTAATGAACCAAATCCTATAGTATCTCCTGACCGTCTCAAAACATCACCAGATATTGCCGATGTAACTTCTACAAGAGGGCCATTAGAATTAATATTTCTTCCTAAAACAGAAAGAGCAGATACGTTTTTTACCTTATCTAAATCAACACTATTATTAGCAATATTGGCTCCTGTTATAGTAGCAAGAGCTATTTTACCTAACACTACAGGGTTGTTACCTGTATTAACAGCTTCACCAGTAACAGATTGATCTGTTAACTTACTTCCCGCTAGTCCACCTATAATCTTACTTCCAGGAATAGAAGTCTCTGCTAAAAGAGGACCTAATCTTGAATCTGATACAAACTCTTTAAGAGTAGAAGAAAGTATTGTAGAACGCTCTAGATCAGGATGGGCTGGATTAGCGTATAAATTTGCGTTAGTAAGTAATCTTATTCCTATTTTCGTCGGCATATAATTACTTATTAATAGTTTATTTTTTACAATAGTAAATTAAATAAAAGCATAGTATGGAACGTAATATTATTAACAGGATAAAATTTATGTTTATGAGATGTAGAACTTCTATTGAGACCCTTAAGCAAAAAGCAGATAGAGAAGGTTCAGTAGATGGTTTACCTCCTAAGACATTTCAGGAAATATTAAAAAAAATAGAAGAAATGGAGAACTTATTAAATGGGTAAAGGATCAAAATGGAGAGATACAGATTATAAGAAGTATTATGACAATTGGGAGGTAATAAAAAAGGAAAAGCCTTCTAGTAAAGAAGAAAAAAATTGTACAATTAAAAAAGGTAAGAAGACATATACCTATAAATAATTCTTAATGAATTATAAGTTCAAGCAACTAGTTGAGGCTCTTTTAAAAGAAGTTGATGCTAAGAACATAGGCGTTTTTCCGGGTAAATTTAAACCACCTCACAAGGGACATTACAAAACTTGTGAGGTTGCTAGTAGTGAGAATGATATTGTTATTGTTTTAATATCAGAAAAAGAGCATGAAGGTTATACAGCTGATACCTCTCTTGCTGTATGGAATATATACAATAAACATATTCCTAATATAATACCATTTGTAGTAAGACCTACTCCAGTGCTAGCATGTTATGAGTTGGCTAATATCTTTAATAATGGTGAATACTTACCATCACCTCAATCGTCTGCCCCTAAGTCAAATATTACTTCTCTTATAGATGAATCTAGAGTAATACAATCCTTTCTTAACGTGGGTAATAATGTTAACTTAAACCTTTATTCTTCTCCGGAAGATCAAGCTAGGTTTGAAAGAATGAGAAAAGAACCTTATATAGGTAAAACTGTTATAGGTATAGACTTTAAGCCAGTTGACAGAATGACTAGCGCAACTAAATTTAGAGAAGCGCTCACCAACAAAGGTGATATATTAAGTTTCCTTCCTTGTAATTTACCTGGTGCAGATCTCCAACAAATAATAAATATACTAAATGGTTAACTTTAAAAAATATTTGTATCTAGATAACTGCATACTTCTAGAAGATAATAGCGCTTCTAAGCAAATGGAAACCCATCTTACTCATATTGAGGATCTAGCTATTGAAAAAGGAAAACAGGGATTTCAGGACTTTGTATCTACTATAAATTTATTGCTATTAAAGCTAAAGGGCCAAGAGTCAAGTGTAGAAATAAACGCTAAGGTTGATGGATCCCCCGCCCTTTTATTTGGTATTGATACAAGAGAACAATTCCTTAACCAATTTTTTATAGCTTTAAAATATGCCGTTGATCCTGCTAAAGGAATTATTAAAGAAGGCGCTAAGCTGCTTCACTCAGATAAGGAAATAAATGAATTTTATGGAGATAAACCTGAATTTGCAAAGAAGCTTTCTAATTTGTTTAGGGAATTAAATAGAGCCTATGATAATTCAGGTTTTATCTATCAGTGTGACGTTTTATATGCTGATGAAATTGATAAGAGTATAGTAAGAATAGATGGTGAAGATTTTATTGTATTTAAACCAAACGTTATTGCATATGCAATACCTGTTGATGAATCTAGTTCTATATATAATGAAGTTAATAACAGTGATGTTGGTATAGTAGTTCACGATTCTTTCAAAGGTATTCCTAGCGATACACATATGAGATTGCAACAGGTATCAAGAAAAGTAAATTCTATTATTGAATCAGGAAGAAGAGCAGGGGTGTTTATTTTAGGTGCTAATTTTAATCAAGCTAAAGTAGATGTTAATGATAAAGTTATAGAAGATATAAAATTCATTATAAATGAATGTGATGCTTTATTACCAAAAATTACTGACGAGTTTGATATCAATTACGTTAATAGCCAAGTTATGGAGTATCTAAAGATCTATATTAATAAACAAGTAGATCTTCCTAACGGAGGTATTTTTGGTAAAGAGTTAAACGAGAGTGATTTAAAGAAATTTTTAAACGGTTTTAAGCTTTTTATTGAAAAAAGATTTGAAGTATCAATTGAAAAGCTCAAGACAGAAAAAGGAAGAGCAGGTCATAGGGAAAAATTGAGAAGTCTTTTTTCCTTTTTGGAACAAAATCATTCTAGTATTTTTGCTTTAATGAAAATGTTCTCTAAGATGATAAAGATAAAGAAGATAATAATGAAGCTAGTAGAAAAAGTAACTAACTCTTTAAGTAAAACGTTCTTTCTCAACCCTGTAGGGGAACTTATTGCTACAAAAGGTGAAGGGCATGTCGTTTTTAATGGAGACACTCACGTCAAAATAGTAGATAGACTGGAATTCACCAAGGTAAATAGATCTAGAGGCGGAGTCAGATAATTTTTTATTGCAGTTCCGGTCGAGTTCATCTATTATGATAGTATGAAAATTGACCTTGAACAGACCGACTTCATCTCTGTAGAAGATATCCCTATTCCTGACGAGTTTTATCGCAGGTTCAAATGTGATAATGAATTTATCGATACTCTCTTTGGAGGAAATGGTTTCTTGCCAGGTTCCTCTTTTACTCTCGCAGGAGGTCCAGGATCAGGTAAATCTACTTTCCTTTTGCAAATTTGCAATATGCTGGCTCATCAAGGTAAAAATGTTGCTTATATTTCCGGCGAAGAGAGTATAATTCAAATATCATTTACCTGCAAGCGTATAGGAGTAAGAGGGGTAAAAGTGTCTAATATGACTGATGTAGATGAAATCTGTGCACAGATTGAGAGGCATAAGTTTGACTTCGTAGTTATTGATTCATTTCCAACTCTTAGGGTTAAGGGTATTATGAATACTAGAAAGAAAGAAGAGGTTATAGTTGAAAAAATATGCTCTACCGCTAAGAAAGTTGGCACAGTAATGGGTCTTATTCAGCATGTTACCAAGCAAGGTAACTATAAGGGTAGCACCCTTCTTCCTCACTCTGTAGACTGTAACATTATCATGCAGAAGAACGAAGAAGATCCTGATGATATTAATCTAAGAGATATTATGTCAACAAAGAATCGTTTCGGTCCTACCTCATTCATTACTATCTCTCTAACAGAGCAGGGATTTGATCTATCAGGTTCTTTGTCTTCTAAGGATAAAAAGCAAAAAGATCCTCTAGAAGATATTAAGAGTATTACTATCCAGGAAGCTACTAAAGTGTTTGGTAATTATTATAACGCAATGAAGTATCTTAACAACTCGTCTTTTGTAAAAAAAGGTAAAGTCTTTGTTAAGCCTTAAAGAGCACCCAGGTCAATTATATTGCCCTCTGCATCAACGTTTTGAGGTCCCTTAGTAGAAGTAGCATTTGCAGCATTTATATCTTCTTGTGCTTGTTTGTCTTGTTGAGCCTTTATGTCTGCATATTCATCACCATATGAGGCCTGACCTGTTTGTTGATTAGCCCTATCCATATCTGCAACAAATTGAGGAGATTGAGCGACCTTTATGAAGGTATCCTTCATTGCAGGGGTAAGTTGACTAGTATTCTGAATAGCAGTAATGAGTGCCTGAGTTGTAGGAGAAATAGGTGCGGTTTGCTCTCTTATTAATCTATAACTTTCAAAAATTGACGAAGATTCTCTGTGCATAATATTAATAGTATTTATACTTTCTAGTTGCAAGAACATCCTTTTCCTACATAATAGAAGAATAATAACGCTCTAGTAGTTTAACGGTTAAAACGCTGGTCTTATACACCAGAAGCGGGGAGACGCCTGTGCAATCTCGGTTCAAATCCGGGCTAGAGTACCAACTTACATACATGATTAAAACTAATATTGTTTCAGTTTATAGATCTAAAGATATATTTCTTAATTTTGATGAAAGAGAAAATTGGTATAGAGATAGGTTTGAGGTATTTGAGTTTACTACTAGTAAGAAAGGAACTAAAGCGGCTGAAGAGGCATTTGTAATTACCAATGCTCCAGAGGAAATACTAACCAAATCTCAAAAACAGATACTAAAAGAAAACAATTTTAAAGGACCTTCTCTCTCTGTAGGAGATATTGTTAGAATTTCTTCAAAGCTAACTCAGGATTTACCTGAGTATTACTTGTGTAAATCGCACGGGTGGGAAAAATTTGAAGGAAATAGAATTCAATTGCTTAAACATTTAACTTGGTAAAATATGAAAAACACATACATAGATAAACTAGAACAAAGCCTTCACGATCTTATTACGATGCTAACAGATCCAGGCCTTTATAACTTTCTTTCCGATAATGAGAGAACTAAACTTGGTAAAGTGCTGAGCAATCTACCTGAGCCAGAAAAAACAAAATGATTGTTTTAAACAACGTAGATCATTCCCTAGAATGTGCTCAGTATATATATGACAACGATATTAATCATATCGACTATGTAGATCACTGTGAAGAGGGAAAGGACCCCAGACAACACATTCTCTGGAGCGCAGCATATGTTCTCAATCTAATCGAGACAGAAGGCTTTCAGGAAGAATACCAAGCATGGGACAATAAGCAAACTGCTAAGACGAGAGTTCGAGGAACTTGGTAATAAATAGTTGTTGATAGGAAGCAAGGTTCCTATATAATATATAACAGCGTCGGAAACGACGTTGAATGATCTTTGAAAGTTCGGTAATTTTTATAAGCCTCTATGGTGAAATTGGCAAACACATTCGACTTAAGATCGAATGCCTTAGGGCTTCTCGGTTCGAGTCCGAGTAGAGGCACCATTTTTTAATTAAAAAAGTGTCTAACACTTATAAATATAAGTATGTCACATACATTTACAATAGAAGAAAGAATTAAATCAATAAAAACAAAAAAAGAAAAAGTTTTAAAAGATTTAAACGAAAGTGGTATCTATAGAAGCAATTGTTACCTTAAATGTATTATAAAGGAATATAGTCTGTTAGAATATAAATGTTTTAACTGCAATTTATTCGAGTGGAATAACAAAGAACTAGCCTTAGAGCTTGATCATATTGACGGTAATGCACATAATTGTAAAATTGTAAATTTAAGATTACTTTGTCCTAATTGTCATTCTCAAACTAGTACATTTAGAGGTAGAGGAATAAACACAGGTAAAAAGAAAGTATCTGATAAAGAGCTTATTCAAAGCTTAACTGAGACTAACAATATAAGACAAGCTTTAATAAAAGTAGGCTTATCTCCTAGAGGAGGAAACTACTCTAGAGCTTCTAAATTGTTATCACTTTTAAAAACAAAATAATTTTAGGGTAGTTCGTATAGCGGCAATTACTGGAGACTGTAAATCTCCCCTCTTCGGAGTTCGCTGGTTCGAGTCCAGCACTTCCCACCATTTGCCGGAATAGCTCAGTGGTAGAGCAACGGTTTTGTAAACCGTCGGTCGTCGGTTCAAATCTGACTTCTGGCTCCATTGTCCTGTAGCTCAATGGTAGAGCCGTGAGCTGTTAACTCACTGGTTGTAGGTTCAAATCCTACCGGGACAGCATTAACAGAGTGGCGCAATTGGTAGCGCACTAGAATTTGGATCTAGTGGTTGAAGGTTCGAACCCTTCCTCTGTTGCCATTTTTTAAAGTTCCTATATAATATAAATAATGAATGAGATTATAAATAGGATTCTTTTCTGGGCTTGGTATTTGTTTTTTATGCTTAGAAAGCTTCCTGTTATTATTTACCTCATTATCTATTCTGAATTTTTAATGGTTAAAAGTTATATTAAATTTTTCTTTAATAGTGGTTCCCGATGAGCCATGGGACTGGGAATACTCGGTCGATACAAAATCGGATAGTTTGTTCTCTGCCAGAGGCAGGAAACCTACAGAGGCTTGACCGTTGAGCCAGCAATGCGAATCAGCGGTAATGATCTTTGATAATCTAGTAGACCCACTATGCCTCTCACTTACGTAGTAGTAGTTTCTGAAGTACAAGGCAACTAGGAGTAAGTTGATGCACACTTTGGTGGGTGTTCTTTTACCAAGCGCAGATGCCTTCGAAAGCTCTCCGCGATAGATAACAATGCAATGTTTCCGGAAACAACATTTAACCTATAGGGAACTTCTTCTTGCAAGAGAATGAGAAGTCTTGGTAACAATTTTATGGAGAATCTTTAATTAGATTACGGAGCTAACCGAATGCGTGTAGGATAAGGTCTTTCGGATAAATGTGACCTTCTTACCTCCATTAGATTTAGTATGCAATATAGCTCAAGTAGTAGAGTCTTGATTTGTAGTCAGGGGGTTGATGGTGCAAGTCCATCTATTGCAGAAAAAAGAAGTGTAGCTCAGTTGGTAGAGCGGCCACGTCCTTGCTAAAGTCTAAAAGACTTTACCGGTGAAGGACCGTAAACACTGGACGGTAAAGCATGCCGATGGTTCGAATCCATCCACTTCTTTCAATTTTAATAAATATTTGTATGAGTAAAAAAACAGCTATATGCTATTTAACATGTAATAAAAATGTTTCCAAAATGGAAGAAAGATATAAAAAACTTCCAGATCAAGACTATAGTACTTATATTATTTCCGATTTTAAAGATAACCTAAAATATAGTAATAGTATAAACCATTTTGAGTATAGTTTCAACAATTACATAAAAGAGCCTATTAATATAATATATGCTACATTCGCTTCTATATATGACTTGCATAAATTAGAACAATATGATTACATATGGTTGTTAGAAGATGATGTAGTTTTTAACGGAGATTTTGAAAATTTTTTTAATTTTTATAAAAATGAGGAATATGATTTAATTTGTCCTCATTATACCTTAAATGACAAAAGCTCTTGGTGGACTTTATACAGTAATTTAATTAGAGGTAATTATAAAACAAAAATTCCTACAGCAGGTGGATTAGGTCAAATATTTAGATTTTCTAAAAAAATTATAGAAATTATGATATTTTTAACTGAAAAAGGCATTTACGCTCATCATGAAGTTTTTCCTTTTACAGTTTGCAATTTAGAAAATTTAACATATCATTCTATTATTGACGATAATCTTTTAAACAAAGAATATTTCGACTATAACAAAAGGTTTCATGAAAAAGATCTAGAAAATATTCCATCAAATCTTCTGGTGCATTCAATTAAATTTTAATTTAGATAAGTCGGACGGGAATGGAGTGCTGTTCTGTTCTTAAAAAGCTCACCGTTGCAGACTTATCACAGTACCGATTAGGCAGGTTTAAATGACAATCTACGTCCATCGGGTTAAAGACCCGGAAGCCAATGTAGACTCAGCTGAAAAATTTAGATGTGGCTCGTGGTGTAGAGGCTAGCATTACTCACTGTGACTGAGTCGGGACGGGTTCAAATCCCGTCGAGCCAATAAAAAAAATCAGTTGATTAAAACAAATTTTCCTATATAATTAATGACATAACGCGGTGGGCTAGGCCAGGTGGTCTGGTGTGTCTCATAAGCACACAACTAGGGTTCGAGTCCCTACGCCGCAACCAATTTTAATATGCAAGATACAAATACAAGATCTAAAGAATCCAAAGTATATCAACTGTGTCAAGAGCTCGATGAAATGAGAGAGCAAAAGAAAGTTTCTGCTCGTGGCTTTAGAGAAGAGATTAAAAGAATAGAAGATGAGATTAAAGATCTTCTTGAACCTAAGGTAGATCCTGTAGAATTACCTTAAAAATTTAGGGCTTGTAGCTCAAAGGTTAGAGCGTGTCTCTCATAAAGACTTGGTTATCGGTTCGAATCCGATCAGGCCCACCATTTCTACTCACCCGTATCTCAACCGCCTTCTAAGCGGTCGTTAACCGAGTAACTGGAGTATGCGCGTTCGAGTCGCGCCGGGTGTACCATTTTTAAAATTTATATGACCCTGTCGTCTAGTGGTTAAGACACGTGGTTTTCATCCACGTAACCGCAGTTCAATTCTGCGCAGAGTCGCTATCTTTTTAAGAAAGTTTATGTGCTTATGACTTTATTGCAATAAATACTTTCATGGTCCAAGATTATTTCATTAATGATGCTATATTTAAAGAAAATGTATTAGTAGAAAAAGACTTAACAGTTACCGGTACTTTTGGTATCACAACCTTATCTGCGACTAGTGCTATTATAGTCGATACCTTTTCTTCGACACCTGCTCTTAGAGTTACTCAAAGAGGTACAGGTAATGTTCTATTAGTTGAAGACAATACAAATCCAAATGCTACTTCTTTTCTTATCGATTCAAATGGAACAATTGTTGTAGGAGCAAGTGCAGCATCGACAAAAAATCTTTCGCGTAAAGGATTTCAATTTGTAACAGATAACTACTTGCCAAGCAGAATTATTGAACTAAGAAGTCACGCTGTTACAGTACCCGGTGCTGGTTTGGATTTTAATGCTCAACTTGATTTTGTTAGAACTAGCTCAGGAAATTCAAATGATTACTCGACATCATTTATTTTGTCACCATACGATGCACTGGGAGGAATAACTTTTAAAGGAGGAAATTCGACAGGAACTTCCATTTATTGTCAAAATAAATATAATTCTTTCAGTGGAAATGTTAGTGGATCTATATTAACAATTCGTAATCACGTTGCTAGAACCAATTCTCTTTATTCGATTTTAACGTTAGATGAAGATAAAGTTGGTATTGGTACTACTTCTCCAAACGAACTTCTTACAGTTGCTGGTAATGTAAGTGCTTACAAATATTATGGAGATGGGTCTGAACTTACCAATATTGTTTCTACATCTATTGATACAGGTGTAAGAGCTATTACAGGTGATTGGCAAAACACTTTTACCACAGTTAGTTCTTTTAGTGGAGATTGGGGAGTCTTTCAAAGAGGAGAGGGAGTAAACGCTATTCAGCCAAGTAATGGTTTTAATCAAGCAATTAGCGATTACTCCTCTATAGTGGGTGGAAAACATGCTGTTACTTCTCATGAAGGGGAGATTGCTTTTAGTAATTCAAGATTTAATAATTTAAGTGGATCCTTTCAAAAAAGTTTTTTTACTCTTTCTACTACTACTGATTCCTCAAACAAATATAAAAATTTAGCACTAGATGGAGCAACTTCTTATTTTGAAATACCTAACAATACAATATATTATTTTAATGTTAATGTAACGGGTTTTAATATTGAGAGTGAACTTTGTAATGTATATTTTATTAAAGGTTTTGTAAAAAGTATAGGCAACACCCTAACTCTATCTCCTTTTACAATAAAAGAACAAATAGAAGAAGACATAAATTTAAAAGCTGACGTTAATATAGACAATACTAATAAGACACTTTCTATACAAGTTACAGGGTCTGGGGATATCACTTACTGGGGTGGTTCTCTAGATACTATAAAAATAAAATACTAATATGGCTAGAATAGTAGCGCAATTAAATAGTAGCACTAAAATTTCTTCTAAAGCTCCGGTAGAAGATTATTTTCTTTTAAATGTAAATTCCTCTATAGCTGTCGACACAAGACTTTTAAATAAAAACGCTTCAATAGCAAAAAATATATATTCTACTCAAAATCATTCTTTAAGCACATATGTGAGAAATATAAATTGTTGGGCATATGATGTAGATTTAACAGGTATTAGTCCTTGGAATTCTAGCGGATATAATCAACTTGCAGGAACTTTAATCACACCTAGACATGTTATATTTGCCGAACATTTCCATCCCTGGCCTGGTACAGTTATGCGTTTTATTACAAAAGATAATCAAATAATACAAAGAACAATTACTGCGGTTAAAACTCATCCGGACTATAGACCTTATTATCCAGATATAAACATAGCTGTTTTAGATAATGATGCTCCATCTTCTATTAAATTTTGTAAAATTTTACCCACAAATTGGCAAACATATTTAAACACGTTTAAAAGAACTCCTTGTCTTGCTTTAGATCAAGAAGAAAAAGCACTTGTTACTGATGGTAATACGATAGGCAATTTTGTTAACTTTATGATTCCTATTAATTCTAAAAGATTAGAGTTTTTCGAAAATATTATTGGAGGTGATAGTTCAAATCCTTGCTTTATGATTATAAATGGAGAGCTAGTAATACTAACTATATGGACCTTCGGAGGCGCAGGGGCGGGTACAAGTGTATTAAATCTTAAAAATGATATTAATACAATGATATCTCAACTTGATACACAAGTTGGAATCAATACAGGTTATCAGCTAACACATTTTGATTTATCATTCTTTAAGGTCCCTTAACATAAATAAATACAATATGCCTAATAAATACCCAATTTATTCAGATTACCCTAACCAAAGTTTACAAGATATTGTTTTTGATAAAATTATATTATTAAAAGGAACAGAGGTAGAATTAGATACTAAAAATGCAGGGGCATCAGCTATGGAGGTTGGGGAATTAGCTATTAATACAGATAGAAAAGAGATAATTCACAGATTCGGGGCAAACGATTTAAGACGAATTCCTTTTCCAGCTCCTACAGAAAACAGAAATACAACAGCTATAGATTTTCAAATGGGTAGATCTAGTGATGCACAATCCGCTACAGGTAACTACTCAGTAATTGTTGGAGGAAGTAATAATATAGCTTCCGGTAATTATTCTTCTATATTAGGAGGAGATAGTAACAGTACTAATGATAAGAGTAATACTTTCATATTAGGATCTAATATAACTGCTCCCCAATCCAACTTTACTTTTGTTAATAATTTATCTACATCGGGTGAAGTTTATGCTAAAAAGGTGTATGGAGATGGATCTTCTTTAACAGGAATACAGCTAGTAGATACTGATGTAAGAGCTCTTACAGGAGATTGGGATAGTACCTATACAACAGTAAGTTCTAATTCCGCTAAATGGGATAATGCATATACAAATACTATATTAATGGATATTATATATCATAGTGGTCCTTCTAACTTTACAGCGCTTGAAGAACATTCAGGAAAAGTACTACATATAGATACATTAACAGGTCCTTTAACTGCTTTCTTTAATGATCCACTACCCAATGGTTTCAATCTAGGTATTGTATTAAGATCAAATAACACTCTTACTATAAAATCATCCAACTCAACTATATTATCTCAAGGAGATAGTTTAGTTTTTAGTATGGATAAAGCTTTAGTTTATAAAGACCCTCTCACTAACTCCTTTATTGCTTTAGGTGACTTGATTTAATATGATAATATCTTTAAAATCGCCCTCAGTTTTAAAAAATATTATTAATATAAATTGCGGTTCCTCTTCACCACCTCTAGCAGGTCATATAGATCTTTCTGGGTTGGAAAATTTAGAAAATTTTAGATGTACATCTAATGGTCTTACAGGTTTATATGGATATGGTGATAATGAAAAGCTTATTAACATTACTGCTAATAATAACGTTATAAGCAATACTATAGAAAGATTAGATAATAAACCATTATCTATTATATTTTTACATAGTAATCAGTTTACAGGATCTATACCTCCTCTTCCAGCTTCTTCTGTAAGAGTTTTATTTAATAGTAACCCTAACTTAACTGGTAATATTCCTTCGCTATCAAGCTTGTCTTTGCTTCAAAACTTTTCTGTTAGTAACTGCTCTTTAGAAGGAGAAATACCTTCACTCACGGCTTGCGTTAAGCTCAAGACCTTTGTCACTTCCAGTCAATTAGGAGCAATAAAGCTAACAGGAGGCATTGGTCATTTAAACTTTAATCCTATACTAGAAGATTTTGTTATTTCCAATAATCAAATAAGTAGCTGGATTGGAGGTACTGTATCTTCTTCTTTAGGTTACTTTATTGCTAGCAATAACCTCTTTGATTCTTCTGCTATTGATAGTATATTGCAAGAATTTGTTAATGCAGGTAAAGCTAGCGGTTATAGAGTTCTTATCATAGGAGGCCCTGGTAATCAAGCACCTTCACCAGCTGGTATAGTAAATAAGAATATCTTAATATCTAGAGGTTGGACAGTAACAACAAATTAATATGCAAAAAATTAATAACCCACAAAATTATATTACGAATAATACTGACTGGTGGTATATTGTTGATGAAGATAGTAACTCAATAGTTGTACCTCCTATTCAATGCTCTGGCATCACATCATCGCCATTTACTTTAGTCATTTGTGGTAGTATAGAAGAATGCAATAGTATAATTGAAGGTAGTAATACTATGAAAAAAACAGTTGATGAGTAAGAACGTTCACGTATAATAAAAAAAGATAGGAAAAGACTTCCTATTAAATTAATACAAAATACAAGTACAACAAATGAACAAAGAAGCTGTAGAGCTAATTGAGCAATACATTAATCAAACATTGACATCAAACGAAGGCATTTCTCCAGAAGCCTACAACACTCTGGTTAGTTTGCTTAGAGTTGATAAAGGACTAGCGCAAGACCTACATACAATTGTAGGTTCTGCAAGGAAAAACAATAGAGATAATTTCATTTATAATGAGAATTACAACATTGGATTTGAACTGTAATATGGCCAAATACAATACACCTACGATTCATCAACTTCGTAAGAGTGGATATAAAGTAAGAGTTATTCATGCTTTTAGTGATGAAGAGCAAAGGGTAACTAAGATTGAGATCACAACCCCAGAAGGAACTAGTGCTTGGGGTACATCCTATTGTCACATTAAGGATAATTATAATAGGAAGCTAGGTAATAAAATTGCTGTAGGAAGGGCTATGAAAGTTCTTCATAATAACATTATGGACGTAACTTTTAAGAAGCTTAATATTTTCTTTGGAGTATAAACTAAATTAAATTAAACAGAAAAAGCGCTCTATAGAGCGCTTTTTTTTTATAACTCTGTAAACATATCCATAAAGACATCTTTTATATCACCCTCATCTTTGCCCCATGTTCTCTCAAAGAGAGTATCTAATACTGTATCACAGCAAAATTTTTTGTATTTGTCAGCAAAATGTCTATTCAAAGTTTCATCATTTCTTCTAAATATAGATTTAATAACCTCTTTGTCAATTCTATACCATTCTTCGGAATGATTACTTCTAGATTCCCTCATAATTTTGTGTCTAGATAAAAAGTTTCTATCTACCATATAACCTCTCTCTAAATCAGGTTTGGTTAAATCTTCTATTGCAACATCATCTCTAGTATCATGCAATCTACCCCCTTTAATAACATCTCGCTTAACAAAATTATCTAAAGACTTTGCCAGATATTTGAGATTTTTTAGATCTGGTAATCTTCTATAAGGTGGAACACCATATCCTAACATTATTATACTCTTATATTCACTTGGTTCTAATTTTTCTATATTCATAATTCTCCGTACATATCTCCAAATACATCTACAGTTTCTTGATCTATATTAAACTTTTTAACATAATACTTCATTCTACTCCTAACTCCTTTATCTAAAACATTTTCTACTTCCTTATTTGGATTCTTTACTATATAAACAAGTGAACATATATGTCTGTATTGTCCTTCTAGCTTATAAAACCCTTTAAACTCTATATGCTCTTTAAATTTTCTTTCATGTAATTCAGAACTCTCTATAAGTAAACATTCTTCCGCTTGTTCTATATCTATTAGTGTTGATGGTCTTCCTATATTATGGGGAGCGTAAGTATTTTTTAAATAATTCCCTGCCTTATATACCTCTCTTATTTCTAGAACAACTCCCCAACCAGTATTAGATATATATATAGATTCTTTATACTTTAAAGGAGTTAACAATTCTAATTCTATTATAATTTTATCGCTCATAATTCATCAAACATATCTTTAAAGGTTTCAATTGTATCCTTATCTAAGTGAGTAGGCTTAACGAAACATTTAGTATTACTATTTCGATGTCTTATTCTTTTAAACCCCTCATCAGGAAGGTTTAATATTCTATAATATAAATTACAATGTTCTAAAAATTCGTCCTTATGAAGTCCTTTTAATTCATATCTTTCCGGGTATTCAATTCTAGATTTATCATCGCTTCCGAACCATTGTATTTGTTCAAACCCTATATAATCTTCTTCACTTTTTACTTCTTTTTTTCTCGCATGTCCCGCATCTATTGCTATATTTGTTATTCTATAACCTTTACTATGAGGCTTCTCTATTGTAAAAATTGTTGGTTTGCTTCCCACAACCATATCTTTCCAAAACACCTCTTCATACTCCATAGGTGTTAACAATTCCAATTCTATTATAATTTTATCACTCATAGCTCTTCAAACATATCCTTAAATGTTCCAATTGTTTTATCATCTAAATCAGTCCTAATGACATAACTTCCTGCAGTACTATCTATTCTACCACTAACAAATGTCTTTAGAAAAGACCTCACTTTACTGTGATGTGAATTAGTTACTATGTATAATAAAGCGCAATAATTATTCTCTTCTAAGTCACAAAGACCCTTAAACTCAACCATATCGTAAGTATAGGCTTTTTCATCTAATAGAGATCTTATATTAATGCTGGCTATTGATATAACTCTCTCAGCTCTATCCATATCATCATAATCTGGTTTTCCTAAATGTCTAGTATTCCTAACAGTATTCTTCTCTTTATGTACCTTAGTTACTTCATACATAATTTCTGAGAAAGGTTCATCAGTAGAAATAAATTTTTCATACTTCATAGGAGTCAACAATTCTAATTCTATTATTACCTTATCACTCATAGCTCTCCAAATATATCCTTAAAGGTATCTCTTGTCTCTGCATCCAAATCACTTAAGGACGGCTCGAAATAATCATAGTTAACAGGGAAATAATTTCCTGGTCTATTGAAGATACCATCTTCTATGAATCCATTTAAATAGTATTGAGTTATACCGTGTTTAGTATTTTTTTTAAAAATCTTAGCATAATACTCTATAATATCCTCATTAACTATAAAGAGACAATCTTTATCATCTTCTGTTAAAGAGGATCTAAATGGTCCATCAGATTCATCTCTGTTTTTTAAAAAGAAAACCTTTACTGCAGGCAAACGCTCCCAACTGTTCGTTATTTTTTTATACATAGGTGTTCCTGGGTAAACTCCGCTTATATTATCTTTATTTGCCGTATTGAGAAAGAAGTTATGATTAGATACATTATAGCTCTTATTAGGCTTAATAATAGGCAATATAGTTGCTCTATCTGTAACTAGTACCCTACTATAATCTGCAGGTTTAACTAATAGCGGTGTCATGAGATTAAAATCGGAGAAATTAGATCCAACTGATTCTGATATGCTTTTGTATTTTTTATTAAAGTTCATCATAAAGGTCTCTAAATACTTCTTTCGTTGAATTATCTATTCCTGTAGGTACAAGAAATACCGATCGAAATTTTGAGCTAGGTCCAGTATTAAGCAAATTTAAAAATTCTGGAGAGCTCATATCATTTAAAACTTTATAATAAGCTATAACATTCATCTTCTTTTTTTTAATTAATGGAAAGGTTCTTTCTCCTTCCACATTTATTATCCTATTGTTTCTTTCTTCATATTGCTTTACGTATTCTAAATCTGCTCCTCCTATAATAAAACATGATTCTGTATCATCTAATTCATCTAATTCATCTGGGTTGTTTGTTTTGTAAACAAAATCCATATTTTTATAAGCTGGAGTAACATAAGGAACTTTTCTCATATATGTTTTTGTTATTCTGTAAACATTATAAGAATCATCCAGAGAATTAAAAATAGGGACATAGGCTTTACTGTAATTTATTGGTTCTAATAATTCTACTTTTAAGTTCATATATTATAATTCGTTATAAAGATCTCTAAATGTATCCTTTACTTCAATATCTATCTTTAAAGGAACTAAGTTAAAACTATGATGTATTTCAAAGAGATTGTTAAAGTAATTTAGTTTAATACTTAATTTTTTAATATCTTCTGGAGATGTTAAAACCTTATAAAGTATATTGTCACTGTGATAGGGAATAGGGTTACCTATTGTTCCTTTTACCTTTATTCTTGGATTGTGTATTCTTGCTTTCTCTAAAATAGAAACAATATGATGTTGATAAACACAAATTGATTGTTCTGATTGCTTTAAAATAGTAGCAACCTCCTCTTTAGAATATCTTTTTGAAATAAGAAATCCAGTAGCCAAATTAGAAGTTCCATTATCGTTAATTTTTATTGGAGTTATATCTACTCCCCAAGAATTATTTGATCCATAATCAGACAAATAGTTAATTCTAAAAGCTTGACTATACTCCATATTATCAAGAGGTTCAACCTCTAAAACATATTCCTTTACAAATTTCTTAAAAGATTCCACTATTTTATTTATAAAATCTGTTGCACTATCCAATCCCTTCTCCTATATTATAGGTATGAACGAGGAAATAGTCAATCATATTAAAGCAGAAATTGAAGCACTTCATATTGAAGTTCAAGAGCTTAAGCAAGAAATCAAAGAGCTAAAGAATAAAGATGCTTTTGATATTTCAGAAGAGGATCCTATGGAACTTCTTGATAATATTGATGAAGCAGCAGAAGGAAAAGAGAATTATATACTTTCAGAAGCTTTTGCTAGATGGAAGGAAAATATTAATAATGCAAAGGTTATTTCCAAAGCATCTAAGATCTGGACAAAGAACTTTGAGACTAAACAAGATACGTACTACAAATAAGAAAACTGTTGCCCTATTAGAAATTTCCATTTATTATACACATATATGAAACCAATATCATTCAAATTAGCATTTGCAGTAGTTCTAACAATTCATCTCATTATTATATTGACTGTAATGGGAGGTTCGACAAAGGCAAGAGCTGACGATGTTAAGTTTCTCAAGAGTAAGGAAGCTGTTTATGTTGGAGTTGAGCCTACTCCTTCTCCTACTCCTAAGCTTGTAGATACTAATAAAATAAAGCAGCTTGATCCAGATAAAATTAATAAAAATTACCCCTCCAAACCTACATATGTTGTTGTACAAAAAAGAGATACACTAACTAAGATATCTAAGAAGTACTCAGTTTCTATTGATAACATCTTAAAGCTCAACAATTTAAAAGATATCAATAAGATTATCCTAGGGCAAAAACTAATTTTGAGAAAGTAGTTGAGTTCCTCCTCCCGTTTATCTAATATTTCAACAATGATATGACACTTCTAGATTCAACAACACTGTTTATTAGCAGGAAGCTTCATGATTACATGATTGATTATAATGGAGACTTTTTGAGAAGTCTATTTAAAAAGTATAAAAAGAACGAAGAGTGGGTGTTAGGAGGGGTAATGTTTCATGGAGCATCGCCTAAAGATCATGACATTGTTAACAATATCGAAAGGAATATGTTAGAATGAAATATGATGTAGTATGTATCCTAGGATGGAACAACGAGATGCTGAATACTGTTGAAGCTGAAACTGAAAGAGAGGCAAGGAAGATTGTTTGGGAGAGGTTCCTAACTGAAGAGCAGAGGAATAATTGCCAGGAAATGGAAGTCTTCGAGCTTGACTGTTCCGACTATATGATATAGTATAAGGATTATGAAAAACGACGACATAGCTTCTGCAATTGCTCCTCTAATGCTGTTCCTTGTGCCTAATAGGATTGATTATGACCTTGGTAAAGGCAATAGCTTTTTACTGTTTTGGTTATCAAATTTTCATCTTTGGCACTCCTCTCTAATAGAGGAACATCAAGCATAAACTTTCTGGAATATTATTCTGGCAAATCCCCCAAAGGTCCTTTAATATAAGAACAATGAAAGATAACATTAACAACTTTAAAACGACGGGAAAGCTCCTCAGTCATCCTCATATTCTTTGCTCTAAGTGCCAAGGAAAGACTACTATGTTTGGGACTAACTTAGAGGGTCGTATTGCTAAGTTTGGCTCTCTGGAAGACCTTCTAACTCGTTTTATCTGTAAAGGTTGCCGTAATGAAGGTAAGCCAGAGAGAGAGCCTAAGTTTAAGAAAGTTAAGAAGAACGGCAAGGTAAAGATTGAGAAAGACGAGAATAAGGTTTACGATATTCCGAAGATTAACCTTAATTCTCCTCATGAGTTTGTTAACTTGGTAAAAGATAAAGATAATGCTTGGAAGCATTTACAGGTATGCTGGAGGCCAGATCTTTACCTAAACTGGGATAGGTCTTGTAATGGGTGCAACTTGTATGAAAACTGCAGAGCTGCTTGTAAGAGAATGGTTAACGATAGTGGCCGCAAGGTAAAGGCTCCTATTACTGCACCAGTAAAAACTAAACGAAAGAAGTAATATATGTCAATCAGAGGTTTAGCATGGTTAGGGGGTACTTTTTTTTGTCTTATAGTTTGGTATCTAATAGTTAAGTTGCTAATATGGATTTTTGGCTAGAATAGGCTTGAAGGAAGAGGAGAGTTCCTCCATAATGATAGCATGAAAATTAGAACACCAAGTTGCCAGGAGCTAATAAAACAAATCGTGGAAGAGCTCCTCATTGGTGATGCATTTACTCAATTTAATCTAGAGGATGTTGATTGGAGGGGACTGGAGAGAGCAGTAATAGAGGAGGTATATAATAAGAATTCCAATATTGATCTAATCAAAGAAGCAGTAATAGATCTATTTGATAGTGTAGGGTATGAAGAATTCGGGGTAGAAGAGAAAAAGAACATTAAATTGAGGGAAAATATAAGAGAAAACAAGGTAAAAATGACAAATAAACGATAAAAAGATATAAGATAAGGGTATAGAATAAAACGTAAGTAATTGATAATTATAAAGATAAAGAAAAACACAGAAAGATATTGCAGTTCCGGCAGGTATAATATAGAATAAAGATATGAAAATAAAAGAAAAAGTGGTAAAGATCGTTGAAGTACAGAGAGAAGATATTGAAGCACGTATTATTGAGTTTCATCAGGATATGGTGAATGATTCAATTGCAGCAGGAGCAAAGATTGACGGAGATGAATTGATTTGGCAATTGAAAGAATTCACAAAGAATCTAGAACGAATTAAGAATGGGACCTTCAGAGAGATAATGACTGAAGGATACACAATGTGCGCTTTGGGAGGAGAATGTTTTAAATTTGTGGAAAGTTTCTTTAATTCAAAAGAACGTATGAAAGATCCATATTATGAGGACCAAGAGATTATGATTCGAATAATGGACGGAGAAGTATTTGTTGAAGACATTAAAGAGTCTGATATTGATTACTAAACAAAACAGGAGAAACAAAGAGCTAATAGAAAATAATAGATAATAATTCCGTTGCACTAATAGGCGTGTTCCGGTATAAAATACGAATAATAAGAGATCACCAATAAACAACAAATACACACAAAATGAGCAAAACAACAACAGAAAACACAATCAAAGTCACAAAGAACAAGTCCGGACAAATCGTTCGTGCTAATAAAGCGGTTAAGGTGCCAAAAGCAGCTCTCAAACTGACATGCACTGTTACCGGTAAATCACGACCCACTAACCAGAAGTACTTGGATGCTAAAGCACAAAAGCTTAATGTCTCAGTCCAGGACCTCATCACATACTATGTATCTAAAGAGGGACTTGCAACCATTACTGCTAATACGGAGTACCCTAACCGGGATAACCTCCTCAAGTACAACGGTAAGACACGTACTAAGTCCAATGAATCTACCAAAGAAGAGACCACCGAAGTAGTTAATCCCTTCTGACATGGTACGGCTCGCACTCCTAACCCTCCTGGCACTAGTACTGCTAACTGGCTGCCATGGAGGGACTAGCTATAATAGTCCAAACTTCCGGGAACGGCCAGAGGAACTTCCCTGATAAAACAAGCTTGACTTTCCTGGGGCCTCCAGGTCGGGAATTTCAAGCTTGACTTTCCTGGGGCCTCCAGGTCGGGAATTTCAAGCTTGCGTTTCCCGCTAGTTCCTCCATAATAAAGGTCATGATGAATGCTACCTATACCGAAATCCGAACGAAACTCCTAAAATTATCCGAATCCCAGCTTGCCGAGCTCGGAAAAAACCTCGGCGTGCACCCCGATTATAACGAGGTTCCGGATATTATCGTCGATTGCGCGGCGGAATATATCACCGATATGCCGGAACTTGCAAGGTTTATTCCGGAATAATAACCGTTGCCTGTTCCCCCCGGAGCACCTATTATCAATACTGTAATGAACGACACCCACAAACTAACACTACTCACCTCGCTTATCCGAACTTACTTCTCTGACGATCTCCAGTTCGATGAGACTCCAGCTGCTGCTAAGAAGAGGATGAAGCTTCGATTAGCAATCCTCGAGCTCTCTGAAGATCCCTACGCTGCCCGAGCTACCAAAGAACAACCCACACAATGAACGAATTTGACGTACAAGATTACCTCCTGGATATCATCTATAATGATATCACTGAATCGGGGGAGTGCGAGCATGCCGAGTCTTTTGAGGACCGGGGTATCCTGACCAACAACGCTGGGATCGTTCTCAGGCTCAAAAGTGGAGCTGAATTCCAACTCACAATCGTAAAATCCTCTAATTGAGTGTTGCCAGTTCCGGCAATAGCAGCTAGTATTATCACAATGAAAGATCAAATCAAGTCCTTTAAAGACACCGGTAAGCTACTATCCCACCCACACGTATATTGCGGTTGTGGTAATAAAACGACTATGTTCGGAACCAACCTTATTAGCCGGATCGCTCAGTACGGATCGCTTGAGAAGCTTTTGATGGGGTTTAGGTGTAAGGCGTGCCGGGGTGTGGGTAAAGCTCCAAGGGTCGTTCGTGTTAGGAAAGCTCGTACCAAGAAGCTAGTCATCGAGAAGAACGAAGACCAACGATACGATATCCCAGTCTTTAAGAATGAGCCACCTCTGAGTATCGATCTTGTTACTAATGCTGAAGCGTGCCGGGAGCTAACCCGCAACCAATGCTGGAGACCGGACATCTATCTTAATAACGCTCGTACGTGCGATAAATGCTCCCTCCATAAGAACTGCTCATCTAAGCTAAAAAGACTGGCACGTTCCTACATCTGAGTCTAATATCAATACTGTCATGAATAATACTACTTACAAGTCAGTAGACGAGGCCTGGGAGGCCGGTAATGAATGGGTCGAGCAATCTGATCGCTTCGACAAGATGAATCACATCCAGGAGACCTGCACAAAAGATTTTGTGGAGGGACCTCTAG